>OERR01000085.1_pt1 | contig 24129 bp, 23 predicted proteins | sample 1540051 | NCBI WGS metagenome assembly OERR01 (sample SAMEA3891884, study PRJEB23780) | metagenome | biome: terrestrial biome; feature: animal house; material: Caecal content | place: Italy | collected 2015-05-05 | reverse complement strand
CCTTCAGCCACCAGGTCATCGACGTTTTCCGCCCGACAGCATTTCCTATTTTCCAATAGTTCTGAAAAGTTTTCTCTGCTTGTAGAAGAAAGCCGACAACCTCGCTGCCAGTTTTTAGATAATCGCTCCAGCTCTGGCCATTGGCAAAATCCTTGAAGAAGCCATAAATCTTTTTGATATAGCCGGAGCCAGCCAGCAAACCGTCCCATCCGTATGCGGACCAGAACCTTTCCCACAGGGATTGTTCATTCAACGCACCGGTCCTGTTCTGTGTGTTCAGCTGAAACCCTTCGGGCCTGAAGCTGTTGAGACTGTTGTATTTCTGCTGTACTTCTTGAAGAAAGCTTTGATACCGCTTCAGGTTGCGGGAGTATGCCTGCAGCTGCTCCGCAATTCGATTGGCCGTACTGTTGATGTCGCTTTCATAACGGATATCCCAGTCTAGTCTGCTAACGGTATTCTGCAAATCGGAACAAATGGATGAGACGACAGAAGAAACACTCCGGCAACGATCTCCGAGTTGGGCTAAGCTGTCTAGATCGGCGTATATCCTCGGCAAATTTTTATCCTCCTTTTTTGTCGGGGTTAGACGGTAGTGCTCTACCGTTTCGCGGAATGAACCAGGCCATAGTAGCCGGATAGAAACAGGCGCGGAAAAGGGGATTAGAAGACCTTACCCACTTCCTCTGCCTTCTGTTTACCTTCGTTTTCAGAGCGGTCATACTGGTCTGCGGCTTCCTTGAGAAAATCAGCGTACGCCTGCATGTCTTTGGCAATCGTCTCAAACACAGGCTGCATGCCTGCAAATTGTTTTTTCTGCGTTTCGATGGTGTCGCCTTTCATTTTGTTGGCTGTCGTCGTAACCTCCTGCAACATATCGCTGTAGATGGTAGAAATGGATTTAGCGGCGGTTTCCAAGGTCTGTGCTTTATCTCGCATGACGCGGGAATCTACCATAATCTGTGCCATGATATACCCTGCCTTTCTGTTTTCAAAAATTACTGTCCCACGCTGAGTGCGTTCGCTTTCGCCGTGAGATCATCTTCCGTACCGCTCATATTGGACGCATAATCGCGTAAAAACTGCACATAGTTTTGTAGCGCCTTCTGAGCGGCCTCAAAGTCGTTCCGGTAGCCCTCAATACGATTGTTGAAAGTGGTACTCGCTACACCCTTGTAGGATACAGAGAGATCGTTGACAGCGGTGTAGATGTCTGTGTAGCATTTTGAAAACTCGGAAATCTTCGACTCAATTTTTTGTGCGGAAACCATAAGTTCCTCCGGTGTGAGATCAATAACGATTGATGCCATGGTAAAATCTCCTTTCTGATATTAAAACCGCACCGCACGGAGTTTCTATCTCCTGTCCGGCACAGCAGTATTCGTTGAGTACGCTTTGCCTGTATCTCCTTTTTTGTTGATAGCCTCTCTCCTGAAGCAATTCGCGTGCAATCTTATATATTGCCAATCGATGATTGGTTTTCCGCCTTTAGAAGTTCGGCTCTTCGATCGGCTTCCAGATCCTCCTGATGAATTCGGTCTGCACAGTATCGGATGGTTGACGTTAAGGTGAGAAGCCGATTGTATGTACGGCTCATTTCCTCGTACATTGCCCTCACTTTGGAAAGAAAGGCATCGGATGCGGTGCCCTTCCAGCAGGCAAAACAAGTCTGCTCTAGGCTTTGGAGCTCTCTGAGCTGCCCAGCAAGCCGGGACGATGCCTCTTCAATCGCTTCGACCTGCATCATCACATTGGCGTAATCAATGCGAAATCCCATTCGTTCTATGCCTCCTAAAACAGTGCCAGCTTTGCGCCGGCGGAGATTCCCAGCTGCGCGAAGCTGCATTCTGGACGTAACGCACACCCATCCGAAAGATCATAAAGAGTCGGAGTGCGCTCTCCCAAAAGGTTGAACTCCGCATCAAGTAGCTTTACAACCAACTGCCGCACCTCCTGTGTTGCGAGTGTGTTGGGCACCAGGAAGTCGTATGCGCAGGAGAGGGCAGGGACCCAAATCGTTATAGGAATTTTTTTCATGGTCTGTCCCCCTTTATTTCTGCGATTTTGCCCCTCAGACAGACGGCTGCGCAGTCCGGCTCCATTTCAGGAACCAGCGGGAGTCCCTCGATCCGAGTGAGGGCTTTCTCGAAACTGCCGGGGCTGAAAAGATAGTTTCCTGCGTGGACCACCAGCTCTAGATAGAGTCGATCGTTGTTCTTTTCCCGGCTAACATCCAGACCGCAGAGGAAATATACACCGTACTGTGGATCGTTTATGTACTGTACAACCTTGCGCAGGAAGGCTGCTTGTTCGTTCGTGATCATGGAAAACAGGCGGTGTAACTCACATGTCACAATGAAAAGTCTGGAGGAGCAGGCATTTTCATTCTCCAAGCGCCCATTCAGTTCTGGTCTCATTTCCTCGATCCAGTTGTCAATCTCTTGCACAGTGCTCAGATAATGGCAAGAAGGATGCTGCTGTGCGAGTTCAGACATAGCTCGCTCTTCGCTATCCAGCAACACGACGCGCCCATTTTTCTGCTGGAAAAGAGAGTCCAGGACGGCGGCGAAGCACCTGGTCAGTTCTTGCACACTGTCCGCGCAGAGACAGAGCTTGTACTCATCTCGGAGCGATATTCCATACTGAAGTGTCCCGGACAGTGAGGTTCCCAGAATCAGGTTGTCGGATGATTCGCAGATAGGGGCAGGCAATTCTCTCATTTTTTGCATTGCGCTCCAAGACTGCCGCTCCACCTTCTTCTTTTCCACGGAGATAGAGGGGGACAGATGCGTCAGATTGGCCGGGCGGGAACCCATCCATTTCGCGGCGAGGGCGGCGTACTGCACACAGATTGCGGAAAGGCGATCCGTCTCTGTCTCGCCGCTCACGGCGAGGGCGACCTGAAACTCCGCCGTTTCCTTCCGATTCAGCATGGTAAGGCCGCGCCCAGCAACATTCTCAGGAACCACGGGAGAACGTACCCCGAGGATATCTTGATAACTGCCCGCGTCGTTCATCCGTAGGCAGAGGCGGAAAGCGATGTGTTCGACCGTCTTGTAGTGGATGGCGTTGCGGGTTGTTCCTGTGAGCACGAAGTAAATGCCGAAGGCCCCCCCCGATGCAATAATTTCCGTTAGATCTTCCGCAGCATCCATATATTTTTCGCGGAATGAAGCGTAATTATCAATCAGTACCACCACCGCCGGAAGCTTGCGGTTTGTCGCATGGTAGTCAGCAAAGGTCCCGCAGCGATTGAGTGCGAACAGACGCTTTCTGTCGTCAAGCAGGCCACGCAGGAGGCGAAGCAGGCGATGGAGTTTTTCCTTCTCTTCCGCAAACACAACGCCGCCCACATGAGGCAATGTTTCGAGATATCCCAGATTTTGGCCTCCAAAATCCAAAATGTAGAAGTTTACCTCTGCTGGTGTGAAACGGGAAACGCATACCAGAGAATAAACAAGAGTATGTAAAAAGGTCGTTTTTCCGGTCCCGCTGGCGCCAAATAGCGCCAGATGCCCATTTTTCACAAAATCAATGATCAGAGGCCGCTGGTCGCGCCGAACCACATCGTCTATCAGGCCAACGGGAGCAGAGCATAGCTCTTTACTTCCCCCCTGCAACTGCGAGAGCAGGATTTTTTCTGCGAGCGGGTTCATCCAGAGCGGTTGAGCGGCCAATCCCTTTTTCTGCCCGAGCGCTACCAGTTCTGCTACGATAGCCTCCAACTGCTTTTTATCTGTCTTTTTCAGGGACAGATCCAGTTTTGCGGAAGAGATGGGGTTAGCCGTGTGGTCCGTCATCTCAACGGTGATCTCCTCATCGGAAACGAATCGTTTTGTGGGGGTGTAATCGGCTCCGCTGTATCCGGCCTGAACGCATTCATAGATTTCATCATATCCCACTTGGAGGTACAAGCGGCCAGGATTTTTGATATAGGCTGCGTCCGCCTTGCCGATCATTTCCATACTGTCCTGCTTGTCTGCCACTTTCAGGCAGATCCTGAACCGGGAGTTGCTCATGATCTGCGGGGCTACAACGCCACTTGGCTTCTGTGTCGCCAGAATCAAGTGGATGCCAAGGCTGCGTCCAACCTGTGCAATTCCCACCAACTGATCAAGAAAATCGGATCGCTGCATTTTCAGTTGCGCAAACTCGTCGATCACGATGACCAGATGTGGGAGGGGAACGGTGAGCCTCCCCGCCTTATAATATTTGTGGTACGAGTTGATGTCGAGTTTATCCACACCCAGCAGAATAGCCGCCTGGTTGATCAGCCGCTCACGCCGCTCGATCTCTGCACCCAGCGACATTAGAGCCCGGTACAGAATGTTGCCGGACAGGTTAGAGATTGTTGCGGCGAGATGGGGCAGGGCGGGGGAAAATTCTTTTCTCATGAAAGGCCTTGCCATATCCCCACCCTTAAAATCCACTAGAACAAAGGCAATCTCCCTTGGACTAAAGTGGATTGCGAGAGACAGAATAAATGCCTGTAGGAATTCACTCTTGCCAGAACCGGTCGTTCCGGCTACCAAGCCATGGCAACCGTGGTACGCTTCGTGAATGTCCAACGAAAATAACTCTCCTCCCGCAGTTACGCCGATAGGCGCGGCCAGAGATTTGGCGGAATTGTTGTGATCCCACTTCTCCTCAATGGCAAGATCGACGATATTTCCAGCTCGAAACATCTGGAGGAAGGAAATGCGGTCGACGATATGTAGGGAACGGATATTCTGTCGCAACGGGAGTCGCGAGAGGGCGAGTGCGAAAGCACGACTTTTCTCCGGATTCATTGGGTCCGGAGAAAAGGGGACAAAGCGGTTCGCGTTCTCATTTCGAATATAATAGCCGGTACGGATTTCATCACACTCCACGATGGCTCTACACGATTTGGGCAGATTGGTGATTTTGCCGTAGGCAAAGATCGCGGTGAGCCCAACCAGATCGTTTGTGTCTTGAAAATACCGCAACAGTGCTTCTTTTTCTACAAGGGCGGGTTCCAGAAGAATCAGGACATAGTGCGGCAGCTGCCTGATAGTTCGATTATCTTCCGACCTACGCTCTTTCAAATCTTCATCAATGGCGTTGAACATGGAATGCACCTCCTCACGGGAGGTAGCAAAATAGCGTATGGTTTTGTCGCTGCTCCACAAGTGAGGCACATTTTTATAACTCTCCCAGCGCTTTTCCTCCCATGGAGGAAGAACTAAGACTAGTTTCACCTCGTCACACGCATGGAGCGAAATTACGTTGAGAATAGTCTCTTCCAGGATGGAGCGTACCCGTTCCTTGTTTCCGATAATTCCGACCGTGCGGTTCCGCCTCAGATCCAGGGTGAGAGGAACATTTGTCAGCGTCCGGTATTTTTCTGCCAGCTGTCCTGGGAGACCGCGTAACTCGTCGGGATAGAGCTCAAATCCCATCTTTGGCAGTTTAAGCTGAACTTGAAACAGGCGACTCCCGAGACCGATACGAACAGCCAGAAAATCCTCATCGCCCGCTGAGCGCTCCCAAAGACGGAGTCGCTTGCCTGGATTGTCAAGAAAGGAGCACAGCTCCTCTGGAGAGGGGCTCATCATTTCGTACAGACTGGAAGAACGCTCCGCTTTCACGGCCAGCGCCTTGTCGATCTCCTCCAGATAGGAGAGATAACGGGATTTTCTGTATTTCTCCTCTCGCTCAAGGTGCCGCTTCCGATAACTTCTTAGAAGAGAGGGCCAGAACAGAGCACCAATCAGTGTCCCAGCCGCCATTATCCCACTGGCCACCAGCGTGTAATAATTTCCCCCGTTCAAGGCACTAGCAATGGAAACTCCTAAACTAGCGAGCATCACCATAGACATAGTAATACTTGGACCCATCACCAGAATGGGAGGCGTGTCGTCCCCACTTTGAGAATGGGGCGGCGCATCCACCTCAATCTGATCGGTTTCCAGAGATCTGAGAATTCGGGGTGTCGTCACAAAAACATCTGGTTCTTCTGAGATTTCACCAGGAGCTTTCACAGAAAAGGATGTTTCCTCGGGTAGTGTACTCTGCATATGAAAATCGCGGATTGCCAGGAAGGAACCCATATACAGGATTGAAAGCCCCATTAGGAAGATCTCGTCGAACCTCTGTAGTTCGCAGGAATGGGTCAGACGGCCGTTAACATAGAGCCCAACGCTTCTCTTCAAATCCTCTACTCTGGCGTGACCTTCGTCATCGATATGAATTGCAAAATGCTTTTCTCTGGAAACGTAGTCGGTGAAGTGGTAGGCAATCTCGTTTTCAGGGCATCGTCCTACAAAGATATTTGTGTTATTTTCGATCCGATATTTCCGGTAGCAGAGCTTCAATTGAGACAAGGGGAGGAAGAGCATTTTGACTGTACCGCTCTCCTTGTTAGAAAAAGAGAGGTAGTCTCCACTCTCGATAACGTGTTCTGCAAGAAAGGTACCGTTCTCCATGACGCGATATATTTCGTTTCCTTTTTGTCGCAGAACATATATGGTAGTCCCATCTCTTTCATCCTCACAAAAGGGGAAGGAAAACCCCTTTGGTACCCCTAGCATTTTGAGAAACAGCGGATTTTCCCTGTTTTTCAGAATTTCGCTAAAGGGTCTGGAAATGACCTGATCACCGATAAAAAGGAAAACCAGAAAATCCCTTGCTGCACCGGATCTAGGTTTTTCCATATGACTTCCCTCCTTTCCCCACTTTTACAATTTTTGTCCGCAGTTTCCGCAAAATCTGCTGCCTGGCGGGTTCTCAAAACCGCAGGCACTGCACTTGGACGGGACTATCAGTTGTTGGCCACATTCCCCGCAAAATCTCATTCCTGGCTGGTTCTCCGTTCCGCAGTGTGGACAAATCACGCCGGTTGCTAGTCGGTTCCCACATTCCCCGCAGAACCGGCGTACCACAGGGTTGGAAGCTCCACAGATTGGGCATTTAACTGTATTGTCACCGTTTTCCTGTGGGTGAACTGTGACATTCTGTGCCATACCAGCAAACAGTCCCCCAACCTGTCCTGCCACACCAAAGCCCATTCCTAGACCAATTCCGGCGTTTGCCGCGTTACCGGCCGAGGGGTTTTCCGCGAGCTTTTCCAGAATATCGAGGGAGCGCCGGCGCTGATAAAAGTCCTCGCCAAGCGCGAGTTCCTCTTTATAGGTTCGCAACTTCGTGTAATCTTCCGGACGTGGCGCGATAGAATCGCAGTAAAAATTGGTCAAAGAGATGCCAAAGCGTTCAAATTCCTCTGAAAGGGTTTCTTGAAAACTCAGGGAAATTTCCGTCAAATATTGGGAAATCTCAAGGAATGAAATTCGTTGAGAGATCATGTGCTCCGACAAGATAGACTTCACTTTGGCATTGATCATGCCGTTGAAATAGCGAAGAATCAGTAGGGGGGTTATTTCCATTCCACCAAGAATGACACCAACAATGCGGGTAACAAACAGCCGCGAGTCCTCAATGGATATCCCGTACTGCCCGCGTGCTCCAACGTTGAGCAGGAGACCGTACTTGGGATCCTCCATGGGAATTGGCACGGAGGTTCCCCATTTCATGTCGAGATTTGCCGTTTTATTCACATAGTAGATTTCCGCAGTGAATGGAGTTTTTCCACCGAACGGAAAGTTGACTAGTCGGTTCAGCAAGGGGAGATTCCCGGTGGACAATGTGTGAGTGCCTGGACGGAAGATGTCCAGCGCTTGGCCGCCTCGAAAAAAAACAGCTTCTTGGCCTTCTCCCACTATGAGCTGTGAACCCAAAGCATACTGATCTGACGGACATTTGTAAATTAGCCATTGGTTCCCTTGAAGATTCCCATCATATTTGATTCTATCAATGATACTCATCAAATTTTCTCCTTTTTTCATAATAGAAAGAGTATCTCGTCAAAAGGCGCAAAGCAAAAAACTTTTACGGAAAATTTTCCGTAAAGCATCTATCTGTTCCAACAATTATACTGATTTTCCAAAATAAATAATAAAATGCAGTATTTTCTTTATATTATACTCTTTAAGATGTTGTTTGTCATCTTAAATATTAGAAAAAAGTGAAAGAGAAGATAATGTCACAATAAAATATTTGTAAAACAAATTGGTTAGTATCAATAGTTTTGCTGCTTTATCAATTGATTTCCGGGTGTGTATATTGTGGATAATCGTCCAAAAACAAGAATTTTATGTAAATAATGCTATATGAAATGATGTGGTACAGTAGGGCTCTGTTGACAAAATCCGCAGATAGTCGATTCCCATGGTATAATGGAAATCAAAGGAGAGATGGTGTATAATGGGGCGACAAAGTGGTCAAATGAGTATGGTAATACTGGATTTATCAGAATTAATTCTAGAAAATCACCTGATTTGAAAAATTAATAAGATAATTTCGTTCGATTCTATTTATGATTTTGTATCGCCATACTACCCAACAAATGGCTGTCCATCTATTGACCCTATGAGTATGTTTAAAATGCTGTTGGTGGGATACTTTTACAGTGTCAAGTCAGAACGCCGTTTGGTACAAAAAGTTCAGTTGAATATCGCGTATAGATGGTTTTGTACTTTTGGACTTGCAGATAGGATCCCAGACCACTCTGCGTTCAGCAAAACACACCAGCGTAAATGAAATCACAGTTGCTTGTTTCAAGAGGTGTTTTTGGAGATTATAAAATGCTGCGTAAAGAGCGACCTGGTAGATGGAAAAGAACTGGATACTGATGGAACTTACCTTCCAGCTAATGTTGCTAAAGACAGTTGGATTGATACAGAAGATGAAACCGAGTTAAGTATGCAAGGTTACCTAGATTGATTGGTTGAAAAGCTTGCTAAACAGCCCAGCTTCAGAAGATTTTCAGCCAAAACGATCAGAAAATGCCATACTACCAGCAAAACTGATCCAGACAGCGTTTGTATAAATCACGGAAAAAAGCGGTATCGGTTACCTGATGGAAACTACAGTAGACTGTAAATATGGGATTATAACCGGTATGGATGTGTATCTGGCAAATAAAAAAGAGAATTTACTGGTTTTACAGCATCTGGAGCGACAGGAAACGGAGATCCAATGCAAAATATTCCATTTGATCTTGGCTACAATACCAGTGCTATTCATCTTGGATTGGAAATACTGGGTATTACAGAATATATTCCTGCTATTCAGTTTTCCAACTCTCTGGAAAAGTACGGCTTTTACTATCTGCCCCAAGAAGATGCGTTTTGTTGTCCAGAGGGTGCGAAACTTGTTTACCAACGGTTGAACTGTAGCCAAACAATCAGAAAATATTTGCGATGTTATCAGGTATAAGGCGACGCTTGCAGGCATTGTAAACAAAACTTCACTTATTTCAAGCAAACAGGCATTCAGCGCAGAATTCTTGAAAGTAGTTGCTATCCTGCTTTCTATAGAGAGTACGAATGTAGAGCATGAATGTATTGGGAGTGATGCTTATTGGTATATGTTGCGTCTGCGCAAAATATGGGCAGACGGATCATTCTCTTGTGCTCAAACGATAGCATCGCTTTTCTAAGGTCAGAAAACGGGACATTTCAGCCGTGACAGAAGAATGCCTCTTAGCTGATATGGCATTAAACCTAAAAAAGATGGCTAAGGCTATCCTTTTAAACTCACATAAACTGAAAATATGGATTAAAATATCCCAAATTAGTCCAAATTTCATTTTGTCAACAGGTCCCTTTGTTATACTTTATCACACATGCTGTACTGTATCAGTGTTCCCGCGTTCAAATAGACTTTGTTCATATCCGAAATAATCCTCTGTTGCTGATCGGTTTGTATAACAGGAACAGATATAGTGTAAAACCGGAAACATGCTCAAAGAAGCTGCGCGGATATTTTTTCTATTAAAACATAAGAGTTGTATTGAAGCGAGTCGGTAAGTGGGAACCAAAACTTTTCAAAAAAACTTGCTAAATAGTCCTGATTTTATTCCTAATTGAGAGGATTTATTTATTTTTAATGATGCAAGGGGGAGTAGAAGTTATGAGAGTCTGAAAAATCAGGTTAAACCTCCACAAGAAGATTCTGAAGGACGCCGGCTTACCCCACATCCGTTTCCACGATCTTCGTCACACGTTCGCGACCATTGCTCTGCAAAACGGCGTGGACGTGAAAACAGTGTCCAACATGTTAGGCCACTACGACGCGGGCTTCACCCTCCGCACTTACACGCACGCTACCCGTCAGATGCAGGAGAGTGCAGCGGAGAAAATGGGTAGTTTTATGGAACGGGTACTGTAAAAGCAAAAACACTGGAGCACGAAGACAATGTGCTCCAGTGTTTTTGCTTATTTCCGACCAAACAAAAAGTCCAGGGATACGTTCAAAATTTTTGAAATGGCGTCAATCTCAATGTCGGTAATAGCCCGCTTGCCATTTTCAATTCTGGAAATAGAGCCGCGGCAGGTATAGACCGCCATCAGTTCCAGCTTTTCCGACAACTCCTTCTGGCTCATCCCAGCCGCGACTCTCGCTTCCTTGATCCTCGGCCCGATGATGTTGATGTTCTCTGTATCAATAATTCGCTTCATAGTAAACACCTGAATGTCTTGATATAAGGCTTTTTCAAGGCGAGTTACTTATAATTTCAATTTTCCCAAATTCTTTTTCGTATTCGGCTACACGTTTTTTGAGGTATTGCTCAATCTCTTTGTTTGCGGAGCGACCTTCTGCTTCCGCAATATAGCGGAATTTCTGAAAGAGGACACGGTCGACCCTCAGCGTGTATCGCAAAAGCTTATCGCCCATTTCTTACCTCCGATACGCCATTCTACTGACGATCTTCCGATGCCGGATTCTCATCCGGCATCACGATTTCTCCGTTCCGGCTTTCAAACTCTTTGATGCACTGTCGAATCAGATAGAGAATTTGCCCGTTGGCAGAGCGTCCCTCATATTTGGCAATATAGCGAAGCTTATAGTGAAGCACAGGATCAACTTCTATCCCCAGGTGCTTATTGTTTTTGTTGCGCATAAAAATCCCTCAATAATCTTAATTTGAGTTTATTTTAAGATTATTTTGAGGTATAATGGGTAAAGTATACTTGAATCAAGTATACCGAATTTGCGGGAGGCTTCTTGCCGTTAGAAAACGCGGTTGAAGGTGAGGCGGGGATGAGTGTTTGAATTACATAGGACTGCTTCCCTACCGCTAGAGTTTATCATTATTAGTGAGGGATAAGGAGAATGAGAAACTGTGACAGACAAAGAACGTGCGATAATAAGGGAATTTCTTCCATCCATACTTTTCGTACCCCGTTTCGGTCAGAAATTGGGTCGCTATATTGCGGCTCAATTTTTGACCCGCCCAGCAAACGCAAAAAACCCCGCAAACCTTACGGCTTGCGGGGTTTCCTGGAGCTGGCAATGTGACTCGAACACACGACCTGCTGATTACGAACCGGATTCAGTGACATAAATCGAGAAAAACAGGTGTTTTCAGACTGTTTGAGAGGTTTATACACTAGGTTGGCACGCATTTCTCTGGAGCTTCTTTCTCACGCTCATTTTCCTGTTTGGGTCAGAGTGTGAGTCAGCGGAAAAGCCGGCCGGGCAAAATGCAGATCAAAATTTGAGTAACAGTAAGTAAAGATAAACTCTCGAAAGAGGGGGACCTGCTGACAAAAAGCTGGACAGGGAAGAGACAAAAATGCATACATAAGAGGAACATGAAGGGGGTTATTCCTTGCGTTTGTGGACTAAACTATTCTTAACAATTCAAGAGTGTACCTATGTTTTTAAAGGATACAGACGGCGAAAATCCAAATAGCGCCGGTAATGAAATAAGCCCTGCCATACGGCCATATCATTCTTCCAGGCCCAGTATTGGGCTGTCAGTTCACAATAGGAGCGATTCCAGGCAGAGATATTCTCTCCGGTATTGTCCGGGATCATGCCTGGAAATCGCTCCTGTGTAAGAGCTGCTCCTACCTGAATGGGGGAGAGAAACGGGTGCTCTGGGACAGGGGATTCCTTATGGCAGGCTACATAGATTTTGATTTCCTCCGCCATGCTGTTTCCTTTCCTTGTCAGGATTGTTTTGCGGGTTTTATTCTTCTCCGTAGAAGTCTCTGTAATAGTTCTGGTATTCTCCGGAGGTCACATGCTCCATCCATTCTGAGTGAGAAAGATACCATTGGATGGTTTCATGAATACCCTGCTCGAAGGTGTACGAAGGTTTCCAGCCAAGCTCTGTGGTGATCTTCGTGTTATCAATGGCGTAACGGCGGTCGTGGCCGGGACGATCCGTTACATGGTGAATAAGGCTTTCTGGTTTGCCGAGTTCTGCGAGAATCAGTTTGACTATCTCAATGTTAGCCTTCTCGTTGTTGCCGCCCACATTATAAATCTCGCCATCTTTGCCCTTTTGCAGAACTGTGTAAATAGCGGAGCAGTGATCGCTCACATGGAGCCAGTCGCGTACCTGCATGCCGTCACCGTAGACAGGAAGGGGCTTTTCCCTTTGCGCATTGTGAATCATGAGTGGAATCAGTTTTTCCGGGAACTGATAGGGTCCATAATTGTTGGAACAACGGGTGATATTTACCGGCAGACCAAAGGTTTCATGATAAGCACGCACGAATAAATCCGCGCTGGCTTTGGAGGCGGAATACGGGCTGTTGGGGGAGAGAGGAGTAGTCTCTTGGAACATTCCGGTTTTTCCCAGTGCGCCGTAGACCTCGTCGGTGGAAACCTGCAAATATTTCACCCCGGGCTTGTAGTCCCGGCAATGCTTGTCCTCTGGGTGAAGATTCCAATGCTTCTTGGCAGCTTCCAGCAGAGTTTGGGTGCCTAAAATATTGGTGGTGAGAAAAATCTGCGGATCGGTAATGCTTCGATCTACATGGGATTCCGCTGCAAAATGAACGACAGTATCAATATCGTATTGCGCGAAAATGTGGCTGATCGTTTCAGCATCGCGAACATCGCCTCGAATGAAATGGTAGTGGGGATCGCGGTCTATGTTGCTCAGGTTTTCCAGATTACCCGCATAGGTCAGCAAATCCAGATTGACAATTGTGACGTTTGGGACGGTATGCAAAAGATATGTAATAAAGTTGGAGCCGATAAATCCGGCGCCGCCGGTGACAAGAACATTTTTCATGTCTATTCCTCCGCGATACGCATGAGATATTTACCATAATCTGTTTTCAGCAATGGTTGTGCCAAATGAATCAGTTGTTCTTTGCTAATATATTTGCAGCGGTAGGCAATTTCCTCAATACAAGAAACGTATAGCCCTTGTCGCTTCTGAACAACGGAGACAAAGTTGGCTGCTTCCAGCAGGCCTTCGTGCGTTCCTGTATCGAGCCATGCCATACCACGGCCGAACAACTCTACTCGCAGGTCACCACGCTGGAGATATTCGCGGTTTACGGATGTGATTTCCAGTTCACCTCGGGCCGAAGGTTTGATATTCTTTGCAATAGAAATTACATTGTTATCGTAAAAATACAAACCCGGCACAGCATAGTTTGATTTTGGATGTTCCGGCTTTTCCTCCAGGGACAGTACTTTCCAATCTTTGTCAAATTCCACCACGCCAAATTCTTTTGGGTTTGTTACATAGTACCCGAAAATCGTAGCTCCCTTTTGTAAAGATGCGGCGTTTGAGAGAAGCTCACTAAAATGCCGGCCGTAAAATACATTATCGCCGAGAATCAGGCAAACGGTATCGTTGCCGATAAATTGCTCGCCAATTAGAAACGCTTCCGCCAAACCGTTCGGCTTTTCTTGCACCGCATATGAAAGAGAAAGACCATATTTCGATCCGTCCTCTAATAGTTCCTGAAATGCCGGGAGATCGCGCGGTGTGGAAATAATAAGAATCTCCCGGATTCCTGCAAGCATGAGCACCGCCAGCGGATAGTAAATCATGGGTTTATCATAAATGGGAAGGATCTGTTTCGATATGGATTTCGTTATGGGATAAAGTCGCGTACCGGAACCCCCGGCCAGAATAATGCCTTTCATAATATGTCCCTCATTTAGATTTAAAGCTCTTATAAAGTTTTTTCACCTGCGCAGGCCTTCCAAATAAGTCTTTACATAATCAAAATATTCCAGAGCATGTTCAATGCAAATATCCATATTATAGTATTTGAACTCCGCAAGTCTTCCGCACAAGAAAAGATTTTTGTACTGCTCTGCCTCTTCCAAATACTTTTGGTAAAGTGTGTCACTTTCTTTCGTGTTTACCGGGTAGTAAGGGATATTTCCCAGTTCTGCCTCGGGTGCATATGTCAGAGGGTATTCCGTTGCAATAACAGAACCGGATACTTCGCTATCGTCGTACATAATCTTCCGGTATTCCGTACTGCGTGTATACCCCGGTGCCTGTGGATAGGAGACGATTTCGCTGGGAAGAACACTATTCCTTTCAAAATATTCATATCGAATGTCGAGAGAGCGGTAAGGGAGCGTACCGTGTTTTTTATGGAACAGTTCATCGATTGCCCCGGTATAAATCACACAGTCCACAGCTTGTCCTTCATACAGGATTTCCCGCGTATTTTCTTGTATTTCGATGCGGTCCAGCGCATCCACATTTAATTCCACTGTAATATTGGGATGATCCAACATATTGCGGAACAACTCTGTAAAACCTTTGACTGGCAAGTACTGAAAATCTTTGTTTAAATAGCGTTCGTCATAGTTCATCGCCATTGGAACACGATCCAGTACATACTTGTCAATTTGTTCGGGCTGGAGTCCCCACATTTTCGATGTGTAGGTACGGTACGCTTTTTCAAACAGAAGCGTACCATATTTATGGATTTCTGAATCCGGATGATCAATTAATTCCAAAATAGGGACACGGTCGCGATCCACAAAGGCCTCTCGCAGTTTTGCTAAAAGAGATTCTGATTTTTCCGCGCCTATCAATTCCTGCACCGTCTGGAAATTGAAGGGCAGACGGATGTAATTCCCATCAATAAAACTGAGAAGCTTTGTCGTGTGGGGAAACAGTTCTGCATACTGTTGTAAAAAACGGATAATAAAATACTTGTTGGTATTCAAAAAATGCGGGCCGTACCGCTGGATGAGGATTCCGTGTTCATCATAAGAATCATACATATTTCCGCCGATGTGAGGACGTTTTTCTAAAACCAATACTTTTCGATTCAGTTCCTCCGCGATTTTTCTAGCTAAAATGCTGCCGGAAAACCCGCTGCCGATGATAATAATTTTTTCATTCTGCATTTGCTTTTATCCACTCCGCTGTTTTTAAAATACTGTCACGGAAGTCTGCCTTACACTCAAATCCTGTATCGTTGTATAAAGCGTCCAAATCTACTAGTGAATAGTCCATGTCTAGATTGTCAGGATATTCCCCAAAGCGTAATTCCACATCAGGGGCTAAAATATCCCGGATTTCAGTAATTATCTCTCGAAAACTTCTAAGTTGTCGGTGCCCTACATAATAACTTTTCATATTTTTTCCGAATTCCCCAATGCAATAAAAAGCATCTGCAATATCATCGATATAGATCATATCATATGAATTATTACCTTTTACTAATTTTGGAGACTGTTTGTTAAGAAGCTGACTAATTACTACATTAGGTAACATTTGGGAACGATTGTTTTCGCCGTAGGCCATTGCAATCATACCCGCACTGTATTGAATTCCTTTTTGACAGGCTAATGTTTTACAAATCATTTCAGCGGCTAATTTTGATGTTGAGTAAATACAAGTATACCTGGGTTTTATTTCTTCATTGGATAATAAATATTTTTTTATCTCCATCTCATTGTTTGTAGCAGAAAAAACAAACTTTGAACATCCAAGTTTGATGGCAGTCTCTAAAGCTATACACGAATACTTTGCATTATTTAACTGTAATTCATAATCTTTAAATGTTTCTCCAAATACACCCTGCCATGCAAAATGATAAAACACATCTGCTGAATCTTTTATCAAATTATATAGATTCGGATAATCGTCAAAGGAAGCTTCGACAAAAGAAATATTGGGATGTTTGAATCTCTGTGATAATTTATTTTTGTCAATGTCAACCGCAGTTACATGAACGCCTTTGGATAAAAGCTTTTCCGTCAATGCACCGCCAATAAATCCTCCAGCTCCTGTAATAATTGCACTTTTCATCTGGTATTCTCCATTGTAAAATTAACATCGCTCTCCTTTAGGAAAGGAGCCTTTTCATCCTTGGGTGAAACTAAAATTTCCGGAATTCCCCATGAAATGTTCAATTCAGGATCGTTCCACTTAATTGCACGGTCCAATGTCGGCTCATAGAGTTCATCCACTTTGTACTGTCCTTCTGTAAAATCAGTAAGCGCAATACAGGCGTGCCCGAATCCTTTAGGGATAAAAATTTGTTTTCTGTTTTCGGCAGAGAGGATAACAGAAACCCATTGTTTGTATGTTGGGGAATCTTGCCGAAGATCTACTGCGAAATCAAGCAAACTGCCTCTTGTACAGCGAAGTAACTTAGCTTGTGATTTTGGGGCATTTTGAAAATGGATCCCACGGATTGTTCCTCGCTTTAAAGAAAGAAAGTGATTATCCTGTACAAATACAGATTCAATTCCGTGTTGTTTGAGTGTACGAGCAGAGTACGTTTCACAATAATAGCCACGGTAATCTTCAAAATAATCTGGTTGTATCAGTTTTACCCCTGGTAATCCGAGATCAGTTATCTGCATAACGTGTCCTCATTTCTTCTGATGTTTTCAACATATCCAGCTTGCTTTTTTATTCCTTCCGTATCCTTTTGGCGGGAATTGAAATCTTTTATACAGATTTCAAATTGTTCAATGGAATGTAAAAATTGGTCGTCTTTTTCTAAAGTGACAGTTTTCTCATCGTGAGAAGAGCGAAAAATCAGCGTGGGTATCACATCGATCCCAGCGGTAAATACCCGTGGTGCTATGAGTGTAATTTGACTGCCCCATACCTCCAGCTGACACTGATATGCGTTGTCCATACCAAAGGAAATTTGTGCGCAGATACCATCTTCATTTTCCATGACGGCTGTGCCGAATAGGTCTACGTCATAACCTGGCACATAGTTCAACCTAGACTGGACGATTTTTGCGCTGTTTCCTAATAATAAGGACGCTAGTTTGATGGGGTATCCACCGCAGTCCAGCAGTGCACCGCCGCCCATCGCTTTACTGTAACGGAAGTCAGAAACGTCTCGGTGTGGGAACCCGAACGATAGCTTGTAAGCGCGGATTTCCCCCAACTCACCAGAAGCAATCATTTCCCGGATTGTCCGAATTTGACTGTGATACTGGAACATATAGTTTTCATGTAGTGCCAAATCACGTCGGCCTGCTTCATTTATGAGGGATGAGGTATCAGCCAGGCATGTCGTAGAGGGTTTTTCTACCAAAACATGTTTTCCAGCCTGCAAAGCGTGCATGGCCCATTTATAGTGTAGGGAAGGTGGCAGCGGCAGATAGACCGCGTCGATTTCCGGATTTTCCAACAGGGAACGATAGCCGGAAAAAACTTGACCACCATACGTTTTCTGAAAGTTTTCTGCCTTTTGAATTTCTGCTTTTTGCTGCTTTGAGGATGGCTCTCCAAACCATTCTTCAGGATCCGCCACCGCAACCCCCACATACTGGAAGTTTTCTGCTTTTTGCAAAGCGGGAAGAAAACGATTAAAAGCAATATTGGATGGGCTCATAATCCCAATTCGTATTTTTTCCATATTTACACCTCCAGCAGAGAGAGTAAATTTCTCAGTTGAATATTTAAGCAGTTATTGACCTGTGTAAGCAGATTTAAGGTGCGGTAATCTGCCCAAAAATAACCCTCCGGCAATTCGGGGAGTTGTTCCGGCAGAATTTCCAGAATAACGTTTTTATTTTGCTCCTGGTAGAACCGCCCTCCTTCTTCTGAAAGAATCACATGGTAAAGAATGCCATCGCGCTTTTCATATTGTTGTAGAAAGAAGGTTTCCACTGTGTCTGGAGCATGGGAACAAACCGCTTCGCGCTGTACCGTGGGTCCCAATTCCATACCATCAAAGCAGCCCGGTTCTGCCACAGCATGAACTAGAAACAGTCGCTTTCCAGCTTTTATGGTGGTAAATAGGCCGAAGAGCGCCATCCCATTCGCTCGAAACAACGGTTGAGTCCAGCGGCGCACTTCTCGGCCTTCTACCTCAATGTCGCAGTAGATTACATCAAAGCTATATGAATGATGGCAGCGAATTCCATCGTCCGTGAGCTCCCAATCTTTCAGTTCATATAGCGGAACCAACTGAGGCGGTTCATAGTGAAACATTTTATAATTGTTTATGTAGTTGTAAATGGTGGGCAATAGGGCAGGATCCGAATCATCGAACATGGAATTGTAGAGAGCTTGGTCGCGGAAACAGCTTCGATATTTTCCCCGTTCATCGTCCCACTGAGAAACAGACAGGCAAGAAAGTACCGTGCGTGTGTCCATGTTCACTAAATTGTCAATTTTCATCAGTTCCTTTAGTTGCCCCAACGTCATCCACTTATGACTGGTCAAGACTTCCACATCTTCCTTCACCAGCAAAACAATATTGCGATTCCGTTTCTTATAAAACCGAGAAGATTGCTCTGACTGGATTTGATCTACCAGAATGGTATGTTTGTCCGCATTCAAAAAATATTCCAGATACGGCGGTTTTGTTCCTCCATGTTTCTGTGTAAAATTACTTTTGGTAGCTTGGATTGTGGGGGAAATCTGAATTTTGTTTACGTTTCCTGGTTCAATTTTTGCTTGCATTAGGAAATGTAAGACACCGTCAAATTCTTTGCATAAAATACCCAGATATCCGATTTCGTCCTGCAAAATTATCGGTTGCTCCAGAAAAAGTTTGTTCTCATGGAATTCATGTAGACCCCAAATAGTGAAAAAACTGTGGTTTCGATTAGTGATATATCCATGCTGCGCATCGTAAAACCAGAATCCGCTTTCTGAAAGGCGATTGGCCCGGATGTTCACTATCAGTGATTCATTGCGCTCCCTGATCCAAGCCAGAATATCATGGTTGGGGTTCATCAGGCTGTCCTGTATCTGCCAAGATTTCAGCAGTTGTTCCAGCATAGTGTTCCACCCCTTTCTCCTCCGTTTCAAAATTGATCTTCTCGTCTACCACCACAAGCGGCCGACGCATGGAGCGGGTGTTGATGCTCAATATGTACTCGCCCAAAATTCCGATAAAAAAGAGCTGTACTGCGCCGATAAAGAACACGCCAATTAAAATAGAAGCAGTCCCAATTGGGTAAGCATTCCAGTTTAATAGTTTATTGATGAACACAAATGCCGCAAGAAAAACACACAGTATTCCCAGAATAGCTCCGGCAAAAGTGGCCATCCGCATAAGGATCTTTGTATAAGAAGTGATACCCAGCATGGCAACATCATAATATTTCAAAAAATTGAATCCAGATTTCCCTCGCAAGCTTTCCGCCTGATCATATGGGACTATGCAAATATTCATACCGAATTCCGAAACAAGGCCTTTCAAATAAGGATTGGGATCGTCAATCTGGCGCATGACATCAATAAACGCTTTATCGTATAAACCGAATCCATTAAAATGTTGAATCTGCTTGGAATCAGATAATCTGCCGATCAGTTTATAATAAACCGTCCGCAACGAATACATAAGTTTGGATTCTTCACTTTTCCGTTTTTGTCCCACCACAACCTTGTGACCTTGTTCCCATTTTTCCACAAGCACAGGAAGCAACTCAGGTGGGTCCTGCAAATCGCCAAAAATAAGAAAGGTCGCATCGCCGCTACCATACAACATAGTGGCAAACACATTGCGGTTAAATCCAAAATTTCGGGCATTAAACACAGCTTTGACTCGCCTATCTTCTTTACAAAGTTTGCGGATTTCATCCCGAGTATGATCGGGGGAATAGTCGTCTACATAGATGATTTCATAGTTATACTGTGACAATTGCTCCTGAAATATTTTTTTTAGTCGATCATAGATTTGCCGTACACTTTTTTCTTCTGACCAACAAGGGATGGTTACACTGATGGTTTTCATATATACACCTTCTGTTTTATTTTCCATTTGGATAAATACTGTTTTCATTAGGAACGGAAAAAATTGTTTCAATAAAACGAAAAAGTTTCACCAAATTTTTTCCCTTTTCAGTGATTCGAGAACCACCAGGAACTTCTTCTAAATTTCCGATTGAAACCTGTTCCTCAATTCTTTTCTGACTTTCATTGGCTTTTTCTATGTACCCTTCTATAAATTGAGTTTTGATATCTTTCGCAGAGTATACAGTATCAGAATGATCGGTCGTGTCAGCTAGAGAGTACACTGTATAGGAACGTTCGATCACCATTGGATCGAGAGTGAAGAATAGACACATAAAAACGGTTGATAAACCAATATAAAGTTCATCAATGTCCAGCACACCGAACCGTTGGCTCGCGTTGTAAGCAGAGATGGTAACGAGTTTACCGTAAACCTGATGAAACGCAAGCAATTTTTTCAAATTGACGCTGGAAACACCGTCACCGTAGGTAAGTATGAGTGGTTCATTGTCAATGTAGTCTCGCACACGCTTCACACGGCCACCGATCATGGTATTCAGGCCGGTGTCTATTACCGTAACATGCCACTGTTCGGAATGATTCTGGTGAACAATCATTTATTTTTGCCGTGGGTAAAATCATATGTAATGTCGGAGGTATGGAGAACGTAATCAGCAAAATATTCTTTGATAACATGCTGCTTATACCCAGCGCAGATGACAAAGTCATTGAAGTCATAGTGACTGTAGAACTTCATAATGCGCCACATAATTCATAATATGCCATATAATTATTATCACTGTACAAATCCACCATTAGTTTAGGTTCGAACTAGCTTTTTTCGGGAATACGGGTTCCGAAGCCGCTAGCGGGAATAACAACTTTCATATTGAGAATTCTCCTTTCTGATTACTTCGCGAGATATTTGAAAAAAGTGGTGTCATCTGGATTAGGAACAAGGAAATTTTCGGACCAATCAACATCGTCCATTTGTTTGTCTGAAAATGTTTTTATGTCATCGGAAACAACGGGATTCCAATTGTTTACAGAAACCGCTTTAATTTTAGCAGCCCAGTCTTTAACAGTTCCTAGTCCAGAAATAGTTAGGCAAATAACTAATAAACAAGAAATCACAGGTGTTTTTATATGAAGATCATGATTGATTAAATAACGAATAATTAAAACCATTACTATTAAAAGGGCAGGAATTGATACCCGCATTCCAAAATCTCTTCCAAGTCCTAACTGAATATGTGGGATAATACATAAGGAAATTAGAACAGTAACAAAAAGAGAAGAATGTTTATAATCTTTTCTGATTAGTAACAAATAAATCCCAAACTCTAAAGAATAAAAAACAATCAAAAAAATAATATGCTTTGGTCCAAAAGCATCTGCTACTTGATATAAGCCTATATGTTTTGCGGCAACATTAGTTTTATAAAAAAATGCAAAAATAGGGAAAATTGTTGCAATGGCACATACATTGGGAATTGAGAAAACATCTTTCCAAATATTTATACTTCTTTTTTTGAGAAACTCAACAATGAAAGAAACTACCATAATTACAAATAGACCAACAAAGGGAAGAGGACCAAATGGTAATACGCACAAACCAAGAAAAGCATAATATTTAATATGTGGTTTTAATAAAAATAACATGGTTGCCATCCAGGGAACGATGGTTTGGTTATACACCCAGGCCAACAATGCATCATTAGGTGTGTACTGATAACCATATCCATAGTACATATCTCCCCAACCAAAGCCATTAGCCATGTTATATACCCCTTGCCCCAATATATCAATCCACATAAATCCTATTTCATTGATACCACCATAGAAAACAAGAATCAAAAATATAATCCATACATGAGTCTGCTTTTGTGGAATAATATAAATGCAAATACATAAAAATGTAAGAATGACGCCAAAAGCGTTTTGAATCAACAAAACAACATTTGCAATTGTAAATCCAAACAACTTTCCAAATAATGCGGGCACAAGCCAATGAGCATAATAATACACCAATGCATTTCCTGTTTCTTCATAAATAACAGGCCATTGAAAATCAATTAAATCCCGAAATACCGCATTTCGATAATGCTGGTCCCATGTTTGATAAAAAAAGATAGATGTGGAATAGATCCACAAAAAGATAAAACAAAAAATAAAAATTAAATCTTTTATAGGCAAGGTGATTTTTTGAGAAAAATCGTTAGATAATGAGCGGAATAGAAAAAATAATCCAACAACAAAGACAGTCGTACACGGAATAGCAAAATACCATTTTAACCATCCCAGAAAAAATATAATAATAGGAATTGCCATGTAAAGGTATACAGATTTGACAATCCATTTTGTAGAAATATCCACCGTTTTTCCTTTAAAAACTAATTCTCTTTTTTCTGATAATGTAGCTGTAAATGTATTCATTTTTTCACCTTTCAAAGTGTGTTTTATAATTCTAAATACTTTTTCCAAAATTCTTCCGTTATCAATTCATTACCATGCGCGTGAAAATCTCTTATTACGCCGTTAAAATGCCATAAAATTTTTAGTGTTATGGGAATCATTTGAAAAATATATATTGTGGATTTTCCTAGTTGCTTTTCTGTAACAAACCCTTTCTTACTTGTAACATCATATTGAAGGACACGCTTTGCACGGTAAAAATTGATAGGCCTGCATTGTGCCATCGAAACAATAGTTTCTCTGTTAGCAGGAAACAGTAATCCATTGAATGACAAAAAGCGAATGAAACGATGAGCTTTTTTTTCATTTTCATGAAAGCTATTATCATAATTCGGATAACTGAAAGGCATGTTTAGCTCTTCCATAGGCTGAGCCTTATAACCAGCAGACATGATTTCTTTATGGAGTTGTTCTCCATCTGTATTTTTCAGAAAATTGACGCCTTTCAAAAAGTCGTTTACTCCCCTGAAAATAAGATCAATATTTTTGTACCGATAGTATACTAGCTGTCGGAGAACACTTCCGTAAAATTTTTTCAGAAATTTTCTTTTACTGTAATTAGGACAATGCAATGCGTTATCGTAAAGCATATTTCGCAAAATGTAATACTCTAAAAATGAGGAATATTTATTTTCAAAAGGTTCATGCCATACACAGATACCATTGAGCAAAACAAGGTGTTTCATATTACGCAAGCCATATTCCACATCATCACCGCGAATAAAAATGGGAAGGGGCAAATTATTTTTAGAGACAACTGTCATGGGAATACAGCAATACCACCATGCGTGAAACTCATAGTACTCCTCTACTTCATTATAGAGACAGGCTTCCGCATCCTTCAGGTCCAGACCACTTTTTCTGGAATCCAGATTTCCCTCGAACCAAGCTGCTCCGGCTTCCACTTGAATAGTAGGTTGATCGAGGCGAAGCATTGCTCCTCCAACAAAAATATCTCGATATTCTTGTTTCAAGCAACGTAAAAAAGAGTAAGTTCGATAAAGTGCTTCCGGTTCGATGACAATGTCATCGTCCATAAAAAGAGCGTGGGTTGCCTTGTAGGGACTGTGAAGGATCTCCAGTAGTCCTCTTGTAAATCCTCCAGAACCTCCCACATTTTTGTTTGGAACAATGTGAATTTTTTCAGAAGAAAGCTTTTCAATATCTAAAGACTTTCCATTATCAGAAATAAAAACATGAAGATGTTGTGATAACTCGTTTTCAGAACAATTCAGAATGTTTTTTTGCAGGAGTGTTAAATTTCTTTCTACAAATTTTTCTCTGCGAAACGTGCAAATATTGATTGCTAAATTGACAGGCAAAAGTTTATCTTCGGATAATTCACAAGAAAAGAAACCTCCGCAAAAGCGGCTTCCCTCTCTTAATGCTTCCAACCGTATAAAATACATCCCATTTTCCTCGTAAGAAATAAAAGGGAATGTAATAGATTTTAAATCTTCACTTTCAAAGGTTTGGATAGAAAGTTCTTTTTCTGATAGGTAATTATGTGCTTTACTTTTTTGCATCAAACGAATTTCGAAGGCGCCTTGCAAAAATAGTGTAATAAAAATATCATCAGCTTGCGTATATTTTTTCCATTTTTCAATACTAAAACTATTGAAATATGTATC
>OERR01000084.1_pt1 | contig 24205 bp, 25 predicted proteins | sample 1540051 | NCBI WGS metagenome assembly OERR01 (sample SAMEA3891884, study PRJEB23780) | metagenome | biome: terrestrial biome; feature: animal house; material: Caecal content | place: Italy | collected 2015-05-05 | reverse complement strand
CAATAGTGGCTTGAACAAAGTGAAAGCCAGCGTCTTTAGGCGCTGGCCGGTAACAGAGGCTTATAGCCTCAGAGCAAACCACCCGTTAGACGGGTGGTGTTGATTGTATAGGTTTATTTCTCTTTGGAGTTAATACATTCGTTGATAACGGAGAAGAAATCGTATTCATCTGAGTTATCTAAAGTACGTTTTGGTTCTGATACAGATTCTGAATTATGTAGTTGGTTCGAGGAAGCTGGAGCAGCCGTTTGAGACCAGCTTGTTTCCTTATCTGGAATAGAGCTGGATTTTGGCTGAGTATTGAGATCCATTTTGGTAGTTTGATATTTGTTCGGTGTTAAATTAACTTTGGTATGATATTGTGTATCCATTGGATGGGTATAGACCGTTTTCTTTGCATAATTGAAGTCAGAATCATTAGAAGAGGTAGTATCATTATAATCATTGTTAAGAGAAGTTGGTTGTTCGTGCGCACTATCTTCCATTGTATATGCAGCCTCTTCATCGTAATCATCTCTATAATCATCGTCTTCATAACTATTTTTTGGATATCCAGTATTTCCAGCAGTAGCATCACGGTAAACTACTTTTGTTCTTGTGTTAGTTTTGGTTTTTCCTTTTTTGGAACGGGAAGGTTTACTCTGTTTTTTATTGCGAAAGAAAGAGAAAACTCCATTGGAAGAGTTTCGCTTTGCCTTTTCTTTTTGGGTACGCTGTTTGTCTTCTTGCTCTTTTTGTTTACGGCTTTTCCAAGGTTCTGACTGAATAATAAATCCGACTACAGCTAAAATAGCGAAGCAGGTCATAAAAGCAATGCCAGTTGGATGACCGTTTCGGATGGAATATAAGTGTACCGCAGCGAAAGCACCGCCAATTGCAGTGACTAACGTGATGCCAATTCGTTTGAAGAAAGCAGCGGCAAACCCGATAATTACAGCTATAACAGCGCACATTGCAGTGATTGCGGGTGGCTGCCCAATCCACATATTACGTAAGAAAAATAAGGTTAGTCCAGCACAGAGTAAAAAGATTCCAAGACGGTAGATACAATATGCAATAAATGCGATAATGCCTCCGCCTAAAATAGCGGCACCAATGGTAATGGTAATATCATTTGTAAAGTAAAAAGCAGCAACAGCACTTGCGGCAGCGCCAATAAATAATCCAATTAGAGCAGCACATAGTTTACGTATTTTGTATCCAGCAATACAAATGAGTAATGATACAATAATTCCGACCAGTTGTATCGTAGGAAGATAAGGAAGTAAAAATGTGCTTTGTGCCAATATCATTTGAAAAATAGACTGCAATTGTTCTATATATGTTGTCATTATAACCTCCATTCTGCCGACATTGGCGAAATTGTTATAGTTAAGGTATCAAAAAGAAATTCTATCGCTGATTGATTTATTTGGCAAGAGGTTTCACAAATTCTTAATTAAACTGTAAAAAAAAGTTAAAGATAAGGCGAATTAATGATTGAATTACTGATTGGTTTCGTTTAAATGTAATTTCTTTTTTTCCTCCTTTTTCTTTGTACGTAATTCTCGAAAAAAAGATGACATTAATTCGCTGCATTCTCTTTCTAATACTCCGCTTGTGATATGAACTTGATGATTAAATTCTGGGACATTTAATAAATTTAGAATAGAGCCTGCACAGCCAGCTTTTGGATTCATACATCCGATTACAATGTTTGGAATTCGGGCTTGTACAATTGCTCCAGCACACATTTGGCAAGGTTCCAGCGTGACGTACAACGTGCATCCTTCCAGACGCCAATCTCCAAGTTTTTTGGATGCTTTTTTCATCGCTGCAATTTCCGCATGGGCAAATATACTCTTTTCTGTATTTCTTCGGTTATATCCCCTTGCAATAATTCGATTTTCATATACGATTACACATCCAATTGGAGTTTCTCCCATTTGATATGCTTTTTTTGCCTGCTTTAGAGCTTCTTTCATATATTTTTCGTCCATATTTTCCTCCTGAATATCCATATTAAAATAGGTATACCATGGCTTCTGAGAAAAAACAAGAGAAAGTAAAAGCTGGTAGAAATAGGATTTTAGTTTGTATTGGAATTTTTTGTTGACAAGTAATGGGTTTGTATGTATAATAAAGGATGCGCAGCCGGGGAGTTAGCGGTGTCCTGAACCCGCAATCCGCTATAGCGGGGGTCATATTCTGGCTGAGGGTGTTTTATTTGCAGAGCTGCCCTTTATAAGTGGCGTTGAAGCTTGGGTCTTACGCAACAGGACTTTGTGAACCGTGTCAGGTCAGGAATGGAGCAGCACTAAGCAGAGCTCCCTGTGTGCCGTGAGGGTGCCTGAGCCGAGTTAACTGTAAAGGTAACGTCTGTGAATTACATTCGAAGCCAGAATGCGCATAGAAAAATAAAAAAGTATTCAGAAGATACATCGATGGTCATCGGTGTTTTTTTGTTGTTGCAATCATACTACATTTTGGGTATAATAAAGGTGCTGAATGGATCGTGGAAAAGGCATCCTCAGCAGGAAAGATAATTGTGTGATCCAAATATATTTGGATGATGAAACTGCCTCAAAAAGAGGACTTTTAAAAGGATAGGATGTGGTATTGATGAAGAGAATCGGAATGCTTACAAGTGGTGGAGACTGCCAAAGTTTAAATGCTACGATGCGTGGTGTGGCAAAGACGTTGTATAACTTGATTGAGGATGTGGAAATCATTGGTTTTGATGAAGGATATCGTGGATTGATTTATAATGATTACCGTATTATGAGACCGAGAGATTTTAGTGGAATTTTGACACAGGGCGGAACCATTCTTGGGACGAGCAGACAGCCATTTAAATTAATGCGTGTACCAGATGAAAACGGTTTGGATAAGGTAGAAGCAATGAAGAAAACTTATAACCGTCTGAAGCTGGATTGTCTAGTTGTACTAGGTGGTAATGGAAGTCAAAAGACAGCAAATCTGTTAAGTCAAGAGGGATTGAATGTGATTGGCCTTCCTAAAACGATTGACAATGATCTTTGGGGAACCGATATGACATTTGGATTCCAAAGCGCAGTGAATCTTGCCACTAATGTAATTGATTGTATTCATACGACAGCAGCTTCCCATGGACGAGTATTTATTGTGGAAGTAATGGGACATAAAGTTGGCTGGCTTACCTTACATGCTGGAATTGCAGGAGGAGCGGATATTATTCTGATTCCAGAAATTCCTTATGATATTCATTCTGTATCAGAAGCGATTAAGAAGAGGGCAAAAATAGGAAAGAGATTCTCCATTATTGCAGTAGCAGAAGGAGCAATTTCCAAAGAAGATTCTATGTTGTCGAAGAAAGAGTATAAGAAGAAATTAGAGGAAAGAAAAGCAAAATATCCATCCGTTGCCTATGAAATCGGAGCACAGATTCAGGAGATGACTGGACAGGAAATTCGTGTTACTGTTCCAGGACATATGCAAAGAGGTGGAAGTCCATGTCCATATGACCGTGTACTTTCCACACGTCTGGGAGCAGCAGCAGGTAATATGATTATTAACAATGAATTTGGATACTTGGTTGGAGTGAAAAATAATCAGATTACAAAAGTGCCGCTATCCGATGTAGCTGGTAAACTGAAAATGGTATCTCCAGATGATAGTATTATTAAAGAAGCAAAATCAGTTGGTATCAGTTTTGGAGATTAATTAAAATAAAAATATAGGAGAATGAAGTATGGCTTATACGGCATTGTACCGCAAATGGCGTCCTGCCTGTTTTGAAGATGTGAAAGGACAGGACCCGATTGTAAGAACGTTAAAAAATCAAATTATATCAGGGCGTATTGGTCATGCATACCTTTTCTGTGGAACAAGAGGAACTGGAAAAACGACAATTGCTAAAATATTTGCGAAAGCGGTGAATTGTCAGCATCCAGTGAATGGCAGTCCGTGCAATGAATGTGCGGTCTGCCAGTCCATTGCATCAGGAGCTTCTATGAATGTTGTAGAGATTGATGCTGCTTCCAATAATGGAGTGGATAATATTCGTGAGATTCGGGATGAGGTAAAATATTCACCGACAGAAGGAAATTATAGAGTTTATATTATTGATGAAGTGCATATGCTTTCCACAGGAGCATTTAATGCACTCTTAAAGACATTAGAAGAACCTCCGCCATATGTTATTTTTATTTTGGCTACGACAGAAGTGCACAAGATACCGATTACGGTACTTTCTAGATGTCAAAGATATGATTTTAGGAGAATTAATAATGACGTAATTGCCGCACAGATCGAATATTTATTGAAAGAAGAAAAGGTAGAGGCAGAGCCTGCTGCGATTCGGTATGTGGCTAAGACGGCGGATGGTTCAATGAGAGATGCGCTTAGTCTTTTGGAACAGTGTATTTCTTTTTACTACGGTCAGAAACTAACTTATGAAAATGTGTTAGATGTACTTGGTGCGGTAGATACAGGAATATTTAGTCAGTTACTTCGAGAAATTATTGAAAAAGATGTGACTGGCTGTATTCATTTGATGGATGAGATTGTGGCTCAAGGCCGAGACTTGGGGCAATTTGTTACTGATTTTACATGGTATATGAGAAATCTATTGTTAGTTCAAACGTCAGAACATGCACAAGATGCATTGGATATGTCGGCAGAAAGTCTGCGTTTACTAAAAGAAGAAGCAGAGATGATAGATATTGATACTCTAATGCGTTATATCCGAATTTGTTCTGAGTTATCCAGTAATATTCGCTATGCATCGTCCAAACGTGTGCTAATCGAGTTGGCATTCATTAAGTTAATGAAGCCAGCGATGGAATCTGATTTGGAAAGTCTAAAAGAGAGAATCCGAGATTTGGAAACATGTATTGAGAATGGTGTGGTGGCAGCTGCACAAAAGGAAACTTCTTCTATTATGGATAAAAATCTAGAAGCACCATCGGAATCAGGAGAAGTGATTGAACTTACAGAGGCGGAGTACGAAGATTATAAACAATTGAATACGGATTGGAATAAAATTATTGGACATCAGAGGAACTTAGTCCGTGGTATTCTAAGAGGTACGAGATTGAGTTATGATAAATCAAAAGGGCTGTGTATTTTATTTACAGATTCGTTTTCTGAAAAGATGATGAATGAACAGAACCGTATGGATGATTTGAAACAATGGTTGCAGCAAACATATGGAAAAGTGTTTACAATTAGCACAAAGTATTTGGATTCCTCGCAAGCACAGCCGCATATTGTGAGAGGAAACCATATCCCTGGTATTGAAATGGAGATTGGGATAGAAGAATAATAATTGAGGAGGCATGAAAATGGCAAAAAGAGGTGGATTTCCTGGAGGAATGCCAGGAAATATGACAAATTTGATGAAGCAGGCACAGAGAATGCAGAAGCAGATGGAAGAAAAGCAAAAAGAGTTAGAAGAAAAGAATTTTACTGCAACGGCAGGCGGTAACGCAGTTTCGGTTACTGTAAATGGAAAAAGAGAAGTATTAGAAGTAAAATTGTCAGAAGAAGTAGTAGATCCAGATGATATTGAAATGTTACAGGATTTAATTGTAGCCGCTACGAATGAGGCATTACGTCAGGTAGATGAAGCTTCCAGTGCAAATATGTCCAGCCTGACAGGTGGTCTTGGCGGCATGGGCGGAGGATTCCCATTCTAATGGATTATTACAGTAGTCAAATTACAAAACTCATTGAAGAGTTATCTAGACTTCCTGGAATTGGAGCCAAATCGGCACAGCGGCTGGCATTTCATATTATTAATATGCCGCAGGACCAGGTGGATCGGTTGGCAAATACAATTGTGAATGCGAAGAAGAATATTTGTTATTGTAAAGAGTGCTATACATTAACAGATCAAGAACTTTGTCCCATTTGCAGCAGTGAGAAACGAGATCATTCCACGATCATGGTAGTGGAAAATACAAGGGACTTGGCTGCTTATGAAAAAACAGGAAAATATGATGGAGTATATCATGTACTGCATGGAGCAATTTCTCCGATGCTTGGGATTGGACCGGCAGATATTCGATTAAAAGAGTTGATGCAGCGTTTACAAGGAGATATAAAGGAAGTTATTATTGCGACAAATTCCAGTCTGGAAGGTGAGACAACAGCAATGTATATTAGTAAGTTAATTAAGCCAACAGGGATCAAAGTAACTAGAATTGCGAGTGGAGTACCAGTTGGAGGAGACTTGGAATATATTGATGAGGTAACATTGCTGCGTGCACTCGAGGGGCGGGTTACTTTGTAAGATAGAGAACATTGAGGTGACGACATGAAAAAAGAGGAGAAACGAGTCAGTCTGGTAGATAGCTATTTAACTCATCATGTCAAAACGGAAGAAGAGCGACAGGAGATTTTAGAGGAAATTCGACGCAATACAAATCAACTGCAAAATGAGTTTCAGACATTGCAGCAGCCAGAATATTCCTCCTCCGTTGCCATTGAAAAAGCGAGACAGGTAATTGAACAACATGTACAAGGCTATAGTCAGGAATTGTCACAGCGTCTTAATAATGTAGAACGGGGCGATGTGGACTATTTAGTTCATCCAGGCGTAAATGTAACCAAAATGCGGATGAATCCTACTTATTTGGATGGAATTTGGCATTTTGTAGTAGCAAGTGACGATATGGAACTTGGAACAGGTTATGCATTGGATATGCTTCAAGAAATAAATAAAGATGGAATGACAAGACCAGATGAAGTTGTAGAAATGGATGGAACTGAATGGAATGACATTCGGATTATTGAAGAGTTTGATCGTCTGCTTGGAAAGACGATTTTAATTCGGAATGTTGGATTGATGAGTGCAAGAAATCTTCGAGAATTTGAGATTGTTTTAGATCGCAATGATCGAAGTCTTTTGATTGTATTTATTGACACGATTGAGCATCTAAGTCAGATTTTTTCCAGACATCGTCGGTTTCTGGAGGCATTTAGTGCACAGTTTACTGCAAAAAGTTATTCAGAAAAAGAGATGCTAGATTATGCAATTAATTATTTGGCCGAAAGAGACTTTGCTTTAGAAGAAGGCGCAAAAGGACGACTTTATAGAGAAATCCGCAGAATGCCTCTTGTCACAGCAGATGGACAGAGAAAAAAGTTGGCGGATCGTTTGGAAGTATTAATGGATCAGGCAGAAAACCGTCCAATTGGAACTCGGTTAAAGACATTATTTGCAGCTAAAACAGATGCTCAGGGAAGAACATTAATCCGTTTGGAAGATTTTAATTAAAAGGAGAATCATTTGATTAATTGGCTTACAATAGCAGTAATTATAATTTTACTGCTGGAATTATTAATTGGATGGAAAAAAGGATTGATTCGTATGGTCTTTTCTTTTGCCATATCCATTGTGACGTTTGTTATTATTTTGGTTACAGGTCCTTATGTAGAACAATACATAAAGGAAAATACCTCGATTTATGAGACAATGGAAGCAAGTATATCGGTGTTTGTGCAGGAAAACTTACAGCAAAATATATCAGAAATGACGCAGACTCAAGAAGAGTCGGTTGTTACACAACTTCCACTTCCAGAATTTATCCAAAATATACTTACGAAGGATAATACAGTAGAACAGTACACTGCAAATCAAGTGAATGGACTTTCAGACTCCATTAGTCATGGGCTGACAGATATTGCGTTCCGTGTATTAATTTATGTAGCTATGTTTATTGTTATCTCCATTGTGCTTAGAATTGGATTGTTGATTTTAGACAGTATTACAAAACTGCCAGGAATTCACCTAGTTAATGCAATTGGAGGGGCGGTATTTGGATTAGTGAATGCATTGATTTTCATATGGATTTTATGTATGATTGTAACTGCATTGGCGTCGACAGAGTTTGGAATTAATACGTTAGGAATGATAAAAGAAAGTCCATTTTTGAGCTTTATTTATAATAATAATCTTTTGTTACAGCTAATTGCAGCTCTATTATAAAAAAGAGCAGCATAATAGAATGAAAAAAGTCCCTTGAAAAGATGGCGTTTATTAACGTTTGTCTTATTCATGGGACTTTTAAACTACAAAAATTTAAATGAAATGAAGTAGTTTGCTAGGAAGTTGGATTTTTAATACGGATGCGGCGGTTAATATAAGATAAAATCTCTTCGACTGTTTGGTCAATACCTAGAATGCTGCTGTCCAAACAAAGATGATAGCCATTTGCTTTATCCCAGGAAGCCTTTGTATAGTATTCAAAAAGTGATTTTCGACCTCTATCAACTTCGGAAATTCGTTCTTTTGCACGAGATTTAGAAAGTTGTTCCATTTCCATCACACGCTTTAGTCTAAATTCTGGATTGGCATGGATAAAAATGCTAATCAAGTCAGGATCATCTTTGAAAATATAATTGCTGCATCGGCCAATGATAACGCAAGATTGATTCGCACAGATTGCACGAATTTGTTGGAATGGAATGATTCCAATTCCATTTTCAAAATTATTCATGGCAATTGCATAAAGAAGACTATTGACTGGAAATTCTTCATAGAAAGATTGAACATCTTCATAATTTTCTCTATGTTTTGCAATTTCCATCAATTCTTTACGGTCATAAAAGGCAATATTAAGACGTTCAGCAAGTTTTTGACCAATTTCACGTCCTCCACTTCCATATTCTCGTCCAATTGTAATTAATAATCGGCTCATAAAAAAACCTCCTTTTTCGTGTCATTTACTTGATCCATTTTTATTACTTTTACATAAAACCAGCAAAAATGGAGGCTCCAATTACTGTGAACAGGCCAGCAACGGCAATCGAAAGACTGCTCATTGCTCCTTCCACTGGTCCAATTTCCATAGCTTTTGCTGTACCAATCGCATGGGCAGAAGTGCCAAGAGCAAGTCCTTTTGCAATTGGATCTTTTATATGAAAAATACGGAATATAAAATCTGCAATCACATTACCGAGAATTCCAGTAATAATAATAACTGCAACGGTAATTGTTACAATTCCCCCTAATTCTTCGGATATACCCATGCCAATTGCGGTAGTGATGGACTTTGGAAGCATTGTAACGTATTGTTCATGGGAAAAATGAAATAATTTCGCAAGCAGGAAAACGCTGGCGAGGCTTGTAAGAGAACCCGATAAAATCCCAGCCAAAACAGCTTTCCAATTATTTTTTAGTAAAGTAAGCTGTTCATAGAGTGGAACAGCAAGACAAACCGTAGCAGGAGTCAGTAAATAGCTGATATATTGTCCACCTTTATTATAAGTATCATAATCGATATCGAAAAGTACAAGTACAGCAATTACTGCAATGACTCCGATTAACAATGGATTTAAAATAGCCAGCTTAAACTTTTTCTTTAATATTAGCCCAAGCTCATATCCAAGTAAGCTAATAATCGCTCCAAAAAATAAAGAGTTTTCTAAGAAGGTATTCATAATGGATTATTTCTTTTTTCCTTTCTGTATCATTTGCTGCGTTACTTGTCCAGTGACACCCATTACAATGATGGTAGTCAGTAATGTGATTAAAATAACAGGAATACAAATTGGTTGTAACACGTTCCACGAATTTAATAGCCCAACTCCAGCAGGAATAAACATAACTGGCATAATTTCAATGAAAAAACGAGCGGTATCCTGTACTTGTTCTAATTGAACGATGTGGAATTGAAGTGCAATTAACATTAGAATAAGTCCATATACACTTGCTGGAATTGGAAGAGGCAAAATCCAATTTAATCCTTCTCCAAGGAAAGAAATAAAAAGGATAATACTAAGTTGTTGAATAAACTTCATAAATAGATCCTTTCGTATGTCACAGGCGAAAACCCACTGCCTTTCGGTGATGGTTAGTTGACGCTCTTCTCAATAAGATTCTTTTTTTACATTATAATATACAGAGGGGAATATTTCAAGAGTAGTTGTTTTAGGAGATAAGGCAAAGTTTTATCAGTATGGTAGGAAGACTTACTCGCAAGTCTTGAATGAGAAAAATGTATATACAATATAGTAAATATACAGACTTTAATGTTTTTTAAAAATTTTTTAAAAAAGTACTTGCATTTTTCAGAGAGATCGCATATAATACATGAGTGTGATGGTTGTGGCGTCTTAGCCAAGTGGTAAGGCACGGGTCTGCAACACCCTTATCGCCGGTTCAAATCCGGCAGACGCCTTTTTTATAAGACTTCAAGAATTTTTCTTGGAGTTTTTTTGTTTTTATAAAAATAAACTTTTTCACAGACTCTTTCTGTCATGATCTACTTGCAATCTAGATGAAATTGTAATATGATACCAATGTAGATTTATGAGATATGATTTTATGAAGTTCTCTTATAGTTTATGTTGCAAGGAATGCAGTATCTAGAAGTAAGTAAGAATAGAATGGAGGAAGAGATGAAGCATTGGTTGAATCGGATATTACTAATTATAGCTGTTTGTTTTGTTATGCTTGCTGCGGGATGTAGTCAGCAAAATACGGAACAAGAAGGGAACAGTACAAATCAAGAGCAGACAAAGGATAAAGATAAAAAAGAAAAAACAACAGAAATTCCAACAGAGGAATGGGGAGTTATAGCAATCCCAGAAAGGTATTATTATGTGAACTCCAACGGTGTTGTAAATGTATTGAACGGACCAGTAGAAAATGCGGATGTGTTAGGAACTTTATATAATGGAGAAAAAGTATTAGTAACAGGATATGTGGACGACTGGTATCGTATTATTTTTAGCGGAAATGTCTGTTATGTCAATAATGAACATATAGACGTAACTCCTCCAAACGAATCAGAAACGATTGATGTGGATGCAAAGAAGACAGATCCTCCAAGAGAAGTAGAGACGACTGCCGATATGGCAAAAGTGGACAAACAATCAGAGGAGGCAACGAAAGCAACGACGGAGGCTCAGCAGTCTACAGAAGCAACGATAACTACTGTTAAAAATAAAATTATATGTATTGATGCGGGGCATCAAAAATCTGGCATTAGTGAGCAGGAGCCGAACGGTCCAGGTTCTTCGGTTATGAAAGCCAAGCTTGCAACAGGTACTCAGGGCACAACGACAGGTGTTGCAGAGCATGTTGTGAATTTGCAAGTTTCGTTACTTTTAAAAGAAGAACTATTATCCAGAGGATATGAAGTAGTTATGATTCGTGAAACGGATGACTGTCCAAAGAGTAATGCGGAACGAGCAGAAATTGCGAACAACAGTGGGGCTGAATTATTTATTCGTGTACATGCCAATGGTTCCGATGATCCGACGGTACATGGCGTTGTAACATTTGCGCCATCAGAACAAAATGAATATGTCGCAGATATTGCACCAGAATGTAATCGGTTATCCCAATTGGTGACAGATGGGATTGTTGAACGAACGGGTGCGAAAAATCTGGGTGTACAGCAAACGGATACAATGACAGGAATTAATTGGTGTAAAATACCTGTTACAATTGTGGAGATGGGATTTATGACTAACCCAGAAGAAGATAAGAATTTAACGACCGCTTCTTATCAAAAGAAGATTGCCAAAGGTATTGCAGACGGGATTGATGCATATTATGAGTGATCCATTACATAATGAAGCGAAAAAATGAGACTTTATAGAAAAATTTTTAAAAAATGAAAAAAGGGCTTGTAATTTATAAACTGCTGTGATATAATATGCTTTGTCGCTGAGGTGAGCGCGATTAGCTCAGTTGGTAGAGCACCTGACTCTTAATCAGGGTGTCCAGGGTTCGAGCCCCTGATCGCGCATCTAAGTACCGGTTTTGGAGACATAAGGAGCTCTGGGATCGGTGCTTTTTTGTTGTTAGAAAAGTGACATAGTAAAAGAAAGGAAAGATTCATGAAAAAAAAGCTTTTATTAAGCATTTTGATTAGTATGATTGGCATATTGTTATGTTCTTGCCAGATACAGCAATATGAAGAAACGGATAATGGAAAATTGACAATTGCAACAACTATTTTTCCATATTATGATTTTGCAAGAGCAATCGGAGGAGATCTCATAAATTTGGAATTAATTATTCCAGCTGGAAGGGATAGTCATTCCTTTGAACCTACACCGGCCGATATGATTACGATTGAGCAAGCTGATTTATTTTTGTATAATGGTGGAGAAATGGAACGTTGGTTGGATGATTTGCTCGAAACAGCCCGGGCAAATGGAAAAGAAAATCTAAGAATGATGGATTATGTCCAAACAGATGAAGAACAGGTATTGGAAGGAATGCTGATTCGAGGGGCAGAAGCAGATCATGAATTTGATGAACATATTTGGACTTCTCCGAAAAATGCGATATTATTATTACAAAAAATCAGTGAAACAATGCAGCAGCTAAATCCAGAAAATGCAGCGCAATTTGCAGTAAATACAGAAAACTATAAAAATCAGCTAAAGCAGTTGGATCAAACATTGGAATCAATTGTGGCGAATGCTGCAAAGAAAATTATGATATTTGGAGATAAATTTCCATTTTATTATTTTGCCAGAGATTATGGATTGGAATGTTATGCAGCATTTCCTGGCTGTAGTACGGAGACAGAACCAAGCGCAGGAACGATGGCCTATTTGATTGATAAGACGAAAGAAGAACAAATAAATGCCATTTACTATTTGGAACTCAGCACGCATAAAATAGCCGACGCAATTGGACAAGCCACAGGAGCCCAATCGTTATTATTCCATTCCTGCCATAATGTAACAAGGGATGAGTTTGAATCTGGAGTTACGTATGTACAGTTAATGAATCAAAATGCAGAGCACCTGAGAATCGGATTAAATAACTGAAAAAGAGAGGATGGAAGAAATGGATGTTTTAACTTGTGATCATATCAGTTTTGGATATGAAAATCAGATTGCAGTAGATCAAGTAAGCTTTTCTTTGAAACAGGGAGATTTTCTCTGTATTGTAGGAAAAAATGGTTCAGGGAAAAGTACTTTATTAAAAGGAATACTCGGATTTTTAAAGCCAATTCACGGTGTAATGAATTTTTCAGAAGAGGCGAAAGAACATGGGGTTGGATATTTGCCTCAACAGACAGCAGTGCAGAAAAACTTTCCAGCTACTGTAATGGAAGTAGTATTGTCTGGATGTTTAAAAGAAAGAGGACACAAGCCATTCTATTCCAAAAAGGAGAAACAGAAAGCCATTTATAATTTAAAGCGGATTGGAATGGCTTCTAAGAGGAGAATGTGTTATTGTGATCTATCGGGAGGACAGCAACAGAGAGTTTTAATTGCAAGAGCGCTCTGTGCCACGAAGGATATTTTAATGTTGGATGAACCGACTACTGGTCTGGATCCAAAGGCAACAATGGAATTGTATCGTATATTAGAATATTTAAATAAGGAAGAACAGGTAACGATTTTAATGGTATCTCATGATGTTCAAAATTTGATTTCCTATGCAACACATATTTTGCATATGAATCAAACAATGAAGTTTTTTGGAACAATAGAGCAATACAAAAAAAGTGAAGTTGGAAAAGAATTTATCGGAGGTGGACAAGTATGATTTCAATGATTGCAAAAATGTTTTCGTATCCATTTATTATTCATGCATTTATTGTAGGAATACTCGTTTCCCTTTGTGCAGCGCTTTTGGGAGTTAGTCTTGTACTCAAACGTTTCTCGATGATTGGAGATGGATTATCCCATGTTTCATTTGGAGCACTTTCGGTAGCCGTTGCATTTGGCTGGGCGCCGCTTCCAGTTTCCATTCCGATCGTAGTAACTGCGGCATTTTTCTTATTGAGAATTACGGATAACGCCAAGATGAAAAGTGATGCTGCGATTGCAGTACTCTCCTCCAGTTCACTGGCAATTGGTATTACGGTAACGGCTTTGACAACAGGAATGAATACCGATGTATCGAGCTATATGTTTGGAAGTATTTTGGCAATGGATACTACCGATGTAATTATCAGTGTTATTTTATCAGTGATCGTATTGCTATTATATTTTTTCTGTTATAATAAAATATTTGCCGTTACATTTGATGAAAACTTTGCGCAGGCATCAGGTGTGTCTGTGAATTTTTATCGTATGGTCATTGCAGTATTTACAGCTGTAACGATTGTCTTGGGTATGAGAATGATGGGAGCTATGCTAATTTCTAGTTTGATTATCTTTCCAGCTTTAACCTCTATGCGAATGGTAAAAAGCTTTCGAGGAGTAATCATTTGTTCTGCTGTACTATCTGTTTTAAACTTCTGCATTGGATTAATTCTTTCCTTTTTATATGCAGCACCGACAGGAGCAAGCATTGTAATTATCAATCTAATTGTATTTTTAATCGCCTCAGTGATCCAAAAAATAAGAGGCGTATAATATTAATGAAGTGCTCAACGCCCCATTGCCTTTTGGCGATGGGGCATTGACCCTAAATGCAGAAATAAAAAATGTATAAAATTTAGTGGTTGACAGATAATAAAGACAGCAGTATAATAAATAAGAAAAGTTGAAAGACATATAATTTTATAGCGCGGGGTGGAGCAGTCTGGAAGCTCGTCGGGCTCATAACCCGAAGGTCATAGGTTCAAATCCTATTCCCGCAATTCTAATAAGGCTGGTGTACGTCGGATACACCAGCCTTATCTGTACGATAAACCCGTCACACTGTGCTTGCACAACATTTGACGGGCAAGTACAGTGAACGGCTTTGCCGTGAGCTGTGTGCAATCGCATATCGAGTAGGTAGATGAAATCTTCGCTACTCGATTCCATGGAGCATCTTTCAATATCTATGAATTGAAAATATGTTTTGACTATTATAAAGAAAGGATTGCCTTGAAATATTGGGCAATGGGTAAAAAATTGGGAAATTTTATTTTGGAATTAAATAATATTAAAAAGAGTTTTGGAAATACAGAAGTATTAAAAGGAATTTCATTATCAGTAAAACAAGGAGAGTTTATTACCTTTTTAGGATCATCTGGATGTGGAAAGACGACAACGCTTCGGATTATTGCTGGGCTCGAGCAGCCAGACAGTGGAACGGTAATGCTAGAAGGTGTGGATGTGACAAAGATGGCTCCAGATAGGCGAAATGTAAATACAGTATTTCAAAATTATGCTTTGTTTCCACATATGAATGTATTTAAAAATGTGGCATATGGTTTGAAAATTCGCAAAGTTTCTAAAACTGAAATTCAAAAAAGGGTCATGGAAAGTTTGGAGCTAGTACAGCTTAGAGATTATGCATTTAGAAAGCCTTCGGAGCTTTCTGGAGGTCAGAAGCAGCGAGTTGCAATCGCCAGGGCAATTGTAAATAATCCCAAATTACTATTACTGGATGAGCCGCTTGGAGCGTTGGATTTGCAGCTTCGCCGTCAGATGCAATTAGAGTTGAAGCGGCTTCAGAAAAAACTGGGAATTACGTTTCTTTATATTACCCATGATCAGGAAGAAGCGATTAATATGTCGGATCGAATTGTTGTAATGAGAGATGGAACGTTTATCCAGACTGGTACGCCAAATGAAATTTATGATGCTCCAAAAACAAGTTTTGTGGCACAATTTGTTGGAAATGCGAATATTATTCGTGGTGTAGTGAATCAATTAGATCATGGAGTGGCTATAATAAAATTGGAAGAAACCACTGCTTATGCAAGCGTGAAACTTTCCGAAAAAGATGGAGTACATATTGGAGATCCGATTGCAGTTGCAGTGAGAAGTGAGAATATTCAATTAAATGTAGAAAATGGAATATCTGCGACAGTAAAAGAGAAGAGCTTTGCAGGAGGATTATTGCGTTTAACGCTTATTCTCCCAAATGGAAAGGAAATTGTAGCAAGTCGGCATGGAATCAATTATGAGGTAGAAGAGGGAGATTGCATTCCAATCGGATGGGATGCGGATTTTGCGGTGGTAGTAGAAGATCAAGATTGAAAAAGAGAGGAAGCGTAACAAAAAACAATGAAAAAAAAGAATGGGCTTTGGCTTACAGTGGCGCCCTTATATATTTTTACAATTATATTTGTAGTGGGGCCATTGCTTTATATGTTTGTACTTAGTTTTTGTACAAGAGGAGAAAACTATGAAACAATTCTGTCATTTACATTGGATAACTACAAAAAAATTGCGGAGCCAGTGTATCAAACCACGTTTCTGCAGTCGATAAAGTTAGCATTTTCTACAACAATTCTTGTTGGAATCATTGGCTATCCATTTGGATATTTTATGGCGAAATTGCCAAGCGATAAGAAAAAGCTGATGATGGCATTGATTATGGTTCCATTTTGGACCAGTTCACTTGTGCGAATGTATGGATGGTCGATTTTACTTCAAAGTAATGGAGTTTTGGACAAAATTTTAATGGGACTTAGAATTACTGAAAAACCACTAAAACTACTCTATACCTATTCTGCCGTTTTATCAGGTATGGTTTATGCACTGCTGCCATTTATGATTTTAGCCGTATACTCCAGTGCAGAAAAGATGGATTGGTCATTGGTGGAGGCTGCGAGAGATTTAGGAGCTTCTGCCTGGAAAGCTTTTTGGACGGTAACTTGGAAGTTAACATTACCAGGATTTATGTCTGGGATTGTATTAACCTTCGTGCCATCGATGGGATTGTTTTTTGTAGCAGATATTTTAGGCGGAAATAAAGTCGTTCTAGTCGGTAATGTCATTCAAGAACAGTTGACAAAGGGAAGAAACTGGCCATTTGCAGCAGCGTTATCTGTTATTTTAATGATTATGACTTCGCTATTTATTGCCGTATATCGCAAAGTAACTGGAGCAAAAGAATTGGAGGGATTATTTTGAAAAATCGTACAAAGCTACCCAATTTATATTTAGCAATTATTTTGATTTTTATGTATCTTCCGATTTTGATTGTAATTATCTATTCTTTTAATGAGAATAAACTGACTGCGATTTGGTCAGGATTTTCGCTAAAATGGTATACGGAATTATTGAAAGATAAAGATCTAATGGAAGCACTAAAAAATAGTTTCATTCTGGGAGTGCTAAGCTGTTTTTGTGCAGGAGTCATTGGTACGATTGGAGCAGTTGGTATGGCACGGATGAATTATAAGACGAAGGGAATCATGGAATACGTCTCCATGCTGCCTATTATGATCCCAGAAATTATTTTGGGAATGGTGTTTTTGGCGTTTTTTTCTGCAATTAGTCTTCCGTTTGGAATGACAACGCTTGTCATTGCACATACCACATTTTGCATTCCATATATTTATATGATGGTAAAGGCTCGCTTAGTTGGCATGGACCCTACGTTATTAGAAGCGGCAAGAGATTTGGGAGCTTCTGAGATCCGAGCATTTTGGGATATTACGTTGCCATTGATTATGCCGGCGGTGGCTTCAGGTTCGCTGCTTGCATTTGCTATGTCATTTGATGATGTAGTAATTAGTGTGCTTGTAACGAATTCTCGTATTAATACGCTGCCAATAAAGGTTTTCTCCCGTATTAAATTTGGAGTAAGTCCTGAAATAAATGCCTTGTCAACCATTATGTTAAGTGTTACACTAATAATAATTCTTAGCGTTGTAAGAATCAATAAGAAAAATCGAGGAGGTAGTGTATGAAACGATGGATTGGATCAATCCTGACTGGTGTAGTAGCTTTGTCTCTGTTAGGGGGATGCGGCAATCAGGCACAAGAGAGCAACGGAACTGCTCAGGGGCAGGATGCTTTATTGGATGGACAGGAATTAATTCTTTATACATGGGAAGGTATGTTTCCAGATGAGGTTATTTCAGGTTTTGAAACTGAGACTGGCTGTGAAGTGATTTATCAAAATTTTACATATGATGAAGAAATGTTGGAAAAGCTAACACAGACCGAGGGGGGAGAATATGATCTAATCTTTGCAGATGACTATATTATTGAACAGGCCATTGATGCGGGGCTGGTTCAGACATTGGATCAATCCCAAATTCCGAATATTAAACATGAGAATCCAATTTTTAAAGGGCAATTCTTTGATAAAAATAATGAATATACCGTAAATTATGGAGCTGGTATTCCATTACTTGTGTATGATCCAAATGCAATTGACTTTGAAATTACAGGATATCAGGATCTTTGGAATGAAGAATTAAACGATAGTATAGCATTGATTGCAAACAATCGTGTTATAACGGGAATGGTGCTTCTTTCCATGGGAGAATCCATGAATACAGAAGATATTGCTAAAATTGAAGAAGCAGGAAAAAAGTTACAGTCTCTGGCTCCAAATGTACGTTTGATTAAAGATGATAATACACAAACTGCGTTATTGACGGGAGAAGCATCGGTTGCATATTTATATACTTCTCAAGTATATGAGGCATTAAATAATAATCCAGAATTAAAAGTCGTAGTTCCAGAAGAAGGAGTTGGTTTTGGATTGATGTCAGGATTTATTCCAAGCCAGGCTCCAAATAGTGAGGCAGCTCATGCATTTTTGAATTATATTATGGAACCGGAAACATTTGCCAAGTGTACAGAATTTACAGGATATTACTGCACGAATAAAGATGCGGAAGCATTTATTGCAGAAGAAAATAAAGACTTACTTGTAATCCCAGAAGATTTAAAGGGAGAAATGATTGAAAATATTGGAACAGAAGCCAATGATGTTCACCAAAAAGTCTGGACAGAGTTTAAAGCGGCAACTGGTACCACAGAATAAAATTTGGAGGTTATATATGGAAATGGAAAATAATAAGGTAACAGAAGAAAAAGAAGCAGAAGTATTGCAAAAAGAAGAAACAATGGAAGACTATAAAGCAGAATTAGAGGCATCCTATCGTCAAATTAAACCAGGAGATATTGTAACAGGTACTGTAATTGATGTGGATGAAACAGGAGTTACTGTGGATTTTGATTATTATGCACCAGGCAAAATTGCAGCAGACCAAATGAGTGATGATCCGAATTTCAATATTTTAACGGATGTACAAAAAGGAGAAGAAATTTCTGCAACCGTTGTGAAGACGGATGATGGAGCTGGTAATTTTGTATTATCCAAAAAAGATGCTACGGATGAACTAGCATGGGATAAGTTGGAACAAATGAAAGAGGAAAAAACAGTCATTCATGGAATGGTGGGAGGAATTGTCAATAAAGGTGTTATTATGTATGTAGAGGGAATACGTGGCTTTATTCCATCCTCTAAATTGGAACTTACGTACGTAGAAGATACAACTCCATATTTGAACAAAGAAATCGATGCAGTTATTATTACTGTAGATAAAGAACAAAAGCGTTTGGTATTATCTGCAAAGGATGTGTTAATACAAAAAGCAATCGAGGAAAAAAATAAGAAGATTGAAAAAATTGTAGTTGGTACAGTGGTAGAAGGAACCGTAGAACAATTGATGGATTATGGTGCATTTGTGGATATTGGAGATGGAATTTCGGGACTTGTTCATATTTCACAGATCGCAGATCGTCGTTTAACTCATCCGAAACAGGTATTAAAGGTAGGAGATAAAGTAAAGGTAAAGATTACAAAAATTAAAGACAATAAGATTAGTTTAAGTATAAAAGAAGCAAATGAGGTAATCAATAAAGAAGTGGAAGAAGATCGGTTTGATTATCAGGAAAAAGGAAAGGCAATTACTGGACTTGGAGATTTGCTAAAAGGAATCCAACTAAATTAAACATTTATGCCTGAGGCATTATTATGATAGAAAAGGAGGAAGCATTATGGGTACTGCTATGGAACAATTAAAACAGTGGATAGAGGAAAGTAAGAGAATTGTATTTTTTGGTGGCGCCGGTGTGTCCACGGAGAGTAATATACCAGATTTTCGCAGTGTGGATGGGTTGTACCATCAGCAGTATGCCTATCCTCCAGAAACGATTTTAAGCCACAGCTTTTATATAAGGAAGCCAGAAGAATTCTTTCGTTTTTATCGCAACAAGATGTTATTTCCAAACGCACAGCCTAATCGTGCGCATAAGGCATTAGCTAAGCTGGAAGCGGAAGGAACGCTAAGTGCCGTAATTACACAGAATATTGATGGACTGCATCAAAAAGCTGGCAGTAAAAAAGTGTTAGAACTACATGGTTCTGTACTGCGTAATTATTGTGAGCGATGTGGAGCGTTTTATACATTGGAAGATATTATGAAAATGGAAGGAATTCCAACTTGTCATTGCGGTGGAAGGATTAAGCCAGATGTTGTATTATACGAAGAGGGGCTGGATCAGGGAGTGTTACGAGAAGCGATTTATGAAATTAGTAATGCAGACATGTTAATAGTAGGAGGAACTTCTCTCGTTGTTTATCCAGCAGCAGGCTTAATTGATTATTATAAGGGAAATAAATTAGTTTTAATCAATAAAGATTCAACGGCAAGAGATTCTATGGCAGATTTGATTGTAACAGGAAAAATAGGAGAAATTCTTGGTGCGATTTGTAAAATTGCGTAGGAGGATGAATGAAGACACAGGCAAAATGGTTGCTGTTACTGCTTATATCAGTAATGGTAATGTTGATGACTGGATGTGGAGGAGAAGTACGCACAAGCTCTGAAACGGAAGTAGATGCAAATTGGGCTGGAACGAGAATCGTTACCGCTCGGTTTTCAAGAAGTACATTTAATCGGGAAGCAGATACAACGATAAGGAGTCTTGATAAGTTAATTCAAAAAGAATGTCCTTCTCAGTTAGAATGGGAACGAGTATTAAAATCTGGATACTATGAATACAGCTTCCAATTAAGCTTTACAAGCATGGAAGATTATAAGCAGAAAGTTGATGCAATTCTTGGAGAAACTGGACATGTCATAATTGAAACCGTCGATACTCTATATGAGGAAGAGACAATTTTAAAAGAAGATATTGAGCCATCAGACTTACTTAACTGGCTAAAAGAAGCAATTGCAAAAGAAGAAAATGAAGCATTGGCGAATGTAGAACGGTTGTTTCGAGATTACAGCAATGAATTGATCTGTAATGGAGAGAAGATAAAATTAGAAGAGGATTATTTAAGTTATAGTAATAATAGGCATGTAGAGTTTAAAGGAATTGATTTTGTTACAGATATTACAGAAGATAATCTGTTTAACCGAACCATTGAGATACGGATGCTGTTAAATATTTCCGAAGAAAAACAGGCACAGATAAGAGAAGAATTTGCCAAACGTTTGCCAGCGGGAGCAACAAGCACATGGGGAGAAAAAGATAATCAGACCTTTTATCAGGCAGCGATGCAAAACATGACACCAGAGCAGCTGACAGAGTTCACAAATGCAGTCATGGATTCCCAAGCAAATGGAATGAATATTATTAGTGCGAGTACTGGTTTGTTTCAATTTAGACAGGAATTTGAAGAGTCAATTGATTTGTCTTCTTATTTTGTAGGGAATACGGATGAGCTGCCATTTGTTTATTATGCAAAGGGATCAGAAGGAATTTCTTTGCTTTCATTTGAAGAAACAGATGAGCAGGAGCAACAAGATCAATCACATTCTCAAAAAACTAGCGAAACAGAATTTCCATATGCAGAAAATGGATACCAAGTTCTGTTAGATGGAGATGTTGATGAGGAAGTGATTTCATTTTTATTTGATAATTCGTATGAAGTTTCGAGTATTGATGTTAATACAGATGTGGGATGGAACGATAAATTTGAACGTACCATTGTATTGAATTATGATCGGATTCCATTACAAAAAGAGCAGGAAACGATAAAGAAGATAATGGAGGATGAGGCACAGGGACTTTCTACTATTGCTTTGCAAACGCAGGATAATGTATTTGGGATTGTAGTAAAACAATCAGGAACGGCTGATGAGATTACAACAGCATTTCAAACGATTTTTAATTCGGATTCCTATATATCTTATGAACAAGACTATACAGGAATGTTGAAGTTTGCGATGCCGTATCAGTTTGCGGAAAAGTTGTATTTTGACCAGTTTCTCGTCAATGGAGAAATGCCTCAGATTGTTTATCATACAAATTTTTTAAATGGAGAACAGGTTCAAGAAGATAATACGCTATCTGGAAGGATTACAGCGAATGGAAAGGGATATGAAGAAAATAGTCAGGGATTAAGTGTAGAAGTTGCAGTCGTTGCAACGCAGCAAAGTTACTTGCCGATTTTTTTAATCGTACTTGCGATTCTTTTAATCGGAACGGTCCTTTTGCTGATTATTCGCTGGATTCGAAATAGAATGAAAAAGAAGAAAGAGACCGCTTCCAATGTAGAAGAACACAAAGCAAACGAATTATCTCTAGAGGAAAGCCAAACGATACAAGAACCAACGGAGCAGACGATACAAGAAAAGAGCAATTCAGAAAATGAGATGGCTGAAACGATTATGGATTCTCCTGGTAAAAAAGAAGCAGATTGGGATGCCTGGAAGCCGCCAGTAAAAGAACTGCCTACTGTGGCAGAAGCAAATGAGATTGCTTCTGTACGTGGAGAAAAGAAACGGGTGGATATTCCATCCATACGTGACGAAAAGAAAACCGTAGTACAAGATTCCAAGGCACTAGAAGCAGAAGTACAGTGGAAAGAGGAATTGGAAAAGGCACTTGCACAAGAAGTAAATAAAACGATTGATGAGAGAAAAGAAGAAAATAATTCAAATGAATGATGGACGCGGCAGTTTTCACCTCGTTGAGGCAGGGGTTCCCTTTATGGAGCAACTGCCGCCCATCTTCAATCGGGTTTACGCAGTCCTCTTGTATTTTTTTCGACCAATTTTCTTGAAACCATAATTTGGTGTCCGCATCCAAGGCATTTTAAGCGGAAATCCATTCCAACTCGCAAAATTTCCCATTCATGGCTGCCGCATGGATGGGCTTTTTTTAATTTTACAATATCACCGACTTGGTAATCCATCCTATCGTTTCCCCCTTTCTTTTTTTTATTATGCCATGATTCAAAAGGAATAACAAGAGAATTAAAAAATTTTTTTATCTTCTCAAAAAAGGCTTGCAATTTAAAGATAAATATTGTAGAATGGGGAATTGTGATATATTATTATTTCCTTGCTCTCTAAATGCAGAGGGCCAGAGACCAAAAGGAGGTTAGACAGATGAACAAATATGAATTAGCCGTAGTTGTTAGTGCAAAGCTCGAGGATGAAGAAAGAGCAGCTGTAATTGAAAAAGTAAAGAATTATATTACTCGTTTCAACGGCACAGTTACTAATGTGGATGAATGGGGTAAGAAGAGATTAGCTTATGAAATCCAGAAAATGAGAGAAGCTTATTATTATTTCATTCAGTTCGAAGGTGATTCTGAGTGTCCAAACGAAGTGGAAAGACACGTTCGTATTATGGAATCCGTTATTAGATATCTGTGTGTTAAGCAGGAAGCTTAATTGATACGGCTCATGATTGGTATAGAAATGAGGTAGGATATGAATAAAGTTATTTTAATGGGAAGACTCACAAGAGATCCAGATATTCGTTACTCACAAGGAGAACGCCAGATGGCAATTGCAAGATATACATTGGCAGTAGACCGTAGAGGACGTGGAAATAACGGTGAGGCAACCGCTGACTTTATTCAGTGTGTAGCATTTGACCGTGCAGCAGAATTTGCAGAAAAGTATTTCCATCAGGGAACAAAGATTGTAATAACTGGAAGGATTCAGACAGGAAGCTACACAAATCGAGACGGTCAGAAGGTTTATACAACGGATGTAGTTGTAGAAGATCAGGAATTTGCAGAAAGTAAGGCAGCAGCAGGAGAATATCGTAGTAATAATCCAAGTAATTTTAGTAATGCAGGATTTGATAGTGGATTCCAGCCAGCACCTCCAACATCCAGACCAGCACCATCGAGTGCAGTCAGTGACGGATTTATGAATATTCCTGATGGCGTGGAAGATGAGGGTCTTCCATTTAATTAAAGATAATAAGTGAATTGAGAAGATAAAATTCAGAGAAAAGGAGGAACTATCATGGCATACAATAAGTCTGAGAGACCAGATTCTCCAATGAAGAGAAGAGGCGGACGCAGAAGAAAGAAAGTTTGTGTATTCTGCGGAGAAAATAATGGCGTAATTGATTATAAGGATGTAAATAAATTAAAAAGATATGTATCAGAAAGAGGCAAGATTCTTCCAAGAAGAATTACAGGAAACTGTGCAAAGCATCAGAGAGCTTTAACAGTAGCAATCAAGAGAGCAAGACATCTTGCTTTAATGCCATACGTAACAGAATAAGAAAACAGCTGACACCCATGATTTTTGTCATGGGTGTTTTTTACTGTGAAACCAACCCTTCCGAATGGTCAAAAAAGCGCAAACTATCCCTC
>OERR01000083.1_pt1 | contig 24224 bp, 21 predicted proteins | sample 1540051 | NCBI WGS metagenome assembly OERR01 (sample SAMEA3891884, study PRJEB23780) | metagenome | biome: terrestrial biome; feature: animal house; material: Caecal content | place: Italy | collected 2015-05-05 | reverse complement strand
GTGAGTAGGAATAAACAAAGTGAAAAGGAAGGCAGCAAAATAAAAAAGCAACGCTTTTGCAAGTCGGAGAGGAGGATTGAAAATGGATTGGATGTCTGTTACAAACCTGAACGCTTATGTCAAGGGGCTCAAACTAAAAACCACCTGGGATCTAAAACAGCAAAAGGGTGATGTTACGGCAAAAGGCAAGACTTTGGAGGAGTGGCTTGAGTCCAGCAAGCCTAAACCTCTGGAACGCGAACAGGTTGGCGGACAGCGCGACGAAAAGCTGGCCACCATCCACGCCAAGCTGGATGTGGGAGGCAAATTGACTCCGAAGGAGCGGGATTACCTCAAAGAGAAGGATCCCCAGGCATACCAGGAACTGATCCAGGAGGAACGCGCACAAAAAGCCTATGAGAGAGCCTTGCGCCGCTGCAAAACAAAGGAGGAGGTCAAGCGGATGCTGACCAACTCCATCAGCCGCTCCATGATGGTGATCGGTTCTATCGAGCATAACCCCAACATTTCACAGCAAAAAAAGCTGGAGATCGCCATGCGGGAAAAGCGGATGGTCGACAGCGCCGCCAAGGCGACGCGGGAATTTGCCCGCCGGGGTGAACTGGCCCGCCTTCCCGAGGAATCGGAGAAAACCGACGCCCGCCGCGAGCAGGAAAAGCTGCTGTTTGAGCTGGAAAAGCCAATGGAGCCGCCCCCGCTTTCCTCTCCCAACCACACGGAACCAGAAAAGCCCACCGATTCCGCCGAGCGGCCAACCCCTGACGCGGCACAGCGCACCTACGGTAAAAGCGCCTATACCGCGTACAGCAGCGAACCGACTCGGTCCTCGCCTCCTGCCCGTCCCGCATGGAATAAAAAAGCCTGACACGCGGTATATGGCGGTATATGAAAGGGAGCATACTTTTCTATGACACAAAACACAGAACCGGAAAAATGGAGAGAAGGTATGGATCCGTTCACCCTTCCGCTGCAAAGCGTCCAGATTCAGAAAATTTTAGGATACCCGCACGCTGCCAATCAGGTTTTCTACCTCAAAGGACTGCGCAATGGGCAGGAGGGATATTACTATCTGAAATATGCGGCCCATGTGGACGCCAATCTGCAAAACGAAGTGGAAATCATCCGCACTCTGCATTCCCCTCTTGCCCCGAAGGTGGTGGAATACGATGCCGAACATTTTCAATATGAGCTGACAGAGCAAATCGAAGGGAAACGGCTTTCCATCATCCTTAAGCAGGCAGGCAGCGACAACGGTCTTGCTTTTATGCGGGAATACGGAAAAATACTGGCGGTTTTGCATCAGTCCAAAGGAACTTTCCCTGACGCTCCGCACCGGCGCTTCCATACGATTCCGGAACGCACCTATTTCGCAGAGAACGGCATGGAAAATGTCTATTCCTGGCTTTGGGACAAGCAGCCGCAGCAGACTCACTCCTGCTTTATCCATGGAGATTTTCATTTTGCCAACATTCTTTGGGATGCCGGGCATATTTCCGGTATTCTGGACTTTGAACTTGCCGGAATGGGAAATCGGGAATTCGACATCGCATGGTCGCTGATTCTGCGGCCCGGACAGAACTTTATGAAAACGAAAGAAGAATTGCGGGAATTCCTTCTGGGGTATACTTCTCTGCACGAATGTGATTACGATCTGGTTCTGTACTACATGGTGCTGATCTATTCAAGATTTTTGAAGCTGGGAGACACATCCTATGAAAGCTATGTGAGAGCATGGATGAATGCGGCAATTCAAGACGGCAAGCGGCAGATCCTCTGATGCCGTCAGCATCCCCCTGTTATTCGGACTTGCAACAAACAAGCCGCCCTTTGCATAGGATAGCGGTATCACCGGGCTATGCCCGAATTTGCCGCGGAGGTACTATGCTATGCTGACTGCTCTTTTATCGTGCGCACTTTCAGGATTTTTATTTTTCATTCTTCATGTCACAGGGACCGGCTCCTTCCCCCGCCCGCTTACCCCGGCGGAAGAAAAAGATTGTCTGGCCCGCCTGCGGCTCGGAGATCCCTCCGCCCGGTCTGAGCTGGTTGAACATAACCTTCGTCTTGTGGCACATATCATCAAGAACGGTTGAAGCAAAAGGAACTTTTTTCCCGGTCCAGTACACCGCTGCACGGGGGCCCGAATTTCAGGTGAATCTCCAGATGCAGCTTTTCTTTCGTGCTGTCTTTTTTGACGACAATATGATCCAAAATCGTGGCAACCAGAGCCGAGTTGACGCCGCTTTGGAAGGAGAGTTCCTCCTCCAGAGCGGCTTTTCTTTTGCCCAGCTGCGTCTCGGAGCACCGGCTCTTTTCTCTCTCCTCCTTCACTTTCTCCCACTGCTTCTCCAACTTCTGAAGCTGCCGGTTGAAGCCCTCGTTGCGCTGTCGAAATTCCTCCGTGGAAAGAGCTCCCTCGATGCTCATTTCCAGAAGGCGGTCTTTTTTCGCATGGATGGCCTCCATCTCTCCTTCCATGCGTGTCATCTCCCGCCCATAGTCCTGCTCATCCGCAACGGACGCGAGTGCCTTCATCACAGCGTTTACGATGGCTTCCTTATTCTCAGCCAATCGGTCAAAAATCCGGGCCATGATTTGATCCAGCTCAGCCGTGCGCAGCTGGGGTGCGGAGCAGGCCTCTTTCCCTCCGTTTCGATATTCCCGGCACTGCCAAACCTCCTTCTCCTCCTTCGCGCTTCGCAGCACCCGCCGGTGAAAGCTCGCTTTATGTTCCTCACACAGTATTTTGCCGCTGTAGGGATAGCGGTTATGAAAGGCAGCGGCACTCTGATGGGCCATCATCTGGGCGCTGCGCCGTTTATATAAAGCGTTGGCGCGATCCCACAGCTCCTCCGACACAATGGCCGGAATGGAAGGGTCGGGATACTGCACCCACTCGCTCTCGTCCAACGCAATTTTCCGCTTGCTGCGGTAATCGAGCGTCTGGGTTTTGTTGGCACAGTACCAGCCCTTATACTTGGGGTTTTCCAAAATATGGCGGATGGTCAGTACATTAAACGCGTTCCCCCTGCGGCTTTGGAAACCTTCCGCATAGAGCTGCTGCGAAATACGCCGGATTCCCATCTGTTCGTTTGCGTAGAGATGGAAAATTCTGCGCACCGCCCGCGCTTCCTCCTCGTTGATGGAGAGAACGCAGTTTTTCTTGTCGTATCCCCACAGCGTGTCATTCCCCAGCACATGACCGTTTTTGATCGCCTGACGGAATCCGAACTTTAACCGCTCGGAAAGCTTTCGCACCTCATCCTGCGCCACTCCGGCCATGACGACCAGACGAAACTCACTGTCCGAATCAAGCGTGTTGATGTTGTCGTTCTGAAACAGCACCCCCACACCGTTTTCCAACAGCTCCTGGGTATACTGGATGCTGTCCAGGGTGGAGCGGGAAAATCGGGAAATCTCCTTTGTGATGATAAAATCAAATCGCCCCGCCTTCGCGTCCCGGATCATGCGAAGAAAGCTGTCGCGCTTTCTGGTGCTCGTTCCGCTGATCCCCTCGTCGATGTAGCCCGGCACATAGGTCCAGCTTGGTTTGGAGCGGATCAGCTCCGTGTAATACTGGATTTGATTTTCGAGACTGTTGAGCTGCTCGTCCTTATCCGTGGAAACTCTTGCGTAGAACGTAACACGAAGCGGCAAATCATAGATCGATTTGCCGCTTCGTATTTCCGCGCGAATTTTAAGCACATTCATGCCGGATCGTCCTCCTCTGTCAAGCACACAGGAGATCGAAGAAACAGTGGAATTTCCGCCGCGGAGTGCACCCAATCCACCGCCTTGGAACAAACAGACTCCGACACCAGGCCACGGGCTTTCAATCTTCCCAATAAAACGATCAGGATTTCTCGTTGTGTGCTCTCCAATGTTCATCACCTCACTTTCATAAATATGTTTTCCCGAAATGAAAATGCTTGCCATTCCTCATAGAGAATGCGACGGCGAGAGCTTTTCATATCTTACGATAAAAAGCGCAGCAATCCGCCGCGAAACGTCCTGAAACGTCTCACGGCGGATTGTTTTCCTCGCATATTCTCTTTTACTGCTGTATGGAAATCTTACGTAATCTGTCAATAGGTCTGGGGCTGAAAATCTCCGGCAAGATAATGCGCCCAGGCGTGCATACCAATCTTTGAATGCGGATACTGCTCAAAGACATCCCCGTTCCCGAAAATTCTCGGATCTCCCGTTTCCCGAAGAAATGATTGCAGTACCTCCCAATAATACACACAGACGTTCCCGGCCGTGAATTTCCCCACTGCGATTATGAAATTTATCCCACTACGCCCTGGGCGTACGGCTTCGCCGGTACGGAAATAGAAGTGAAGGAACAACTCATTGAGGACTTCCCGTTCTCGCCAAAAGGCGCTCCCGTTTCCCTTCTGGTGCCCTGTATGCCTGTAACATGGGAAAGCTGCGACGGCTGCGCCGCCCCCCTTCCCGCTTCCCGCACCGCCGTCGGGCCGGTGGAAATCAAACGCTTTTTGCCCTACGGCTGCACCAACCTTCGCATGACTGAGCTTCCCTTCCTTGGGAAATAACAGATCAAAAAGAGGTGTCTCCGGTATTGTCGGAGACACCTCTTTTTTGATTACACAAAATTTAATTTCACGCACAGCAACATTCTTTCCATATTTAAGAAGATAAATGATACAAAGATCTTGCAAAATTTAACATTTTTGGATACACTGGATACAGCACTCCATGGGAAGCTTTCGATGAATGGAAAAACACCAAGTTCATGCTTGTCAGACGGCATACGAAAGTATAAAATAAAGGATAGACAACAATGTGTGCACATACACAGGGCTGGGCGAATCCTTTTTCTGGATACTGATATCATGTTAGCCAGTCTGCTGTGTATTGGGAATATAAGGAGGAATGTCCATGCTTCCGGATAAAGATAGGCAAGTGAGACAGCGCAAAAGCGACGGGAACTATCAGAAATAATCCAAAAAATCCCTGAACAGAATATCCGTCTCTCCAAAACAAAGCAATCAGGATATGAATGATGGAACCGGTATGACGGCATAACATGTTGTGTTTCTGCTGCCTGCGGAATATCTCCCTCTTGAAAAAGGGGACGGTACGGCAGTTTTTATGTTTTGAATGTTTTGATTGAAAATTTTACGAGAAAATTTCTCTGACGCAATATTTAGAGACTGAGAGAGGTTATGATGTGAAACAGTTAAAATATAAAGCGGCCTTATGGGTTGTTTGTATCGCTTTTCTTTTCAATCTTTTTCCAGTTTATGCGCAAGCGGAGTCATCCGACAAGGTTGTGCGCGTAGCCTTCCCCATTCAGGACGGCATATCTTATATTGACGAAAACGGAGAGTACGCTGGATATCTGGTGGACTATTTGGACCAGCTCACCTTATTTACGGACTGGGAAATTGAGTATGTTCAGGCAGAGGGAGATATGAACACCCAGCTTTCCACCTTGCTGGATCAGCTGCAAAGCGGGGAGATCGATATGATGGGCACGATGAACCGCAACGCTGTCACAGAGGAAATGTTCCTCTATCCCAGCTACAGTTATGGGTCTACCTATACCGTTGTGGCGGTGCGGGATGACTCCAGCTACATTTACGAAAATTTTTCCAACTGGAAAGGAATCACCATAGCGACTTACCCTGGATTGAACGCGAGAATGGAGCTCTTTGAACAATACGCAAAGGTCAATGGCTTTACCTATAAGGTTATAAACTATGAAACCTTTGACGAGGTCATTGACGCTGTTCTTACCGGTGAGGCAGACGCTGCCCTTCAGGTGGATATTTCCCTAATTGATGGTTTGAGAAGTATCGGGCAGTTCTCGCCCACTCCTTATTATTTTGCGCTGTCTCCTAAACGCGAGGATTTGCTTCCCGAGCTCAATTCCGCTTTGGAAATCGTCTCTCTTTCCTATGAAAATTTGCAGCATGAATTGTATGAACGCTATTTCCTCGATCCCAATTCTTTTCGCGCCTCGGATGAGGAACTGGAATATATTCGATCACTAGGGACTCTTCAAGTGTTATTTTTCGAAGGCAATGCACCATTTCAGTACACGAAAGACGGTCAACTGACCGGATTTGCCGTAGAGTATTTTGATGATTTTGCCAAAAGCGTCGGATTGCAATATGAGATAGTGATAGAAGATGATCTGGCGGATGCAACACAATTAGTTAAAAACAATCAAGTGGATTTAATTGCCTGTATTGCGACAGATTCGGCTCTTTCCTGTGAAAAAGGAATCTACCTGTCTCTTCCTTACTTTCACAGCTATGCCATTCGGACTTACTCCAACAAGCATGACCATACAAAAGGAGAAGTTCTGGACTTTGATATGAACACAGAGGAAACGTTAAAAGGCCTTCTGGCTGATCCGCATACCTGTGCCTGGATAGGCGAATATTCTCTGAATTATTACATGCGCAAAAAGGTGATTTACGACGCTATCGTGACAGACTGGTCGAATACAAAAGAATTCTCTTATGCTGTCGCCGTAACCAATACGCTTCCCAATACCGATATTATGGTTTCTCTGTTAGACCAATTTTCCAGCTCCATCAGCGATCAAGATACCCAGGCTCGTTTGTCCAATTATCTTCTGGATGAAATAGAGTACACGCCGCAAGAATGGATACTGGCAAACAGAGAGCCGATTATTTTGATTGCCTCCGGTTTTGTTTTCGTCATTGGTCTATTTATTTTCTATGTTTATCACAAGAAAATCGCCTATAAGGCTCTGGTGAATGAAAACAAACTGCTTCATCTCTCCATCTATGATGAATTAACGGGAGCATATAACCGCACCTATTTCTGCAAGCTGGTGGAGCAGAGAATCAACAATCATGAGCCGTGGCTGCTGGTTGCCTTAAACATTCACAACTTCAAGTATATCAACGACACCTACGGAACGTACAGAGGGGACCAGCTTCTTTGTAAAATGAAGGATATTTTGGCCAGCAAGCTAAAAGAAGGTGAGCTGCTCTGCCGTCCCTCGGCGGACTGCTTCTATCTGGCTATCCCGGAAGAACTCTCCACCGAAGAAGTCAACCGTCGGATTGACAGACTGGAGGAACGGCTGAAAAACATGGCAAATGAGCTGCTGGACGGCTACCATCTGTCTTTTTATTGCAGCGTCATTTCTTCCGCCACCTCACCGGATCCATCCAACGCCCAGGTAAACCTCAATTTCCTTATGATAGCGCTGGCGCACGCCAAACGAACCAATTCCAGCAAAGCTTGCATATACGATGAATCGATCCATCAGGAAGAGCAGCTGCGTCAATATATTGAAGCCAATATGTACCGCGCGCTTGACGAAGGGGAATTTCAGATTTATCTCCAGCCCAAGATGAATTTGCACACTGGAAAAATAGAAAGTGCGGAAGCTCTGGTCCGCTGGCAAACCAAGGATCGAGGTCTTCTGTATCCCAACCAATTCATCCCTTTGTTTGAACAAAACGGCTTTTGTAAGCATCTGGATCTTTATATGCTGGAACAATCCTGTGCGCTGCTCAAAAGCTGGAAGAGCGAAGGACTCCCCGATCTCTTAATCTCCATCAATCAGACAAAATCGCTGTTTGTCAGCGACGATTATGTGGATAAGCTATTGGAAATCACATCCCGTTATGAGGTTGATCCGCACTGTATTATTCTGGAAATTTTGGAAGGATTAGCGTTCGAGAACATTGCGGAATTGAACGACTCCATTGCCCACCTGCATGAAGCTGGATTCCAGGTGGCAATGGACGATTTTGGTTCCGGTTACTCCTCGCTGAATACCCTTGGAAAGCTGCATATTGATCAGATTAAACTGGATCGCATGTTTTTGATGGATTTGAAAGACGAACAAAGAAATTCTCAAAACGATGTGATGCTTCTGATCTTTGAACTGGCTAAAAAACTGGGCATTGAAACTGTGACTGAGGGTGTGGAAACCAAGGAAGACGAAGAGTTTATCACATCCATGGGATGCAATTATGGCCAAGGGTATTATTACAGCAAGCCAATCCCCGCAGACGATTTCAAAGACACTTTTCTAAAGAACACTTGATATCACAATACGTTTCAGACGTTTTTCCCACAAGCTGCAAAAACTTTCTCTCTGTCGGCAAATCCGGTTTTCATTCAGCAAAATTTGATTTTTGAGAGATGATGCAAAACATGGAAGCAGGCACTGGATTTAAAAAGAGAGCAGGTGTGATTTTATACATTGCTGTCTTTTTAGTCATAGAAATCGTGTTCGGCTATTTCATTGTGGAATCAAGAAGCATTTTTATGGAAAACTCCATTAAGCATGGGGGCTATCTGGCCCAGGCACAAACGGAAAAAATAGAAACACGGATGGACGAATTTGCCTTTTCCGTGGAACTGGCCGGAAAGTATCTGGATGATATGATTGCTGCGGGTACATCCGAGCTGCAAATGCAGCAATGGATGAAATCCTACTGCGAAAAGATTACAGACCAGTTTGGCGACAATGTGATGGATCTCTATGCCGTTCTCGATGGCAGTATTGTCGCTGCAAACCCATGGGAGGGCGATGAAAACTACGATTTTTCATCCACATCCTGGTATACGGATGCGATAAAAGCGGCTCCGGGAACCATTGTCTTTTCCAATTTGTATCAGGATGCTGTTACCGGACAGAACGTGTTTACCATGTCTCTTGCGCTTTCCAACCCGCAAAATGTTGTTGCTATGGATGTCTATCTCACCAGTGAGAACTGGATGGGCTTTTCTGAGCTGGCGGACGGCTACGGCTTGCTTGTCTATGATCCGCAGCAAACGCTGGCCTACTCGGTCGGACACATCGATCTCAGAAAATTTCAGGCGGACCATCCAACGAAATCTCCCATTACGCGGGGTTCGTAAAGGAGGACTACAATCTTTACGCCTGTAAACTGCGCAGCGGCTGGAGCGTAGTCATCACGATTCCCAGTGAAAATCTAATCCCTCAAAAACACATGATTCTGATGAACCTCGGACTTGGTCTGAACGTTCTGAACATGGTGATTACAACGGTGTTCCTCATACAGCATCTCCGCAACAGCAGGCATCTTCGTCAGGACGCCTTAACCGGCCTGTTAAACAAATTCTATCTGACGAAGCAAATTCGCAGGCGGCTCAAAAAATCCAGAGGAACCCTTCTCATCGCGGATCTGGACAACTTCAAAAAGCTCAACGACAACTATGGCCACGACCATGGCGATCTGGTAATCATCCGGGTGGCCGAAGTGCTGCAAACCTGTTTCCGGCAAACAGACTGCATCGGGCGTTTCGGCGGCGATGAATTCATCATCTACATCGACACATACCTGACCGATGAGATTCTGAACAGCAAAATGCAGGAAGTGATCCGTCAGGTAGCCGTGCTGTCGCAGCAATACCCCCTGAGCGATCTGAACATCAGCATCGGCGGCTGCCGCTGTGAAAAGGGGGATAAGTACATCGAAGTGTTCAAACGTGCGGATGAAGCGTTGTACAAAGTCAAGAACAGCGGCAAATGCGGATTTGTCATGAACTAGATTGTGTTTTTTCCTTTTGCTTTATCTGTTCAAGAAATATTACGCCAACAACAGCGATCAGGACGATCTGATCTCAATTGGCACCATCGGCCTGATCAAAGCTGTCAATACGTTCGACCCGGACAAGAGCATCAAGCTTTCCTCCTATGCGGCACGGTGTATTGAAAATGCTATCCTCTCAAAAAAGCGCTTATAAAAAATCCCGCCGTTTATTCAACAGCGGGATTTTTTCATCATTCTCCATTAGCTTTATCCAAAAGCTCCTGCAATTCGTTCACCAGGCGGCAAAGATGGAAACCGTCGCACACTGCATGATGCATCTGCACCGCCAACGGCAGCAGAATCCGACCGTTTTCCTCATAAAACCGTCCCATGGTAAAAATGGGCGGAAGATAATCATAGCCATTTTGCAGATTCAGATTGAAGCCTTCGAAACTGGCCCAAGGAACCATGGATACCGGAAAGGTATTGACAGGGGTGTCGGGCCGGGATACCAATCCGGGGACGCTTCCATATTCGGCCATATCCGTTTCCCAAGCAGCACAAAAATCTGTATAGCTGGGTGTATAAGCTGTCCACAGGTTGGAAAAGGTTTCCGTATCCTTGTGAAAAATGGTATAGCAGGGATGAACCACATCATAAAATCCCACATTCCCGCTTTCGTCCAGGGCCATACGGAATTCCTGATGGCGGTTTACCACGGTGGACAAGTAAAACAGCATGGATGGATACAGTTTGCGGCCGCTCTTCCGAAGCCGGGTGATATCCAATTGAAACACCGCGCTGTAAGTACAGGGAACCTGTGTGAAATAGTGATCGAAATATTCCTTTCGCGGCCAGGTTTCGCGATCGATTTTTGTAAAATTCATGGCGTTTGCCCTCCCTCTGTCAAGCACCCTCTCCGGGCGAATCTTTGCTTCCTTTTCTTTTACAATAACATGAAAAGTGCAAAAAGTCCACCCATTTTCAGCTTCAACCATGAATTTCGACGTTTCACGCTCCTGCATACGTTGGCAGGCTTTGCCCTGTCATCCTCCCCCCACACACAATGCCCGCCATAAGCTTGATAAAAAGGTGGTAAACGCTTTTTAGATGGAATCTTTCTGATGGATAAAGTGAAACGTTAATAAAACGGGCGGAAGTGGCTCTGCTCCTTGGTGGATTTTCTTGCCATAAACTGCTATACTGACAGGCAGAACAGCAAATCAGGAGGAAACTATTATGAGTTTGGGAAGCAGTTTATTTCACGCTCGCAAAAAAGTGGTCTTTCTCAGGAAAATGTGGCGGAAAAACTGGGAGTCAGCCGCCAGACGATCTCCAAGTGGGAAACTGACGAAACGCTGCCGGATATTCGCCAATCCAAAGGTCTTGCCATGCTGTATCATATGACACTGGACGAGCTCATTGAATACAACTTCGATGAACAGCAGGCCCAGCAAATGATTGACAGCGTCAGCGAAGAAGCACAAGCACGAATCGACTGGAATAAAGTTTGGAGCAAAAAATACCCAGTACTCGCATCTTACCATGAAAAAGTCCGCATCAACGATTACGCCCCCGCCCTGCGGGAAATGCTGACTCAGCTGCGGGTTGATTATGGTTACAACGAAACCGACGCGCTTCTGGTTCTCAAGGACATTCTGGCTCGTGTCTGGAAAGGTCAGATGTAAGCGGAATTTTCACAAAAAGGAGATACAAAATATGACGGAAGTCGTGGCCGCACTGATTTGGGACAAAAACAAATTTATGATCTGCCAACGTCCGGCCCATAAAGCCAGAGGGCTTCTGTGGGAATTTGTCGGCGGGAAAGTGGAACCCGGTGAAACAAAGCAGCAGGCTCTTGTGCGGGAATGCCGGGAAGAATTGGCGGTTACGGTGGATGTAGGCGAGGTCTTTATGGACGTCACGCATGAATATCCCGATCTGACCGTCCACCTCACCCTGTTTCACGCTGGGATCCGCGAGGGCGTTCCACAAAAGCTGGAACACTGCGATCTCCGCTGGATTACTGTAGACGAGATTCCCCAATACGACTTTTGTCCGGCAGATACGGTGATTCTGGAGCGATTGCAGTCAATTGGAAATCACCCATAAAGTTCTTGCCGGAGATCCCCTATGTTTTTATTGGATGTTTGTCTTTTTTATGTCGTCAACAACCGCTTGCAGCAGTTCGTTCTTCTGCTTGGCGGGACAATTCAGTTCACTGATGGTATGAATCACAAATTCGGCATGAACTTCCGCGACACGCCCGGCTAATTCACGTTTTCCTTCCTCTGTCTCAGGAAAATAGACCTTTACCGCAACAGATGCACTGGTTCGCATCCCCTTCACCTCCACCCGTTTGTCTGCTTCTATCCCTATGGCAGAAATCCCGCTACTATGCCTGACAGCTTATCCTCTCTCCCCTCTTGCTTTTTCCTGGATACAAGGAAGTATCACAGGAAAACCAGTGCCATACAATGGTAACAGAACAAGAGAGGAGCGGTTGTCGTGCCTAAAAACAATGATGTCATCGCTATCTATTCCCGCAAATCCCGCTTTACCGGGAAAGGAGAAAGCATCGGAAACCAAGTGGAACTGTGCCGTGTGTATATTCGCACGGCTTTCGGCGGCGAATCTGCCAATAACAGTATCATTTTTGAGGATGAAGGGTTTTCCGGAGGAAACCTGAACCGTCCGGGCTTTCAGTGCATGATGAAGGCCGCCCGGGAACACCAGTTCAAAGCCGTGGTGGTCTATCGCTTGGATCGGATCAGCCGCAGCATCAGCGACTTTTCCGCCCTCATCGAGGAGCTGGGCAGACTGGAAATCGACTTCATTTCCATCCGGGAAAGCTTTGATACATCCAGTCCCATGGGGCGGGCCATGATGTACATCGCCTCCGTGTTCAGCCAGTTGGAGCGTGAAACCATTGCGGAACGCATCCGTGACAACATGCACGAGCTGGCCAAAACCGGACGCTGGCTGGGCGGCACAACACCTACCGGTTATACCTCCGAGGCTGTCAGCAATACCACTGTGGACGGAAAAAGCAGACGAACCTGCCATCTCAAGCTGATTCCGGAAGAAGCCCGCCTCATCCGCAGCATTTACGACCTGTATCTTCAGACGGACTCTCTCACCCAAACAGAAAGCGAGCTGCTCCGCCGCCAGAGCAAAACAAAAACCGGGCGAAGCTTCACCCGGTTTTCGATCAGGGGAATTCTGCAAAACCCTGTATATTTGATTGCCGATTCGGACGCTTACCATTATTTCAAAGAGAAAGAAGCCGATCTTTCCTGCGGCCCGGAGGAATTTGACGGTACACGGGGGATTCTGGCCTACCATCGTACCGATCAGGAAAAAGGGCGGGCCACAATATTCCTTCCCGTCTGTCAGTGGATCGTGGCAGTGGGAAAGCATCCGGGGATCATCCCGGCCAAAACCTGGATTCGTGTACAGGAATCTTTGGAGCGCAACAAATCCAAATCCTATCACAGACCTCGCAGCAACGAAGCACTGTTAACCGGCCTGATCTGGTGCTGCTGCGGAAGCCGGATGTATCCGAAAGGAACCAAGCGAATCGCAAAGGACGGCAAGCCGGTTTACAGCTATGTCTGCAAAAGAAAGGAGCACAGCAAACGCAGCCTGTGCTGCCAGCCAAACGTTGCCGGAAACTCTCTTGACGATGCCATCCTGGAGCAAATCAAGCTCTTAGCCTCAGACAGCAGCGCCTTTGTAACCCTGCTTGAAAAGAGCCGCCCATTCCGCACCGAATACTCGAAGGAGACCGGGGAAAAACTTGCGGAGCTTCGCCGGGAGCAAACCGAAACGGAGCGAAAAATCCATGCTTTGGTGGATTCTCTGGCTGATTTTCGCGGCAGCGCTGCTGCCGTTCATGTAAAAGAACGCATGGAGAAGCTGCACGCGCAGGCAGCCGATCTGGAAGCCCACATCACCGATCTGGAAGCCCTTTCCTCCGGTCCGGAGCTCTGTCAATTGGAACGGGAGCGCCTGCGCCGTCTGCTGAGCGCATTTCGGAATGCCACGGACGAGATGACGCTGGAGCAGAAACGATCCGCTGTCCGATCCTTGGTACGCAAGGTCATCTGGGATGGCCAAACTGCCCATGTGGTATTGTTCGGCACAGAGGATACGCAAATCACTTCAAAACCGCTTCTGCGTGAGGATAGCAAATGAAATCCTGATGTTTTTCCGGGCGGGAAAAAAGAGTGCACAGGACATTTCCATGAACGAAGCGATTGAATCCGACAAAGATGGCAATGCTCTTACACTTTCCGACGTTCTGGCTTCCGAGGACAACATTTGTGAAAATCTCGAAGCAAAAATCCGGGCGGAACATCTGCACCGTTTTTTGGCGCGCTCTCTCACTCCTCGTGAACGTCAGGTGGTGGAGCTTCGCTATGGCCTGTGCAACCGTCCCCCCCTGACGCAGAGAGAAGTTGCCGACCGTCTTGCCATCTCCCGTTCATATGTTTCCCGCATCGAAAAAAAGGCGCTGGGAATCCTGCGCCGGGAATTTGAACGGGAATCAAAAGGCTGTTCTGGAAGTGCCAAACTGACGCTATGAGCAATGGACAGCCGAACCGGATAACGGCAGCGCGAATGGCACATGAAAACAGAAGGAAATTATTTTGAGCTTTTTGGGGATATCAAGCTTTGATCTCGTACCCGTTACCCTAAAATAACAGTCCCACCGTCCTGCGCTACCGCGCCGCCAATGACAACATCCGTGCCAACGGACGGAGAGGCCCCGCCTCCCACAGCATTCCCCACGGATCCGCCATCCATCGGCATATCCCCTTCCGGTATCCCGGCTGTATCGCCACCCTCGGGAGAAACTTGACTGCCATCCAACTGCATCTGTAAATCTGAAAGAGTCATGGAAAGCTGTTCGTTCTGCATGCGCAGCTCTTCCCCAGCTGCTTTTTCCTGCTGCCATTGCACCGCGAATACGATAGACAAAGCGGCCAACACTGCGCAGACCGCCCCCATTCCAATCACAAGCGGCTTCTGTTTCTTTTTGGGGCGCACAACACCGCAATGCGCGTAAACGGCGCGCAGAAGGGCGCGGTATTCCTTCCGGTTCAAGGCTACGCCGCGCTTTTCATACTGACGCAGTGATTCTTCCAAAGCCAGCGCCTGCGCGCCGATCTCCGCCCGGCGCTCCTCGCTTGCTTCCAGGCTTTCCTCCTTCCACGCATGCAGACGCTGTTTGCTCGTTTTGAGAAACGCGCGAATCTCATCCAGGCATTCATCGCAGTAGCCTAACTCATGATAAAACTCTTTTTTCTGTCCGCAAAGCTTACATTTCGGCATTTCTATTCCTCCCTTTCCCCCGAAAGCCATTCTGCATCCGGCGGGAACAATTCTCGAATCGGATAAGAAGATCTTGGTCTCAGCATACGGCAATTTCTCCGCAAGCGCAAGCCCCTGTCCACACTTTTTTCGCCGGAAAAAAACTTTTTGCATGAAGGATTTCCCGCTGGAAATACTAATGGAAACCTCATATCCGGGAGAAAGAAAGGATGAGCCGCATGCGCTGCGAAATTGAGACAATCACAGGACGTGAAATATTGGATTCACGCGGAAACCCCACAGTAGAGGCGGAAGTCACGCTGTCCTGCGGAGCCATAGGACGCGGGACAGCTCCCAGCGGAGCTTCCACAGGAGAATTTGAAGCGCTGGAGCTGCGGGACGGCGATACGGGACGCTACCAGGGAAAAGGCGTGACAAAGGCAGTCCACAGCATCAACAGCGTACTGAAGGAAGCGCTGCACGGAAAAGACGCATTTGATCTGTACGCTATAGACAGGGCCATGTTGGAAGCAGACGGCACCAAGGATAAATCCCGTCTGGGTGCAAACGCGATTCTCGCCGTTTCCATCGCGGCGGCAAACGCGGCGGCGAACGCATGCCGGACAGAGCTGTTCCGGTTTCTGGGAGGCGTGAACGGCGTCTGTCTCCCTGTGCCGATGATGAATATTCTCAACGGGGGAGCACACGCCGCCAACACAGTGGACATCCAGGAGTTTATGATCATGCCGGTCGGCGCGCCAAGCTTCCGCGAAGGGCTGCGATGGTCGGCGGAGGTGTTCCACACATTGAAAGGACTGCTGCATGAAAAAGGACTGACCACTTCTGTGGGAGACGAGGGCGGCTTCGCTCCCGATCTTTCCAGCGATGAGGAAGCCATCGAATATCTTCTGAATGCCATTTCCAAGGCGGGATATGAGCCGGGTAAGGATTTTGTTCTGGCTCTGGACGCAGCTTCCAGCGAATGGAAAAGCGGACAGAAGGGAGAATACCGGCTCCCAAAATCCGGAAAGAAATACACCTCCCGGGAACTGATAGCACACTGGAAATCGCTCTGCGAGCAATACCCCATCCGTTCCATCGAGGACGGTCTGGACGAGGAGGACTGGGAAGGCTGGCAGGAAATGACGCGCGTACTTGGACAGACAGTGCAGCTTGTTGGAGACGATCTGTTTGTCACCAACACCAAACGGTTAGGGCGCGGAATTGAGCTTGGCTGCGGAAATTCCATTCTGATTAAGCTCAACCAAATCGGGACGGTCTCGGAAACGCTCGACGCTATCCGCATGGCGCATCAGGCAGGATACACCGCCATCGCGTCTCACCGCTCCGGTGAAACGGAGGACACCACCATCGCGGATCTGGCGGTAGCCCTGAACACCTGCCAGATCAAAACCGGCGCGCCAAGCAGAGGAGAACGCACTGCCAAGTACAACCGGCTTCTGCGTTTGGAGGACATGCTGGGAAACGCGGCTGTCTATCCGGGAAACGCGGCGTTTCATTAAACCACAGCAGGCATGACAGGCCATTGCGCCTGCCATGCCTGTTTTTTGTTCAGTCCTCCTCCCCCGCTTTAAAATTGTAAATGGGGCGGATCACTTTGAGAATGTCCACTGTGGGACCGATATTGTCCACAATATCCTGCATCCCCTTATAGGCCATGGGACATTCATCGAGCGTAGCCCGGCTCACCGAGGTGGTATATACCTCCGCCATCTGCTTTTTGAACTCGGACACGGTGAAGGATTGCTTGGCCGCCGCCCGGCTCATCAGCCGTCCCGCGCCGTGGGGAGCGGAGAAATTCCAATCCTCATTTCCTTTCCCCACGCAGACAAGGCTCCCGTCCCGCATGTTGATGGGAATGAGCAGCTTTTCCCCCGTTTGCGCGGACACGGCTCCCTTGCGCAGAATCATGCCGTCCATGTCGATATAATTGTGTATGGTGGTAAACTGCTCCTCCACATGGAGCTTCATTCCCTTCACAATCTCATCCATCATGGCCTGCCGGTTCAGGCTTGCGAAATGCTGCACAATTTTCATGTCGTGAAGATACCGCTCAAACAGCTCTCCCGATACATAGGCCAGCTCTCTGGAAATGCTGGTCCGTTTCAGATTTTTGAGACGCTTGCGCTCCTTCTCAATTTCCTTTTGACGGCCCTCCGCCTTCATCTGCGCGATAAATTGTTCCATGGAAGCATCATCCGTACCGTTTAGTACCTTATATCCTTCCTCCTGATAGTACCGCGCTACCTCCACGCCAAGATGACGGCTTCCGGAATGGACAACGAGATACAGATTTCCCTCGTCATCCCGATCCGCCTCAATAAAGTGATTTCCTCCTCCCAATGTGCCGATGCTTTTCTCCGCCCGAAGCAAATCCACATGGCGGGCACAGCACAGCTCCGACAGATCGATTTGCTCCAGATACCGGTGAGCCTTGCTTCGGATCGAAAAGCCGGAGGGAATCTTTTCGTAGATCAGCTTATCCAGCTTTTGCAGTTCCAGATGCGATTCCCGGACGCGGACGGTTTCCATTCCGCACCCGATATCCACACCCACCAGGTTCGGCACCACCCGATCGGAAATGGTCATAGTGGTCCCAACCGTGCAGCCTGCTCCGGCGTGAATGTCGGGCATCAAGCGGATACGGCTTCCCGCCGTGAATTCCTGATTGCACAGCTCCTGTACCTGCGCGACGGACGCACTGTCCACCACGTCGGTAAAAATTTTTGCTTCGTTGTATTTTCCTTTGATTTCAATCATACGTTTCTCCATAAACTTCGTATCGCGTGCCGTGTGAGAACAGCACGCCGTCTGTTAATTCCACACATAGAATGATGGTGTTTTCATCTTCAAAGTTATTATGTCCATTGTCGATCCATTCGGAAAAGACCTTTCGCAGCGTTTGGGCAATCCTCTGATTTTCCGGTTTTCCAAAATAACCTAAATTGATTGCTTTTCCATGCCCGGTAAACCATTCCCCGGCTATGGCCGCAACAGGATTGCATGCCAGCTGTTTCATTTTGTTGGACAGTGCATAGGTGATACTGTAAAACGCACCATTTTTATAGTAAGCGTTGACATACCGCACATGGGGAATCCCGTTTTCCTCCGTTGCCAATGCGATCACTGTATCTTTTCCAAAACGCTTCTCCATGATTCTTTCCGCTTCCTCATGAAACCGCTTCCTCATCCAAGATTTGCTCCTTCCTATTCTGCCCACCCTCTACGAAACAGATGGGGAAATTACCGTATTTCTATAAAATCTACTAATTTCTATAAAAACTTCTAAAAAACTTGAAAACTTCCAACGAATCAAGTAAGATGAAAGTGCATTTTAGGGGTGGACATCTCCCCCTGACGAGAATTCCGATCCGGAAAGGAGCTCAAAGTATGCAAAACACAAACCTGAGCCGCGACGAGCTGGCCCGCGTCATCGAGGGAAAGGGCGCCGCATCCCGAATTCCCCTGCTGTATCTTCACACGGCCGGACGGCCGCTTTATGCTGACCATGGGAAACGGTTCCACCTCGGACTGGAAGCAGGAAAATCTGAAAGCTCTCTACGAAGCATCCCTTCCCTAACGAATCCACGCCGTTTTCCAATCCGGAACCGGCGCGGAATAACAGCTCCCGCACCGCTCGAAAAAACGGACACCTCCGGCCGTCTGAACAATATCAGACGGCCGGAGGTTTTTTGGTATTATAGTATCTCTGTCAGTCCGGCAGGCGGAAATTGATAGGCTCCACCGTCGCGTCGAGGGCCGCAAAACGGTAGCCCATGCTTTGAAGCTTCTCGATAATGCGGGGAAGCTGATCGAGCGTGTCTTTTTTCGCCCCGCTGTTGTGCATGAGAACAATCGCTTTTTCATAACGCGAGGTCTGATCAATCACATTGCGGTAAATAGATTCCCCTGTGGCCCCGTGCTGAGCATCGCCCGAATCGACGTTCCAGTCATAATAGGTGTAGCCGCGCCGATCCATTTCCGTGACAATGGATCGCGCCGTCCCCTTGTTGTACCCGTTCACGCTTCCACCTGCATAGCGGTAAATCGTTGGTTCTACCCCGGTGGTATCGTAAATCAGGTTCCGTATCCGGGAAAAGTCGCTGAGATACGCTTCAGTGGAAGCATAAATGCTCGCGTAATCGTGCGTATAGGTGTGAACCGCCAGTGTGTGACCGCGCTCCACGGTTTCCCGCAAAGCCTCCTTGTCCTCCTCGGAGGTCTTCCCCACCACAAAGAAGGTCGCCTTGATCCCGTAGCGATCCAGCACGTCGAGAACGGGGATCGTCAGGTTGGAGGGACCATCGTCAAAGGTCAGGTAAACCACCTTGTCCCCCGCCTCATGCGGCACATAATCCGGCTTTGACACATACAGCGCCGGATACGGATCGTTCTCCGGCACGGAAACCGGCGGGACGCTCTCCGGGGGAGCGGGTTCGCTCTGCAGCTGAGAGGACACGGGAACCGGTTGAGAGGAAGCGGGAGGCGCCTCGGAGGAGACGGCAGGTGCGGAGGAAGATACAGCGGGAGGCGCGGCGGAAACAACCGGCTCGGAGACCATCTCGGAAACCGGCTCCGATTCCTCCTGCGAAACCGGGGCGGCGGAAGAAATCGTCAAAGAAGGAGCAGTGCTTTCGGAATCCGGGACCGAAACCGTATGCTCCGGCTCCGCGCCGTTGGAAAGAGCGGGATCCAAAAGACCGTCGTAAAACATGACGGCACACAGCAAGAACAATCCGACCGCCGAAAGCGACAGGATTACATTGCGCAGATGTCTTGTTCTTCTCCTTCGTTTCATGGGATCCGCCTCCAAAATCTGACAATTTCCATGCTTTCATTATACCATTGTTCTCCTATCCGACTCCAGTAAAATTCCTGTCATGGATGTTACAAATCAGAGATTTATGAAGGGTGTGTAAAATATTAAAAAGCGATGCTTTTCGCAGAACTTTTCCGTCTGCAAAAGCATCGCTTTTTTGAGAGTCTCCTGATTCGTCCGCTCAGGCGGCGTTACACATAAAACAGGATATCCTCATAGACCGGGAAGGGCCAGTTTTCCTTGCCGACCAGCAGCTCCAGATCGTCTGCCGCCGCTCTGGCCTGCTCCATGGCCGGAATGATCTCGGCACGGCAATAAGCCGCCGCCAGATGAACGTCCTCCGGCATTCCCTGCTCTTTGTCCTGCAAGGTTTCCTGAGCCTGCATCAGCTCTTCCGTTTTCGCGCTGATCGCACCGGCCAGCTTCTTCTCCGCCGGAGCGTCGATCCCGATCCCAGCCTTGGCCGCGACCGAGGAGGCCACCTTTCCGGAGTATTCCACGCAGGCGGGAAGAATCTGACGGCCAATCATGCGAAGCATGGTTTCCGCTTCGATGTGGATGGTTTTGGCGTACTCCTCCAATCCAATCTCCTCACGGGATTTCATTTCCTCAACGGTATACACACCGTGGCGCGTAAAGAGGGAAACGTTCTTCTCACTGGTATAGAGAGGCAGCGCGTCCGGGGTGGAGCGCAGGTTCAGAAGGCCGCGCCGCGCTGCTTCCTCCTCCCACTCCTTGCTGTAGCCGTTGCCGTTGAAGATGATGCGGCGGTGTGTTCTCAGTTCCCGGCGAACCAGAGCGGCAAGAGCAGCGTCGAAGTCCTTAGCTTCTTCCAGCTCATCGGCAAAGACGCGCAGCGCTTCCGCAACGGCGGTGTTCAGCATAATGTTGGTGCACGCGATATTGAAGGAGGAACCGGGCATACGGAATTCAAACTTGTTGCCGGTGAACGCAAACGGTGAAGTACGGTTGCGGTCGGAGTTATCCAGCGGAATCGGCGGAAGGACGGACGCTCCGACGGAAAGCGGCGTTTTCGCGCTGTCCTCGCAGCCCTCGCAATCCTTTCCGGAGACAAGCGACTCAATGACCGCGTCCAGATCGTCGCCCACATACATCGACACGATGGCGGGCGGAGCTTCGTTCGCGCCAAGGCGGTGATCGTTGCCCGCACTGGCCACGGAAACGCGCAGCAGATCCTGATACTCGTCGACCGCCTTAATCACAGCCGTGAGGAACAGCAGGAACTGCGCGTTCGAGATCGGCGTCTTGCCGGGATCGAGAAGGTTTTCTCCCGTATCGGTGGAAATGGACCAGTTGTTGTGCTTGCCGGAGCCGTTGATTCCCTCAAACGGCTTCTCGTGCAGCAGGCAGACAAAACCATGGCGGCCCGCCACCTTCTTCATCATCTCCATGGCAAGCTGGTTGTGGTCGGTGGCAATGTTCGTGGTGGAAAAGACCGGGGCCATCTCGTGCTGGCACGGAGCCACCTCGTTATGCTCCGTTTTCGCGGCGACTCCCAGCTTCCAGAGTTCCTCGTCCAGATCGTCCATGAACGCCTTCACACGCGGGCGGATGGAACCGAAATAGTGATCCTCCAGCTCCTGTCCCTTGGGGGAATACGCGCCGAACAGCGTGCGTCCGCTCAAAATCAAATCCAGACGCTTCGCATAGTCCTCCTTGTCAATCAGGAAATATTCCTGCTCCGCGCCTACGGTGGTGGTGACGCGGCGGACATCCTTGCCGAACAGCTTCAGCACGCGGCAGGCCTGGCGGCTGATCGCGTCCATGGAGCGCAGCAGCGGCGTTTTCTTGTCCAGAATTTCACCGGTGTAGGAGCAGAACGCCGTGGGAATGCAGAGCGTCTTATCCTTGATGAAAGCGTAGGAGGTCGGATCCCATGCGGTGTAGCCCCGGGCCTCAAAGGTAGCGCGCAGGCCGCCCGAAGGGAAGGAGGAAGCGTCCGGCTCGCCCTTCGTCAGCTCCTTGCCGGAGAACTCCATGATCACCGCCCCGTCCCCGGTGGGAGAAAGGAAGGAATCGTGCTTCTCTGCCGTGACTCCCGTCATTGGCTGGAACCAGTGTGTAAAGTGGGTCGCGCCGTGCTCGATCGCCCAGTCCTTCATCACGGATGCAACGACGTTCGCCACGCCGGGAGCCAGGGGGCTTCCCTCTTCCATCGTCTTTTTCAGCGCGCGAAAAATATCCTTCGGAAGCCGGTCGCGCATGACCGCTTCGTTAAACGAAAGGCTTCCAAACAATTCCGGGACTCTGCTCATACAAAACACTCTCCTGTCCGCCGCCGAAGCGGCCTGTTTTTCTATGAAAAAAAGGCGCCGCGGGAAGGGGAAAATCCCCTTGCACCGCAGCGCCTTTGCTGCCTGTATTCCATTGCTTTTGGAAACAAATTTCAATCCTCGTACTGCCGGATCACCGTCAGCGCGGCCTCTCTCCGGGAAACCCGGAGATCCATCGCGCGGCGCTCCAGACAATGGTGCGCTTCGTCCTCCGTCAGATGCAGCCGTTCGACCAAAAGACATTTCGCACGGCACGCCAGACGGGTATCGTCCAGCTTTTGCAGCAGCTCCGCGTTCTTCTTTTGAAGCTGCGCAATCCTCCGGCGGGAGACGGAAATGAGACGAACCGCCTGCGCCAAAGCGGAACGGGAGATCGGTTTTTCCAAAACGAAAACTCCCAGATTTTCCAGCGGAAGAGCTACATCGGCGGCCTGCACGGCAGGTGCGACCAGAATGATCCCCGCTGTGGTGGCGTCCGCCAGGGAAGCCGCCAGATCGCTGCCGAACTCATCCGGCAGCGGCGCGTTGATCAGAACCAGAGAGAGGGAAAGCTCCATCATTTTGCGGCGGGCCTCCCCCGCGCTGGCCGCCGTGACTGTTTTGGAACAGCCGCAGCCTTTGAGAAGCGAGGTCAGGGCGGGAAGGGCTTTCTCCCCACTCACAATCAGAGCGCTCTCCATTGTCCATCCCTCCCGTATCGCGGCGGAATCCGCCCGATCCGTTTCTCAGATCCGATCGAAATACCGCTCAATCTCGTAGCGGTACGGGTCATTCGCGGCCCGGTATGCCTCAAACTCCTTTCCCTTCTGCACAAAATACTGGGAAAGGTATTTTTCCGGCAGCACAGCATGGATAAAATCGCTCTTCCAGGCCTCGTCAATCGCCGCGCCCAGCGTCTGCGGCAGGCGCTTTTCCGCGGGAGTCAGCGAGCCGTCGAAATCCGAAGGAGACGGCAGCTGCAAATTGTCCCGCACGCCGCTGAGTCCCGCTTCGATCAGAAGCAGGGCCACCACATAAGGATTGCAGGCCGGATCCGGCGAGCGCACCTCCATGCGGGAATCCTCTCCCTGCGCGGCAGGGAGACGGACCAGCTGGGAACGGTTCTGTGCGGACCAGCCCACGCCGGCCGGCGCTTCAAAGCTGCCGAGACGCCGGTAAGAGCCCGGCAAAGGATTCGCAAACGCGGTGATCGCCGGGATATGGCGCAGAATACCGGCCAGCATGGAAGACGCCAGAGGATCCGGATCGCTCAAAAAGTTCTCAAACAGATTTTTTCCATCCTTCCAGGCGGAAAGGTTGAAATGCAGTCCGCTGCCGCTCTCCTTTTCAGTTGGCTTGGGAAGGAAGGAAGCAAACAGGCCGTTCTGCGCCGCGACCGCTTTCACGGCTGTGCGGAGGGTCATGAGATTGTCCGCCGCCTGAAGCGGGGCGGAGCGGTGGAAATCCACCTCATTCTGGCCCGGTCCCTGCTCGTGATGGGAGCGCTCCGGGCGCAGGCCCATTTCCTCCAGGGTCAGGCAGATGCTCCGGCGGACGTTCTCCCCGTGGTCGAGGGGCGTCATATCGAAGTAGCCCGCTTTGTCATACGGTTTGAGAACAGGCTCTCCCCGCTCGTCGGTGGAAAACAGGTAAAACTCACACTCCGGGCCGAGCTGGAAGGCGATCCCCTGCTCCATGGCCCTCCGCTCCGCCTGCCGGAGCAGGAAGCGGGCGTCGCCTTCAAAGGGCCTGCCGTCCGGGTACCGGATGGTGCAGTAGAAGCGGGCCACACAGCCCTCCGAGGGTCTCCACGGGAAAATCGCCAGCGTATCCGGATCCGGAAACAGGAACAGATCCGACTCCGTTACGTTGCCGAAGCCCGGAATGGCGGAAGCGTCAAAGGAAACGCCCTTTTCAAAGGCGTGTTCGAGATACGACGACAATATGGCGATGTTTTTCTGAACGCCGAAGATATCGCAAAATGCCAGCCGGATAAACTTGACGTCGTTTTCCTCAACAAATTGCAGAATATCCGAAATTCCCTGTGTCATCGGACTCGCTCTCCTTTCGTGGGCCGCGCGCCCCGGCGCGTGCCCGCTCCTGACAAATCTTATTTGCCCAGCAGACGGTGCATGACCTCGCGGTAGGCCTCTTCCTCACCGCCGAGATCGCGGCGGAACAGATCCTTGTCGAGGTGGGCATGCGTTTTGACGTCCCAGAAACGGCAGGTGTCGGGGCTGATCTCGTCGGCCAGGACGATGGTGCCGTCCGAGGTCT
>OERR01000082.1_pt1 | contig 24831 bp, 22 predicted proteins | sample 1540051 | NCBI WGS metagenome assembly OERR01 (sample SAMEA3891884, study PRJEB23780) | metagenome | biome: terrestrial biome; feature: animal house; material: Caecal content | place: Italy | collected 2015-05-05 | reverse complement strand
CTATAATTGAATCATTTTTCTTAAGTATAACAAAAGGAAAAAAGAAAATAAACCTTTTTCTTTTATAAAAATTATGTTATACTTGTTGAAGCAAATGAAAATGAGGTGGTTGTATTGATTTTTTGGAAAAAACAAAAGAGAATGAAAAATAGCATAATTCTTATCGCATTAATAGCTATTGCAATACTATTTCCAACAAATGGACAAGCAGCAGAAGAAGTAATGCCAATTGCACAGCCAGTAGTCGAAGAATCATCTGCTCCAATGGAATCGTCGGTTTCTGTTGCTGAAACTACATTGGCTGCACCAGAAGAAATTTCGACACAGAATGTATCTGGAGAGACGTCTTTAGCAGAGACGCCAGCACAAATAGCGCCATCCGAAGCAATACCAGGAGAGGTACCAGCTTCAACAGCTCCATCAACGCCGGCGGAGACTCCAGCTCAAACAGCATCTGCAACAGCAGGAGAAACCCCAGTTCAAACAATACAGGGAGAAACTGCCCAAGAAGAAGTGATGGATTCAAATGCACAGCAAGGAATGTCAATTCTTCCACTGCTGATTGTTTTAATTGGTCTTGTAATTGTGGTAGCTGTAATCGTAGCAGTTTCGACGGCAGTTTCTAGTGTAGCGGTAGCAGTTGATGATGAAGAAGAGTAAAGTTTTAAGAAAAATAAGAACAACTTTAAAACAATTTCTGGAAAATTTTGAAAAAAGTGCTTGACAGTTGCTTTATAGCGTGGTATAATTCATATCGTTGAAAGGAATAAAACGCAGACGATAAATAAAATATCAGAAATAAAAAAAAGTGCTTGACAAATAAAAAAAAGCTGATATAATAGTTCAAGGAGTCAGCGAGAAATCCTGATACGATATTCCTCGATAGCTCAGTCGGTAGAGCAAACGGCTGTTAACCGTTGGGTCGTAGGTTCGAGTCCTACTCGGGGAGTTGTCATAAATACATATGACATATGTGTCCATAGCTCAGCTGGATAGAGCAACGGCCTTCTAAGCCGTGGGTCGGGGGTTCGAATCCCTTTGGGCACGCTTTGAGTCCTGAAGCATTTGCTTCAGGATTTTTTGCGTTAAAGAGATTACGTTAGGTTGAGATATTAGGAGGTTACTATGACAGAAAAACTATTTTATAGAGATGTATATCAAAACGAGTTTCAGGCAAATGTATTGGAATGTAAACCAGGAAAAAAAGGATATGAAGTTGTTTTGGATCAGACTGCATTTTATCCAGAAGGAGGAGGGCAGCCCTGGGATACTGGCAGACTGGGTGAAGGTCAAGTGAACGAAGTTCATGAGAAAGATGGAAAAATTATACATTATGTCGATCGACCGTTAGAAGTAGGAACAAAGGTTTGTGGGATAGTTGACTGGGATCGCCGTTTTGATTTTATGCAGCAGCATTCAGGAGAGCATATTATAAGTGGTCTCATCCATAAAAAATTTGGCTATGATAATGTTGGATTTCATATGGGCTCCGATCTCGTTACAATTGATTTTAATGGATTGATTACAACTAAACAGATGTTAGAACTAGAACAGCAGGCAAATGCTTATATATGGAAGAATCGGTGTTGTGAAATATCTTTTCCAAGTCCAGAACAATTAAAGCAATTGCCGTATCGAAGTAAAAAGGAATTGACGGGAGAAGTGCGTATTGTTACATTCCCAGATGGAGATATTTGTGCCTGTTGTGGACTTCATGTCAGTCACTGTGGAGAAATTGGAATGATTAAGTTATTATCGGTACAAAAATTCCGTCAAGGTGTTCGTATGGAAATGATTTGCGGAAAACGAGTATTAAATTATATGAATATGCTTCAAATGCAAAATGAGCAAATCTCGGTTATGCTTTCTGCAAAACCACAGAAAGTAGCTGATGCAGTAAAGCGATTATCGGAAGAAAATTTCCAATTAAAAGGTCAGGTAATGAAAATGGAGGAACGAGAATTTAAAGCAATTGCGCAAAGAGTAAAAAACAAAGGAAATGTATTGCTTTTTAAGGAAGGACTTTCTTCCGATTCGGTACGCAGACTGGCAGTGGCGGGAATGGAATGTTGTGATGGCGTTTGTGCCGTTTTCTCACCAGTTGGAGATGGAAGTATGCGGTATGCAATTGGACAAATAGATGGAGATTTGAGACAATTCATAAAAGATATGAATGGAGAATTAAATGGAAGAGGGGGCGGAAAGCCATTTTTTGCACAAGGTTCGATTATGGCAAAAGAAGATCAAGTGAAAGAATTTTTTTCGGCGAGAAATATAAAAGAATTAATGGAATAAATAGAAAAAGAAGCATATTATAAATAGAAAATCCTCCACTTCAAATGTGTAAAACATGAAGTGGAGGATTTTGAATTATTCTTGGTCGAAGTCATCTTCGAAGTCATCTTCGAGATCTTCTTCATCCACAATTTCATCGTATTCTTGTGTGTCAAGCCATTCATCGAATGCATCGGATACAATATCGTATTCTTCGTCGGTTTCGATATTTTGAAGTTCTGGTTCTCCATCTACTTCTGCATAGCGGTATAAATAAACAGAACCATCTTCAAAATCTTCTCCTTCCAATGGAAGCAATGCAATGTAATCGTGACCGTCTGCTTCGAAGATTGTGATAACTGCACATTCTAATTCGGTATCATCATCTAAGGTTAAAGTAACTGTTAAGTCTTCCATTTTAGAAATATCATAATTTGCCATAGTATTCCCTCGCTTTGTTTTTCTCTTGATATATTAATTATACATTGAAACGGAATAAAATAACATCTCCGTCTTGTACAACGTAATCTTTTCCTTCCAAACGGACAAGTCCTTTTTCCTTCGCAGCAGAGTAAGTTTTACAATCTAGTAGATCTTGATAATTGACAACTTCTGCACGGATAAATCCACGTTCAAAATCGGAATGAATTTTGCCTGCTGCCTGAGGAGCTTTGGTACCCTTTGTAATCGTCCAGGCTCTTGTCTCTGTTTCACCTGCTGTTAAATAGCTGATTAATCCAAGAATATGATAGCTGGCAGTGATCAGTTTTTCTAATCCAGATTCTTTTAACCCCAGATCTTCTAAAAACATTTTTCTTTCGTCTTCGTCTAGTTCAGAAATTTCCTGTTCGATTTGAGCACAGATAACAAAAACTTCACTGCCATCTTCTTTTGCAAATTCTCTTACATCTTGTACATAAGAATTGGATGCTGCATCGTCTGCCAGATCTTCTTCTGTAACATTGGCTGCAAAAATAACTGGTTTGGATGTGAGGAGATTTAATTCTCCAATGAGTGCAATCTCATCTTCATCTTCTGTCGTAAATGTTTTAGCTGGTTTTCCATCTTCTAAAATTGCTTTAATTTTGTTTAATGTATCTAATTCTTTGGCAAGATTTTTGTCATTTCTGGCACCACGGGCTGTTTTAGAAATACGGCGCTCTAAAACTTCTAAATCTGCAAAGATTAGTTCCAAATTGATTGTTTCAATATCACGGACTGGATCAATGCTTCCGTCTACGTGAATAACATTTGGATCGTCAAAGCAGCGTACAACATGAACGATGGCGTCTACTTCACGAATATTGGCTAAAAATTGATTGCCAAGTCCCTCTCCTTTTGAGGCTCCTTTTACTAAACCTGCAATATCTACAAATTCGATAACGGCAGGCGTGATTTTACGGGATTGGTAGAGATCTGCTAATAAAGACAGACGAAAATCTGGAACTGGAACAACCCCTATATTTGGGTCGATGGTACAAAATGGGTAATTAGCAGATTCTGCTCCAGCTTTTGTTAATGAATTAAATAATGTACTTTTTCCTACATTTGGTAATCCAACAATACCTAACTTCATAGTAAAAATCCTTTCTAATTTCATCATGTTATAAGTGTATCATAATTCTTTTCTAAATACAATAAAAAGAATGAATTCTTATTTCATTGCATTCTAATATTATTTGTGCTATGATGGGGTTGAAAATTTAAAAGTGGGAGAGATTTTATGAGTTTACCAGATATTAGTTTTGTTCATCTTGGATTGGAGATCCCTCATATTTCTAAGAGTTTTAGCATATTTGGCTTTTCGATTGCCTATTATGGAGTCATTGTAGGGTTAGGATTTTTCATTGGAATTTGTCTGGCATGTTGGATTGCTAAAAAAGAAAATGTGAGTCTAGATTTAATGACTGATTTTGCAATTTGGACTATTTTTGCTGCGATTATTGGGGCGAGAGCCTATTATGTTATTTTTGCATGGGAGGATTATAAAGATAATTTAATTCAAATATTTAATCTGCGTGCAGGTGGACTTGCTATTTATGGAGGAATTATTGCAGTTGTCTGTATGATGATTTTATTCTGTAAAAAAAGAAAAGTATCCATTGGAAAAATTGGAGATTGTGCCGTATTTGGACTTGTAGCAGGACAGATTATTGGACGCTGGGGTAATTTTGTCAACTGTGAGGCATTTGGCGGATATACCGATAATTTGTTTGCGATGCAGATTCGCAGAGATTTAGTAAATCCAAATATGATATCTCCAGAACTGGCACAGCATTTTGCTGAAAATCCGATTATAAAAGAGGGAATAGAATATATTCAAGTACATCCTACATTTCTTTATGAATCCGTTTGGAATCTTGGGGTATTGATTTTACTTCTTATTGTACGAAAGTATAAAAAGTTTGATGGACAAATGATGTGTCTTTATTTTATTGGATATGGAATCGGAAGATTTTGGATTGAAGGGTTGCGTACCGATCAGTTGAAACTATTTGGAACACAAATCGCAGTATCTCAGCTTTTATCAGCAGTTTTAATTGTATCAGCATTAGTTGTATTGATTGTAAATTTTTGGAAAAAAAATTCAAATCCAAAAGCAAATTCATAAGATTGAAAAATATCAATCGAATATTAGTTCTACAAAGCCTATTCAAAGTATATTATTATACTTTTGAGTAGGTTTTTTTCATGTTAACATTCTGTTTATCAGAAATTTCATGAACATTATGTGATTTCTTTTTAATGTTTCTCATTTTGGGCTTGATCTTTTAGAGTAATTCATTTAATATAATAATAGACAGTGGGACAAAGTGGGGGAAAGTGACAGAAAGGGGTTTTTGCGGAGGTGATAAATATGTTCATGAGTGAGTATCATCATTCTCTCGATACGAAGGGAAGACTGATTATTCCAACTCGGTTTCGTGAACAGCTTGGTAGCAACTTTATTTTGTCAAAAGGAATGGAACACTGCCTTTGCATTTACCCAAAAGAAGAGTGGAAAAAACTTACCGATAAACTTTGTGCCTCTCCAAGCATCACAAACTCCAAAATCAGACGATTGAATCGATTTTTTTTCACTGGTTCTGTGGAGTGCGAACCAGATAAGCAGGGAAGAATATTGATTCCACCGAGTTTAAGGGCTTATGCGTCGTTAGAAAAAGAAGTAATTGTGGCAGGTGTTGGCTCTAGAATTGAAATTTGGGACAGAGAAGCTTGGGAAGAATATAATACATTTGATGACATTGAGGAATTAGCAGGCAGCCTGGAAGATCTTCAATTATAATCGATAGGAGGAACAGCATGGAATTTTCACATAAATCGGTTTTATTGGAAGAAACCATAGAGAGTTTACATATTCGTCCAGATGGGTGTTATGTAGATGGCACACTTGGCGGAGCAGGACATGCACTTGAAATCTGTAAAAGACTTGGTGAAAATGGACGTCTTGTGGGAATTGATCAGGATGGAGATGCGATACAGGCAGCCCAGGAGAAATTGAAACCGTTCAAAGTCAGCATAGTAAGAAGTAATTATGTAGATTTCGATCGTGTGTTGGATCAGCTTGGCATTGAAGAGGTAGACGGCATCTTGTTGGATTTAGGTGTTTCTTCTTATCAGCTGGATCAGGCAGAAAGAGGTTTTACTTATCGAGAAGATGCGCCATTGGATATGCGTATGGATCAAAGACAACAAAAGACGGCAAAAGATATTGTAAATGGCTATAGTGAACAGGAGTTATACCATATTATAAGAGATTATGGGGAAGACAAGTTTGCGAAAAATATTGCCAAGCATATTGTAAAACGAAGAATGGAAAAGGAAATTACAACAACAGGAGAATTGATTGAATGTATTAAAGCTGCGATACCGGCGAAATGTCGTGTAAAAGGAGGACATCCTGCCAAACGCACGTTTCAGGCAATCCGAATTGAATTGAATGCAGAATTGGATGTATTAGAACATTCCATCGATCGTATGATTGACCGGCTGAAGCCTGGAGGGCGGTTAAGCATTATTACATTTCATTCATTGGAAGATAGAATTGTAAAAAATCGTTTTCGTATTAATGAAAATCCCTGCACCTGTCCGCCAGAATTTCCAGTCTGTGTTTGTGGAAAACGGTCAAAGGGAAGAGTTATTACACGAAAACCGATTTTGCCAAGCGAAAGGGAACTTGCATACAATAGTCGTTCAAAAAGTGCAAAACTGCGAGTTTTTGAGCGTAGTTAAAGCGGTTTTGATCATTTATTTTGATCAGTTTCTTGCCGTTATAGAACATCAGAAAATAAAAACAGATTATGTTTTTAAATAAAAATTTTAGGAGGTTAGGATGAGAAAAAACTATTCCGAATTGGATCATTATGATAAATATATTGAAGGTAACACGGTAAAAAAACAGGAAAGAGTATGGGAACCTCAACATTGGGAAGAGAAACGGCGTCAAAACAGAAAAAAACGTGCGCTGCAAAGGGAAATTGAACGAGAAAGAAAGCACAGCAGGGCATTTACCCTTATTCAAACAAGCCTTTTGGTTGGAGCAGTTGGAGGTCTTTTGCTTTGTACAAAGAATTACTTGGAAATTAAATCCGATATAAATCAAAACAATCGTAAGGTTGCTTCATTGGAGCAGCAGTATCAAGAACTTGCAGAACAAAATGATGCAAGAGAAACAGAAATTGAATCTTCGATTGATTATGATGCAATTCGTGAGTATGCTATGAATAATCTGGGAATGAGTTATCCAAAGAAGAATCAAGTATTAGCTTATGATGGAGTAGAAAGTGAGTATGTACGACAGAATGCCGAAATCCCAAAAGAATAAGCAAACAAAGTATATAAAACCTTACATGAGACAAAAGCTGGCACTTTTATTTCTTATAATTGTGCTGGCTTTATGTGGATTAGCCACAGTTATTGTGGTGAGAGCTTTTAAAACTCACGAAGAATACTCCAGAAAAGCTCTGACCCAATTAAGTTACCAAGACACGACAATTCCAGCAAAGAGTGGAAATATTTTAGATCGAAATGGAAATATTGTAGCGACAAGTGAAAAGGTATATATTTTAATTTTAGATCCTTCTGTGCTTTATGAAGCGGAAGAATTAAACAAAGGAACGGTAGATGCTACGATTCAGGCAGCAGCAGAATGCTTTGGATTGGACGAGGCACAGTTAAGACAGGCGTTTGAAGAGAATAAGGAAAAAGCGTATGTTCGTTTTGGCGGAAAAACGGAATTAACCCAGGAACAGGTAGATGCATTTGAACAGAAAAAAGAAGAGATGGATGATTCTGCGACAACGGCAAGAATACGTGGAATATGGTTTGAATCGGAGTATCGGAGAAAGTATCCTTATAATGAGTTAGCAAGTAAAATTATTGGATATACGACGCAGGATACTTCGCAGGGATTATATGGATTAGAATTGCAGTATGATGAGGAGTTGCGAGGAGTCAATGGGCGAGCCTACCGTTATATTGGGGACGAAGCAGAACCTGAACAGGCCACTGTTCCAGCTATAGATGGAAATACGTTGCTTACTACAATTGATATGAATATTGAGCGAATTATTACAGATAATGTAAATGAATGGCTGGAAGAATACGGAGCCTATGATTTATCTGTACTTGCAATGAACCCAAATAATGGAGAAATCCTTTCCATTGTTAGTAATACCGATTATGATTTAAATACTGGGGCTAATATTCAGCTAAGTGATTTTTATTCAGAAGAATTTTTGGCAGGAAAAACGGAGGACGAGAGAAAAGAATTATTATACAGCAATATTTTTTCCAATGCTGTAATTACAAAGACATTTGAACCTGGTTCAACTGCGAAACTTTTGACAATTGCTGCGGGATTGGAAGAGAATGCGATTACAGAAGATACTACCTTTAGCTGTCATGGATTTAAACAAGTAGCGAATTATAAAATCAAATGTCATAATTTTGAGAAAGGCGGATGCAGTCAGGTATTTGGAACCGAGCAAATCTCATTAGAGCAGGTAATTGAACAATCTTGTAATGTTGCTTTAATGGACATTGCGGAGAAACTGGGAAGAACGCAGTTCTCACGTTACCAGACAATTTTTAACTTAGGTCAAAAAACAGGTATTGATTTGCCAGGCGAGGCAAGTGCAGAAGGATTGCTTTATACAGAAGATCAATTGAATGTGACAGAATTGGCTACCAACTCGTTTGGTCAAGGATATAATGTGACTATGATTCAGCTGGCGAGTGCATTTTCTTCTTTGATTAATGGGGGAACGTATTATCAGCCATATGTAGTAAAACAAATTATTAATCCAGAAGGACAGGTTGTAAAAGAATTTGAGCCGATAAAGGTCAGAGAGACGGTTAGCAAAGAAACAAGTGAATTAATTAAACGAGGATGTTATCGAACAGTAGAAGAAGGAACGGGGGGCGGAACGAAGATTGAAGGGTATCATATTGGAGGAAAAACTGGTACGGCAGAGAAATTACCGCGTGGTAATGGAAAATACATTGTTTCTATTATTACAGCTGCTCCAATTGAAGACCCACAAATTGTGTTATATGTAGCGATTGATGAACCAAATGTAGAGAATCAGGCAGATAGTTATCCTGCACAGCAGCTGGCAGGATGGATTTGGAAAGATTTGGTTTCTTATGCAGGCATTTTTTCTGACTTAGAAGAAGGACCAGAAGAAGTGAATCCAGAACAACAGGATGATAGTTGGCCAGAAGGCAGCTCTTTTATAGAAGAGATAAAATAAAATTCTAAAACAAAGAAGCATATAATACATTATAAAAAAAGGAAAAAGGATTGTGCTTTGCGATGCATCTTGTAAAAACGCATCATCGGACTGGAATTTTAATACTAAGTGTATTAATTATGATGGCAGCCATTGGGTTGATTGGAAGACTTGCCTGGCTTATGATTGTACAATCGGATCATTATAATGAGTTGGCAGAAGAACTGCATACGAGAGAACGGAGAATTAAGGCAGCGAGAGGTTCCATTTATGATGCAAATGGCACAGTAATTGCAACGAATCGTACGGTGTGTACGATCTCCGTTATTTATAATCAAATAAAAGATCCAGAATTCGTTATTCGTACTCTAAGTCAAGAATTGGAATTATCGGAAGAGGAAGTACGAAAAAAAGTAGAAAAATACTCTGCAAGAGAAATTATCAAAACGAATGTGGATAAAGAGATTGGAGATAAAATCCGAGAATACGATATGGCAGGAGTGAAAGTGGATGAAGATTATAAACGTTATTATCCGTTTGATTCGCTTGCCTCAAAAGTACTTGGATTTACTGGCAGTGATAATCAAGGGATCATCGGTCTGGAAGTCAGTTATGAAGATCAATTAAAGGGGATGGATGGAAGAATACTGACACTTACGGATGCAGCTGGAGCAGAAGTGGATCGTGCTGCGGAAGATCGAGTAGAACCAATTGCAGGAAATGACTTATATCTTAGTTTAGATGTAAATATTCAAATGTATGCAGAGCAGGCAGCCTATAAAACATTGGAACAAAAGCAGGCAAAACAAGTTTCTGTAATTATTATGAACCCCAAAAATGGTGAGATTATGGCGATGGTCAATGTTCCAGAATTTAACTTAAATGATCCATTTACATTGGCTGAGTCTGTTGGAAATATCGAAAATCTAACTGCAAAGCAGAAACAAGATTTCTTAAATCAAATGTGGAGAAATCCAATTATCAATGATACCTATGAACCAGGTTCTACGTTTAAGACAATTACAGCGGCGGCAGCTCTGGAAGAAGGCGTTGTGTCTTTGAATGATACGTTTTCCTGTCCTGGCTATTATATTGTGGAAGACAGAAAAATTCGCTGTCATAAGGTAGGAGGACATGGAGCGGAAACGTTTTTGCAAGGAACAATGAATTCCTGTAATCCAGTTTTTATTCAAGTTGGACAGCGACTTGGAATTGAAACGTTTTACAGTTATTTTAAGAAACTAAAAATATTAGAAAAAACGGGTGTAGATCTGCCTGGAGAAGCAGCAACCATTATGCATAACCCAGATAATATGGGAGAAGTAGAACTGGCTACGGTCTCGTTTGGACAGTCTTTTCAGCTTACACCACTGCGTCTTCTTACAACAATTAGCTCCATTATTAATGGAGGTACGACAATTACCCCTCATTTTGGCGTGGAGATTCGAAGTGCAGATGGAACACAGGTGCAAAAGCTTTCTTATCCTTCAGGAGAGCGGGTGCTTTCCGAAGAAACGAGTGAAACGATGCGGTATGTATTGGAGAAGGTTGTTTCAGAAGGCGGAGGAATAAAGGGAGCGATTGAAGGATATGAAATAGGAGGAAAGACAGCAACTTCAGAAAAACTTCCAAGAGGAACGGGAAAATACATTTCTTCATTTGTAGGATTTGCTCCAGCCCAAGACCCAGAAGTAATTGCAATTTTAACGATAGATGAGCCAGTCGGAGTTTATTATGGAGGAACCATTGCTGCACCAGTTGTAAAAGAAATTTTTGACAACATTTTACCTTATCTGGGAATTGACAAAAACACAGAAAATGAGTAATATTACATAAAGCGAAGCAAAATAAGGAAGTTGCTTGAACTATGCTTTTTCAGTAAAACATAGTACGAATTTTGCTCGTTGCTACAGTGACAGCCGAATTACTGTATTCGGTCTGTTACTTGCGTAAATAAAAGGAAAGTCGTGAAAAGTACGACAGATGGAGGATGTTATGTATCAGGATGTTATCGTTGCAGTATTAATTTCCTTTGGAATCAGTGCGGTATTGTGTCCGATTGTGATTCCGCTTTTGCACCGCCTAAAATTTGGGCAGCAAGTACGTCAAGAGGGACCGAAGGAGCATTTAAAAAAGCAGGGGACACCTACAATGGGGGGTGTTATGTTTCTTGGGGCGATTATTGTTACATCGTTGTTTTATATTGGAAGGTATCCAGAACTGGTTCCTGTGCTGTTTGTCACAGTGGGATTTGGAATTATTGGATTTTTAGATGACTTTATTAAAATTGTAATGAAGCGTTCTGAAGGGTTAAATCCTGTTCAAAAACTGATTCTTCAGCTTGTTATTGCAGGTATTTTTACTTTCTATTGTATGAAGAATCCAGCAATTGGAACAGAAATTATTCTTCCTTTTACAGATGGAAAAACGGTAGATCTCGGATGGTTTTTCATTCCATTTTGTATTTTTGTTATGTTGGGAACCGATAATGGAGTAAATTTTACAGATGGATTGGATGGCCTTTGTTCCAGTGTTACTGTTATGGTAGCAACCTTTTTTACTGTTGTTGCATTAGGAAATAATAATGGGATTTCTCCAGTGTGTGCGGCAGTTGTTGGGTCCTTAATGGGATTTTTATTATTCAATGTATATCCAGCCAAAGTTTTTATGGGGGATACTGGTTCTTTGGCACTTGGAGGATTTGTTTCGGCAGCAGCGTTTATGCTTCGTATGCCAATTTTTATTGTGATTGTAGGGTTAATTTATTTAGTGGAAGTAGTGTCTGTAATTATTCAAGTCACTTACTTTAAATCGACAGGCGGAAAACGCTTTTTCAAAATGGCGCCAATTCATCATCATTTTGAGTTATGCGGATGGTCTGAAACGCAAATTGTAGCATTGTTTTCAATTATTACTGCATTGCTTTGTCTTGTAGCGTATATTGGATTGTAAAGTAGGAGGTAAAAATGAAAGATACAGTTTTAGTGGCAGGAGCAGGAAAAAGCGGAATTGGTGCAGTAAAACTCCTGTTACAGGCAGGAAAAAATGTGATTCTTTATGACGGAAACAAAGAAAAAGATGGAGAAGCACTAAGAAAGCAGATCGGAATGGATGGCGAACTGGAAATTGTATTAGGCGAACTGGCGGAGGAGATACTTACACGGGTAGAATATTGTGTTATTAGTCCAGGAATCTCATTAGAGCAGCCATTTGTAAAGCAAATTCAACGTGCGGGCATTCCAATCTGGAGCGAAATTGAGCTAGCATATCATTATGGAAAAGGAAATATTATAGCAATTACAGGCACAAATGGAAAGACGACTACAACCGCTCTGGTAGGAGAAATTATGAAAAATTGGGTAGGAGAGAATCGTACGTTTGTAGTTGGAAACATTGGAACAGCATATACTGGAATGGCGCTGCAAACGAAAGAAGATTCCGTTGTTGTGGCAGAGATCAGTAGTTTTCAGTTAGAGTCTGCCATTACATTTCACCCACATGTCTCGGCTATTCTGAACATTACACCAGATCATTTGGATCGTCATAAAACGATGGAATGTTATATTGCTGTAAAGGAATCCATTACAAAAAATCAAACGAAAGATGATTTCTGTGTGTTGAATTATGATGATGAGGTATTACGGGCATTTGGAGAAACTATTTCCATTCCAGTCGTATATTTTAGCAGCCGTCATGAGTTAGAAGAAGGAGTATTCTTGAAAGAGAATACAATTTACACTAGATTTCATGGTCACGAAACGATAGTTGGAGCAGTAAATGAGTTTCATTTAGTTGGACAATGTAATTATGAGAATATTATGACTGCAATAGCCATTGCACATTGCATGAATGTACCAGAAGAAATCGTTGCAAAAGCAATTCGTGCATTTAAAGCTGTGGAACATCGAATTGAATTTGTTGCAGAAAAGAATGGAGTTCGCTATTACAATGATTCGAAAGGTACCAATCCAGATGCGGCAATTCAGGCAATTAAAGCAATGACAACTCCAACTGTTTTGATTGGAGGCGGGTATGATAAAGGTTCTGACTATACCGAATGGATTCAGACGTTTGGAAATAAAATTAAGAAGCTATTATTAATGGGAGCTACGGCTCATAAGATTGCAGATTGTGCAGAAAAAAATGGATTTTATGAGTATCAGTTTGTAGATAACATGGAAGAAGCAGTTCGGATTGCATCGGAATGTGCAAAACCAGGGGAAGCCGTATTGCTTTCCCCAGCATGTGCAAGTTGGGGAATGTTTCCGAATTATGAAGTAAGGGGCAAAATTTTTAAAGAGCTTGTTCATAAGCTCTCATAGAATGAAATTTTGTAAAAATTATTAGTAGGATTTATAAAATTTCATATTATTATCATTTTATAAAAAGAAAAGGAGCTTCTATGGAGCATACATCCGTTGGACTCCAAAAGAGGAAGCTGCTTCCAGATTACAGTCTGGTAGTGATTGTTGTACTATTATCAGGGTTTGGACTTTTTATCTTACATAGTACCACAGAGTATACCGATGGATTGCTTCACGGGGGAAATACATTCTATACTGTAACAAAGCAAGCAATATTTACGGGAATTGCAATTACTGCAATGATGCTTGTATCGAAAATCGATTATCATATTTTACTGAAATATGCAAAATATGCTTATCCAGTTGCGATTGTTCTTGGAATTACCGTATTATTTTTTGGAAAAGAAGTAAATGGACAGCGCAGATGGTTTGCGTTAGGACCAATTTCGTTTCAGCCAGCAGAGTTTGCTAAAATTGTATTGATTTTATGTTTAGCAAGATTATCCGAGATTGTCTATGATAAGTTAGATACTTATCGTATTGTCTTTTTATTTGCAGGAGTGACGATACCAATTTTTATTCCAGTCGTTTCGGCTAATTTAAGTTCGGGAATCATTATTGCGGGAATTGCAGTTAGCATGACGTTTGTGGTTTCAAAAAAACGATGGATTTTCTGTGCAGGAATTGGCGGAGGAATGGGACTTATTGTATTGTTATATCAATCTGGGATTTTAGAAAAGGTACTGGATGCCTATCAAATGGCACGTATTTATGCTTGGTTTGATCCAGAAGCCTATGCCTCCACGAATGGGTTTCAGGTGCTTCAGGGGCTTTATGCGATTGGAGCAGGCAGTTTATTTGGAAGAGGACTTGGGAAAAGCATTCAGAAAATGGGATATTTGCCAGAGGCACAGAACGATATGATCTTTTCCATTATTTGTGAGGAATTAGGATTAGTAGGAGCTTCTTTTTTAATTCTGATGTTTATGCTATTAATTTGGAGATTTTTTATTATTGCATGTCATGCTCCTGATTTTTCAGGGATGGTTGTAATCATTGGTATTATGTCCCATATTGCGATCCAGGTGCTCTTGAATATTGCAGTTGTAACAAATACGATTCCAAATACTGGAATTAGTCTTCCGTTTATTAGTTATGGAGGTTCCTCTATTTTGTTTTTAATGACGGAAATGGGAATTGCGTTAAATGTGGTGCGTCAAATAAAGTTATTATAATTTAAGAAAACCATGGCTTGGAAAGGCAACATCGACTTCTGTGATACATAACATAATGTAGATAGAAAAGCTAAGGAGGGATGGGGTTGTCTTTCTTTGAAATTCAAGGATCGACTCCTTTATCGGGGCAGGTTCGGATTCATGGGTCTAAAAATGCAGTCCTTCCAATGATGGCGGCAACGATATTACACCGAGGAACAACGATCTTAACAAATGTTCCTCGTATTTTAGATGTATTTTGGATGATTGGAATATTAAAAACACTTGGCTGTCAAGTGTGGTTTGAAGAGGATGTATTAACAATTGATGCTTCTGTTGTTACATCTACAATAATTCCGCAATATTTAGCAGAAAAGATGCGTTCTTCGATTATTTTTTTAGGTCCTCTTCTTGGACGATGTAATAGGGCGTCACTCTGGTACCCAGGAGGGTGCTCGATTGGAAGCCGTCCTATTGACTTACACGCAGAAGTGCTGCGTGCAATGGGAGCGAAGATTCAAGAAGATGGAGAACATTTGGATGTAACAGCAGAAACATTATCGGGCTGCACATTTTCCTTCCGCTTTGCATCAGTAGGTGCTACCGAGAATGCGATTATGTGTGCAGTTAATGCGAACGGAAAAACCGTGTTAAATAATGTAGCAAGAGAACCTGAAATAAGAGATTTATGCCGGATGCTTGTGAAAATGGGTGCTAAAATTGATGGGATTGGGAGCAGTAAGCTCGTAATTGAAGGAAATAGTCAATTGCATAATAGTTCATTTCGAGTTCCGCCTGATCGAATTGTAGCAGCCACGTATTTATCGGCAGTAACTGTTTGTGGTGGGAGAATACAGCTTTGTGAAGTTCCAGTTTACGATTTAAGAGCAGTTCTGGCAGTATTGCAAAAATGCGGTTGTAGATTTCGGAAGAGAAAGAGTGGTTTGGATGTTTGGTGTTATCAAAGACCATGGGCAGTGCCCTATACGAAAACGCAAGTTTATCCAGGATTTCCAACGGATGTCCAATCACTTCTCATGACAGTTCTTTCAAAAGCGGAGGGCGTATCTGTAATTGAAGAAACAATTTTTGAAGCAAGATTTCATACTGCATTGCAATTACAAAGAATGGGAGCCGATATTCAAATTAATCATAGTTATGCACAAATTCGGGGTGTTGTTTCACTGCATGGAGCCGATGTCACCGCAATGGATTTAAGAGGAGGAGCTGCCCTGACAATTGCGGGAGTTAGTGCAGAGGGAAAAACAATTGTTAGAGCAGTTGAACATGTGTTTCGAGGGTATGAAAGCTTGGAAAGAGATTTGGAGGCGATGGGGGCAAACATTATATTGAAACAGTGATATTTTCCATATAGGAGGAAGAGAAAAATCATGAAGAAACGACAGCATAAAAAGAAGGGCAGCAAAAGAGGAATGATTTTTCTGCTGGTGATTGCAATAGCAGCAGTCACTAGCAGTGTTATTCTTTGGAATACACCAATTTCCGAGATTAACGTTTATGGAACGATACAATATACAGAAGATGAAGTGAAACAATTAATTTTTTCAGATTCTTCTGATCAGAGGTTTTTATCTCTTTGGTTAAAAGATAAATTAGGAAAACATAAAAATTTTTTACGCATTACATCTTATGAGCTGGAATTTGAAAATATTCACAAGGTGAATGTTTATATTCGAGAAAATGTAATGATTGGCTGTGTCAGCTATGGAGGCAGTTATCTGTACTTTGATAAGGATGGAGTGGTGGTAGAAAGCAGGACAACCCGTCTGGAAAATATTCCGATCGTGGAAGGATTGTCTTATCAAGAAATTGTGCTTGGTCAGAAAATAAAATCCGATTATGACGGAATTTTTCAAAATGCAGTAAGATTGGCACAGATTTTACAAAATCGAGGAATTGCGGCAAATTCCATTTATTGTTCCCAAGACGATAATTTTCAATTTGTAGTGAATGAGATTAGCGTAGAATTAGGAGATTCTTCCAATCTAGAAGAAAAAGTGACAGAATACTATGCAATGCAGGAAGTACTAGAGGGAAGAAGCGGAACCTTATATCTGGATAATTATAGTTTTCAAAATTCGAATCAGGGCTATATCTTTAAAGAAAAAGACACAGAATAGAAAAATTTAAGAAAGTTTTCCTGAAGTTTTGTTTTGGCAGACTTGTAGAATGAAAAAATCTGTGTTATAATTTGAAAATAAAGAAGCAGAAGTATATAAAAATAATCGCCCTATTCTCATAAATTTAATAAAAAAATACAAAATAGTGGTTGATTATTTTTAGAAAAAATAATATGATATAAAATGCATAGTAAATTTTTAAGAGGCCAAAGGAGGAAGTTACCTTGTTAGAGATTAAGATAAATGAATCAGAAAGCTCGGCAAAAATTGTCGTAGTTGGAGTTGGTGGTGCAGGAAATAATGCAGTAAACCGAATGGTAGAAGAAGATATCGTTGGTGTAGAATTTGTTGCAGTAAATACAGATAAACAGGCATTACAGTTTTGTAAAGCACCAACTGCTATTCAGATTGGTGAAAAACTTACAAAGGGTCTTGGTGCAGGAGCAAAACCAGAAGTAGGAGAAAAGGCAGCACAAGAAAATGTAGATGAATTGACCGAAGCAATCAAAGGTGCAGATATGGTATTTGTAACTTGTGGTATGGGCGGAGGAACTGGAACTGGTGCGGCACCAGTTGTAGCAGGTCTAGCAAAAGAATTAGGAATTCTAACTGTAGGTGTTGTAACAAAACCATTTATGTTTGAAGGAAAAACTCGTGCAGTGAATGCACAGAATGGTATAGAAAAACTAAAACAGGCTGTGGATACATTAATTGTTATTCCAAACGATAAATTATTAGAGTTAGTAGATAGACGCACTACGATGCCAGATGCATTAAAGAAGGCAGATGAAGTATTGCTACAGTCTGTACAGGGTATTACTGATTTGATTAATATTCCTGGTTTAATTAATCTGGACTTCGCAGATGTTCAGACCGTTATGAAGGACAAGGGAATTGCTCATATTGGTATTGGTACTGCAACTGGAGACGATAAGTCAATTGAAGCAATGCGTATTGCAGTTGCAAGTCCATTATTGGAGACAACAATTGAAGGTGCTTCTCATGTATTGATTAATATTTCTGGTGATGTTAGTCTTCCAGAAGTCAATGAGGCTGCAAGTTTTGTTCGTGAATTGGCAGGCGATGATGCAAATATCATCTTTGGTGCTACATACGATGATACTGCTACAGATACTGCTACAATTACCGTTATTGCAACTGGTGTAGAGGATCGTTCTTCTGTTCCAAATGTAAAAGGATTAATGAGTGGATTTAAGTCTTCTTCCAGTAAGCCAAAGAGTGATTTTGGATATGGAAGCAGCAGTTCTTCTCAGACAAGTACACAGGCTAGTACTCCAAAGTCACAGCCTACGATTAATCCAGAACCAAAATATACAGCGCCAACCTATACAGCACCAAAGCCAAGAAGAGAAGAATCAGGCGGAATTAATATTCCAGATTTTTTAAGAAGAAGATAATAAAGTGAATTGGAATAAATGGAGTCGTCGGAAGGAACAAAAAGAGTCTTTCGGCGGCTTTCTTGCTATATGATATCGATTATACGGTATCCCAATAGGAATGGAGTAAGTCATATCGTTTTGTTTTAGGAGCCTGTGTTAGTTTACGAAAACTTTACATGACTCATTTTCTAAAGGCTTGAAATCAATATATAAAGATGTTAAAATAGCAAAGAAGATTCAAACCGACAAAAAGAATCTGAGATAATTGTTAAAGTGATAGAAGAATTTGATAGAAAGGAATGGCCAGGAACATATGATTCAATATGTTCACATCTGAAAAGAGGATACCTATTCATTTGAGGCTTGGTATGAATCATGCAGGAAAAAAAAGTTTATGTTGCTATGTGTGGCGATATTATTCATTATGGACATATTAATATTATAAATGAGGCAGCGAAGCTAGGGGAAGTGATTGTGGGGCTGCACACAGATAAGGTTGTTGCATCACTAATGAGATTGCCTGTGTTAACTTATGAGGAAAGAAAAAAAGTAATAGAGAATATTAAAGGTGTGAGTCAGGTAATCCCACAGGATACATATGACCAGGTACCGAATCTGTGCAAAATAAAGCCAGATTATGTCGTCCATGGAACGGATTGGTGCCATGGACCAGATAAATATTTAAGAGATCGTGCAGAAGAAGCAGTAAAAGAATGGGGAGGAAAGATCGTTGATATTCCATATACGGAAGGCGTTAGTTTAGATAAGCTTAATGATTTAATTCTTCGTATGGGAACGACCGATGTACGGCGTGCAGCACTTCGCCGAATGATTGCAATTCGAAAACATCTGACGGTTTTAGAGGCTCATAATGGATTAACGGGACTTATTGTAGAAAAAACAGCAATTCAAAAAGAAGGACATAAAAGAGAATTTGATGCAATGTGGATTAGCAGCCTTTGTGATTCCACTGCAAAGGGAAAACCAGATATTGAGCTTGTGGATGTAACTTCTCGTTTAAATACAATTAATGAGATTATGGAAGTAACAACAAAGCCAATCATTGTAGATGGAGATACGGGTGGAAAAATTGAGCATTTCACTTATACAGTGAAGAGCTTGGAGCGAGTTGGTGTTTCTGCGATTATTATTGAAGATAAAGTAGGTTTAAAGAAAAATTCTTTGTTTGGGACAAATGCAAAACAGACCCAGGATACGATTGAAGGATTCTGCGAGAAAATTCGAGCTGGAAAAGCTGCTCAAATGACGGACGATTTTATGATTATTGCACGTATTGAGAGTTTAATTTTAAAGCAGGGAATGGAAGATGCTTTAACACGTGCGAAAGCCTATATTGAAGCTGGAGCCGATGGAATTATGATTCATAGCATTGATAAAACAGGGGCGGAGATTTTTGAATTCTGCGAAAAATTCAATCAATTTCCGAATCGAGTTCCACTTGTTGTAGTACCAACCGCCTACAATCAAATTTATGAACAACAGTTATTTGATGCAGGGGTTAATATTGTAATTCATGCCAATCATTTGATTCGCAGCGGCTATAAAGCGATGCAGGCATGTGCGCTTAATATTTTAGAAAACGAACGCTCGTATGATTGTAATGATATGTGTTTGAGTATTAAAGAGATTTTGACATTGATTGATGAATAGGGGGCTGCTATGTTAAACTGTGAAGCATTTTTTCAAGAGGCACAACAATTGGATCTGCATTTTTTTGCAGGCGTTCCAGACTCTCTTTTAAGTAGTTTTAGTGCCTGGCTTATGGAACATAATCCACAGGAACATATTATTACTGCAAATGAAGGCAATGCAGCGGCAATGGCAGCTGGGTATTATATGGCTACTGGAAAAATTCCAGTTGTATATATGCAAAATTCTGGTATTGGGAATATAGTAAATCCCGCTGCATCTTTGTTGCACAGAGAAGTTTATCAAATTCCAGTATTGTTTTTGGTAGGATGGAGGGGAGAACCAGGAATTCATGATGAACCACAGCATGTATTTCAGGGACGAGCGACAATTCCTATGCTGGAAGGAATGGAAATTGAACCAGAAATTCTTTCTACTGATTGGATACAGGCAAAACAACAACTAAACCAAGCAGTGGAAAAGATGAAAAAAACGAAGGAATCACATGCTTTTATAATTCATAAGGGAACGTTTGAAACTTATCCTCTTAAAGAAAAAGGATGTATGGATTATCCATTGACAAGGGAGCGGGCTTTGGAAATTATTACGGAACAAATGCCAGAAGATAGTTTGATTGTATCTACAACTGGAAAGATGTCACGGGAACTGTTTGAGATAAGAGAAAGAAGAGGACAAGGACACGAACACGATTTTCTAACCGTTGGTTCCATGGGACATGCTTCTAGTATTGCACTTGGAGTGGCACGATCTTGTAAAAAGCCAGTTTACTGTCTGGATGGAGATGGAGCGTTTCTTATGCATATGGGAGCTTTGGCAGTGATTGGACAATACAACAATAAGAATTTAAAGCATATTTTAATTAACAATGGATGTCATGAGTCAGTAGGAGGACAGCCAACCGCAGGATTTTTCATAAAAGCAGAACAGATTGCAAAGGCATGCGGATATCCTCATACTTGTACTTGCATAACAGAAGAGGAATTAAGACAAGCAATAAAACGGGCTGGAAACAAGGATGGATTAGAATTTATACAAGTGATGGTAAATGCACAAAGTCGTTCTAATCTGGGACGCCCAACGATTCCAGCTTTGAAAAATAAAGAAAATTTTATGAATTATATTGTACGTAGATAAATAACAGGAGGAGATAGACTGTGAAACGTAATATATTATTAAATCCAGGTCCTGCCACAACAACAGAAACAGTAAAATTGGCACAAGTGGTACCGGATATTTGCCCGAGAGAAGCGGAATTTGGAGCATTAATGGAGTTTGTTTCAGAAGGATTAACTAGTTTTGTAGCAAATCCAAAAGACTATACATCGGTATTGTTTGGAGGATCGGGGACAGCTGGAGTAGAGGCTGTATTAAGTTCGGTTATCGGAGAGGATGAGGGAGTTTTAATTGTTAATAACGGAGCATATGGAGCTAGAATGTGCCAAATTTGTGAGGCATATGGAATTCATTATGTAGAATTTAAAAGTTCTAAAATAGAGCCAATTAATTTAGAAGAACTAGAAGCATGTATTAAAGAACATCAAGGCTTTATTCAGTACCTGGCAGTAATTCATAATGAGACAACAACAGGTCTGTTAAATGATTTAGACCCACTTGCTGAATTGACAAGAAAGTACGGTCTCACGTTTATTGTGGATGCGATGAGTTCTTATGCAGCAATTCCGATTCATATGGCAAAACAAAATATTTCCTATCTTGTGGCTAGTTCCAATAAAAATATTCAAGGTATGGCAGGGGTTGTTTTTGCTATTTGTAACAAAGAAAAGTTACAGGAGTTGAAAGACAAAAAGAAGCGAAACTTTTATTTGGATCTATATGCACAGTATGAATATTTTCAGAAAACAAAGCAGCTTCGCTTTACTCCACCTGTCCAAACGTTGTATGCCTTGAAACAGGCAATTATTGAACTTCAGGAGGAAACGGTGGAGGGACGCTACGAGCGCTATACCGATAACTGGGAAACTTTGTTGGAGGGAATTACAAGATTAGGTTTAACTTATCTGGTAGCAAAGGAGCATCATTCCCATATTATTACAACGATTTTAGAGCCAGACTGTGAAGGATATTCGTTTGATGGAATGCATGACTATTTGTATGCAAGAGGATATACCATTTATCCTGGAAAAATTGGAGAAAATAATACATTCCGAATTGCAAATATCGGGGCATTGGATCGAAATGATATAAAAGAATTTTTGGAATGTTTGGAAAAATACCTAATTGGGATTAAGTTTATAAAATAAATGGATGGAGCGGCGATAAAAATGAAACAGAATGAGTTTGAACTACTCTGTGCGTTAGAAAGAAAGAAACAGGAAGGTCTTTTTTTGCAGAGTGCGGCAACGGAGGCAAAATTGCTGACGGAAGAGGCTGTTAAAGTAATTCAGGAATTACAGCAAAATAAGCTAGTGGAATGCAGAGAGAGAAAACTATATATTACAGAAGAGGGATTGGAACAACTAGAGCCATATCGTGTGAAGAGAGCTGTCATTATAGCGGCAGGATTTGGGTCACGTATGATTCCAATTACTTGGAACACACCAAAACCTTTGGTACGTGTGCATGGCAAAAAAATTGTGGAAACGTTGTTGGATGCCATTCAAGCTGCTGAGATACCAGAAGTAATATTGGTCAGAGGATATTTATGGGAACAGTTTGACCAGTTATTATATCAATATCCTAATATTAAATTCATTCAAAATGATGATTATGAAAACGCAAATAATGTATCGTCAGTTTACTTGGCAAGACATTTATTGGAGAATGCTTATGTATGTGAAGCAGATTTATATATTAATAATCCAGCAGTTGTGCGTAAGTATGAATATGCGTCTAATTATCTTGGAGTACCAAGAACGTTTACAGATGACTGGTGTTTTCAAACAAAAAATGGGTATATTAAGAAGCTTTTAATTGGAGGAGAGAATGTTCATCATATGTATGGAATTTCCTATTGGACAAAAGAAGATGGACAGAAGCTAGTCTCCTGTTTGGAGGATGCTTATTTAAAATATCCAGGAGGAAGCCAGCTTTATTGGGATGAAGTACCGTTAAAGCTTTATATTGATCAATTCCATGTACAAGTTCGTTCATGTAAGATGGAAGATATTATAGAGATTGATACATTTGAAGAATTACAAAAAGTGGATCCAATGTATAAAGAAACAGGAGTATGATGGTTAATCGCTGAGATTACAATAAGAAAGGCAAACCGCTGTAAAATGATGATGTTTTATAGCAGTTTGTCTTATTTTTTGTCGTCTTCAAAAGATGTATTTTTTATATTGGAGGACGGATTCTGACAAAAAAAATAAAGACCTTGTTGTATAATAGGGACTATGTTGTACATAGATGTTTATTTTATTATCAACTGGGTAATGAATTTATTGGTTCTTTTGCTCACAGGCATATTGTATCGGAATAAGCCATTGGTAAAACGATATAGTATGGCGGCAGCAGTTGGAGCAGTATGGGCGGTGCTTCCATATATAACAAAGCTCCCATCTTGGATATTTTCTTGGGGAGGTGAATTAGTAATTGCTGTTTGTATGTGCAAAATTGCATATCAATGCCAAGGTGGAAAAAGAACGATTGTAACAGCGTTAAGACTCTATGCAGTAACATGGTGTATAGGAGGAGCCTTGAATGCGATTTATTATCAAACAGAAGCGGGAGTATATATCCGATATCTCATTTATGGAGAATCATTTGAAATCTCGGTATTGTGGCTATTTGCTACGGCTATATTCGTAGCGAGTGGATTTGTGGGAGCTTCTTGGTGGTATCGTCATGAGAGCAGAAAAGATTCATTACTCTATCCAGTGGAACTATGCTTCCAAGAAAAGAAAGTGGAATTAAAAGGGCTGCTGGATACTGGAAACCGACTTTATACAATGACTGGGAAACCAGTTAGTGTAATGGGAATTTCCGTTTTGGAACAGCTGTCAAAGGAAAAAGCAGAATGGATAAAGCATTATTTAGAAGGAACATTGGAAGAAATGGATACGCTGGAAGGAATTATGCTGATCCCTTTTCAGAGTGTTGGAAATTCACATGGGATGATGCCAGTGATATGGATAGATACTATGACAATTAAAAAAAATACGTCAGAGGAGGTTGTGTCCAAACCAGCTTTAGGAATTAGCAAACCAGAGATTTTCCTTCATAAAGAATATCAATTAATTTTGCATCAAAGCTACGGACAGGACTAAAAAGACCTCTGGCAAAATTGCTTAGGAATGTACCTGCATTACTTATGGCAAGAAAGCGGAGGTATTATTGAAAATATGGGAGGTCTAAAAATGGTAATAAAAGTAGCTGTTCCTGAGAAATTTCAATTTAAACTTGTACCATCCTTTCGCAATATGCTGATGGCTCAAAAAGGAGAGGTGCACTACATTGGAGGAAGTGATGTACTTCCATTGCCATTGGAACCAGAACAAGAATCCATGGCAATTGACCAACTGGGAACGGAGAAAGAAAAAGAGGCAAAGACCTTATTGATTGAGCATAATCTGCGGTTAGTTGTTTATATTGCTAAAAAATTTGATAATACTGGAGTAGGTGTAGAAGATTTAATTTCTATTGGGACAATTGGTTTGATTAAAGCGATTAATACATTCAACAAAGGAAAAAATATAAAATTGGCAACTTATGCATCTCGTTGTGTAGAAAATGAAATATTAATGTATCTTCGAAGAAATAATAAAACACGAATGGAAGTATCCATTGATGAGCCTTTAAATGTAGATTGGGATGGGAATGAACTGCTTCTATCCGATGTTTTAGGTACGGAAGAAGATGTTATTTATAAAGATATTGAAGAAGAAGTAGAAAAGAAATTATTAAACCAGGCAATTTCACAGCTTTCCAAACGGGAGCAGCAAATTGTGGAACTGCGGTTTGGTTTAAACTCTGAGAGTGGAGAAGAGATGACTCAGAAACAAGTGGCAGATCAGCTTGGCATTTCTCAATCTTACATATCACGTCTGGAAAAGAAAATCATCAAGAGACTAAAAAAAGAAATTGTAAAATTTGAATAAAAGAAGCCTTTATCAGATGGAGGATGGATACCC
>OERR01000081.1_pt1 | contig 24877 bp, 14 predicted proteins | sample 1540051 | NCBI WGS metagenome assembly OERR01 (sample SAMEA3891884, study PRJEB23780) | metagenome | biome: terrestrial biome; feature: animal house; material: Caecal content | place: Italy | collected 2015-05-05 | reverse complement strand
GCGCTAATTCGTGCGCCACTGGCGCACCGCGCCCCCTTCACCCCCGCCGAGTCTCCGCTGCCGCTCCGGTCGGCGCCTTGTTTGTGTGCCACTGGCACACGGCGCCCTTTTGTAAAAGGCGGGCGAAAACTTCATGTTGGCTCTTTGGAAGCTGCTTGCTCGCGGAGCAGCCGCAGGCCGCCATAACCGCGTTCGATCCGGCCCTGCGCCGCCAGGCGCGACAGCACCCGCGTCACCGTCACACGGGAAAGACCTGCCAGCCCGGCAATCTCCTCATGCGTCAGGCGCACCATGCCTTCCTCGTCCGCCAGACCGTGCAGCAGCCGTTCCACACGCTCGTCCGCGCGCAGAAAGGCCAGCGCGTCCACCTGCGCCGAGAGCAGCCGGATCGTCCCGGCCAGCGAGTGCATCAGATCCATGGCAAGCTGGGGGCGCAGGGCAATACATTGCAGCAGCGCCGGGCGGTTGATGGAGATGATCTCCGACTTTTCCAGCGTGCGCGCCGAGGAAACGCGCATCTTCCCGTCGAAAAACGACGCTTCCCCAAACAGCTCCCCCGGCGCGACCAGACGCAGGGTGTGTTCCCCGCCGTCCGGCGAGGAGAGCGTGATTTTCACCGAACCGCGCCGCAGGTAATAAAACTGCACCGCCGTTTCTTCCTGCGAATAGACCGTCTGATTTTTGGCGTAGAGCCGGATCGGCTGGGTTTCCTCAAAGATTTTCCACGGGTTTTCCGCGCGCTGTGCCATGTTGTTTCCTTCCTTGCTCTTTTGATTTCGGGTAGAATCTGTATTATTGTAACATATGATACATTCTTTTTTCAAGAAATCTGGCATACTGGAAAGCACAGACGCCGCCGGAGAACAGGCGGCAAGGAAAAGGAGAGAGGAAAAATGGGAATGACCATGACCCAGAAGATTCTGGCGGCGCACGCCGGTCTGGACCATGTGGAGCCGGGCCAGCTGATCGAAGCAAAGCTGGATCTGGTGCTTGGCAACGATATCACCTCGCCGGTGGCGATCAATGAGTTTGAAAAATGCGGCGCGGATTCCGTGTTCGACAAGTCGCGCATTGCGCTGGTGCTCGACCACTTCACGCCGAACAAGGATATCAAGGCGGCGGAACAGTGCCGTCAGGTGCGGCAGTTCGCGTCCAAGTACGATATCGACAATTTCTTTGATGTGGGCCGCGTGGGCATTGAGCACGCGCTTCTGCCGGAGCAGGGCATCGTGGTGCCGGGCGACTGCGTGATCGGCGCGGACTCCCACACCTGCACTTATGGCGCGCTGGGCGCGTTCTCCACGGGCGTCGGTTCCACGGATATGGCCGCGGGCATGATCGCGGGCAAGACGTGGTTCAAGGTTCCGTCCGCGATCCGCGTCACGCTGCGCGGCAAGCTGCCGGAATTTGTCAGCGGCAAGGACGTGATTCTTCACCTGATCGGGGAGATCGGCGTGGACGGCGCGCTGTATCAGTCGCTCGAATTTGCCGGCGACGGCGTGAAGAGCCTGTCCATGGACGACCGCCTGTGCATTGCGAACATGGCGATCGAGGCGGGCGCGAAGAACGGCATTTTCCCCGTGGACGAGGTGACGCTTGCCTACGGAAAGAACCGTTTCCGCCGCGAAGCCGTCGTCTATGAGGCGGACCCGAACGCGGTGTATGACCGCGAGGTTGTCATCGAGCTCGACAAGCTCCGCCCGACGGTGTCCTTCCCGCATCTGCCGGAGAACACGCGCACCATCGACGAGGTGGGCGAGGTGAAGATCGATCAGGCGGTGATCGGTTCGTGCACGAACGGCCGCATGGAGGATCTGCGCATGGCGGCTTCCATCCTCAAAGGCCGCAAGGTGGCCGATGGGGTGCGCTGCATCATCATCCCCGGCACCCAGCAGATTTATCTCGACGCGATCCGCGAAGGGCTGGCGGAGACGTTTATTCTCGCGGGCGCGATTTTCAGCATGCCGACCTGCGGCCCCTGCCTGGGCGGTCACATGGGCGTGCTCGGCAAGGGAGAGCGCGCCGTCTCCACGACAAACCGCAACTTTGTCGGCCGCATGGGTCACATCGAGAGCGAAATCTACCTTGCCAGCCCGGCTGTTGCCGCCGCCAGCGCGGTGACGGGCTATCTGACCGACCCGGCCAAGCTGAACTGAGGAGGAATCGACATGAACGCACATGGACTGGTACACCGCTACGGCGATAATGTAGACACGGACGTGATCATTCCCGCCCGTTATCTGAATACGGCCTCCCACAGCGAGCTGGCCGCTCACTGCATGGAGGACATCGACAAGGACTTTGTGAAGAAGGTCAAGCCCGGCGATATTATGGTGGCGGGCAAGAACTTCGGCTGCGGTTCCTCGCGTGAACACGCGCCGATCGCCATCAAGGCCAGCGGGATCTCCTGCGTTATCGCGCCGACCTTCGCGCGTATTTTCTACCGCAACGCGATCAACATCGGCCTGGCAATTCTCGAATGCCCGGAAGCCGCCGCCGAAATCCAGGCGGGCGACGAGGTGTCCGTGGACTTCGATACCGGCCTGATCAAGGACGAAACCACCGGAAAAACCTTCCAGGCACAGCCCTTCCCGCCCTTTATTCAGAACATTATCCGCAAAGGCGGGCTGCTCAACAGCCTGCAATCGAAGTAAAGAGCAAAGAGGAAATCCCCGGATTCCTGCGCTTCCCCGGCGGCTGCATCATCGAGGGCAACACGCTGGAAAACCGTTATCGCTGGAAGGAGAGCGTCGGACGCCCGGAGAGCCGCCGGAACAATTTCAACCGCTGGGCCGTGCATGACACCAAGCAGGAGAGCGGCTTCCACACCTGCTATTCGCATTATAACCAGTCGCTCGGTTTGGGCTATTATGAATATTTCCTGCTGTGCGAGCTGATCGGCGCGCAGCCGCTGCCTGTTCTGAATGTGGGTCTGGCGTGCCAGTACCAGTCGTATGAGCTGGTGGAGATGGACGATCCCGCTTTTGCGGAGTTCGTGCAGGACGCGCTCGATCTGGTGGAGTTTGCCAATGGTTCCCCGGAAACCAAATGGGGCGCCGTGCGCGCGCAGATGGGCCACCCCGCCCCGTTCGGCATGACGATGATGGGCATCGGCAACGAGCAGTGGCAGACGGAAAAGGTGGACTTCTTCTCCCGCTATCAGGCGTTTGAGCAGGCGATCCATGCAAAATATCCCGAGATGCGCCTGATTGGTTCCGCCGGCCCGGATATCACCTCGGAGCGCTATACGGCCGCATGGGACTTCTACAAGGAAGCCGCGCCGAAGAAGGAAAACTTTGTCTACGCGGTGGACGAGCACTATTATGTCAAGCCGGAATGGTTCTATGCGCACACCGATTTTTACGACGAGTACCCGAGAAACATCAAGGTCTTTTCCGGCGAGTACGCCGCGCATCCGGTGAACGGCATGAACCGCCCGGACGCGAACACGCTTGGCGGTGCGCTGGCGGAGGCGGCTTTCCTCACCGGTGTGGAGCGCAACGCGGATGTGGTGGTGCTGGCCTCCTATGCGCCGCTTTTTGCCCGCGTGGGCTATGCGCAGTGGTCGCCGGATATGATCTGGTTTGATGACACGCGCGCCTATGGAACGCCCAGTTACTACGTCCAGAAGCTGTACGGCGAGAATCTGGGAACCGTTACCCTTGCCATGGAGGGACAGGAAAAGGCCCTGCGCGAGCAGGAGATCTACGCGAATGCTTCCTTCGACGAGGCGGCGGGAGAAATCATTGTGAAGGTCGTGAACCACAGCGCGCAGGCCAGAGATATTTCTCTGCGTCTGGCGGAATCGTATGCCCCGGCTGGAACGGTGAAGCTGTCCCGGCTTGCCGGTCGTGAGGAGGATTACAACTGCATCACCAACCCGGATGTGGTGACGCTGCAAACAGCACAGGAGCCGTTTGCGGGTTCCCTCACGCTTCCGGCGTTCAGCTTCACAGTTGCAAGAATTCCGGTGCGCGCGTAACCACAATAGATCCATACACAAAAAAGCAGCCCCCGCGTCTTCCTTCCGGAAGGCGCGGGGGCTGTCCACGTTTTGCAATAAAATATTTTAAGGCTTGCGCAGCTTGGGCAGCAGCACGATGGCGAGCGCCCAGAACAGCTCATAGATCAGAAGGAACAGCGTGTTCAGCTTGCCAAGGCCCGAGTAGCAGGCCAGGAAGGCCACAAGAACAAATCCGAGCCCGACCGCCACATTTTGCAGGGCGACGGCAAGCGAGATGTTCCCGCGCTGGCGGATGCACAGGGAAACCAGACGCATCATAGCCGTGGGACGGCCCTTGGTGGCCAGCCACGCGGCGGCGGGGGCGTTCGGTTTCTTGCCCGCCTTCACATAGACATTGCCGAGACGGGTGGGAAGCACGTTGACGGAGCGGGCGTTCAGCTGGAAGCTTTCCGCGATCAGCTCCGGGGTGATGTTCGGGTCACAGGTGCGCACCAGGAAGGCAACGCCGTTGTCCTCCAGGCGGCACAGCTCAATCGTGCGGCGGCGGTCGGCGTTGTACGCGATGAGGAACATCGCGACGAGCTGTCCGCCCGAAGCCAGATACAGCACTTTTTTGCCCCCGAGGACATATTTCTTTTCGTAATCGTGCGAGGGCGGGGTGATGTGGTGCGCCAGCAGCAGGTCGCGGCTGCCAATCAGCAGGCGGTGGCCGGACACCCAGCCCACAATGCCCTTGTTGTCCTCGTACGTATAGTTCTCCACCTTTGGGAGAAGTTCGCGGCGGCTCTGGATCACCTCGTCGAAAATCTCATTGAGCGTGCCTCCGGTCTGGTTAAGCAGGGCGGCAGCGTCAAGAATCGCGTCGTCGATGCGCTGATCCCCAAAGGTTTTGATTCCGCTGAGCACAACGCAGTTTTTCGGGAACAGCTCTTTGGCATCAAGTAAAATAGCGTTGGTATCGCTGAATTTATCCAGCGCCTGATAGCCGGAGATCATCGCGCCGTGCCGTCCCGCGAGACGCGAAGCCTGCGCCAGCGGCAGGTTCACACAGAGCTGGTTGAGCATCGGCGTGCAGATGCAGCAGGAAGCGGTGAACGCGGTGAGCGCCGCCATCGCGTCACCGGAGAGAAGGAGCGTCGCCACGCACAGCAGCAGCGAGGACACAATGCCGATCGGCGCAATCACCTGCGAGCTTTGCTCGCACGCGTCCGGCAGATACGAAATCCGCAGGAAATTCTTCAAAAAGCCCGTTTTCGTCTGGTAGGCCACAACGGGCGCGTCCTCCACATAGCCGCGCGTCATTTGCAGCGCCATGTTGTGGTCATTCAGCAGATGAACGGCCATCTTTTTGTCGGGCGAAGCCACAAAGCGGAAATTCTTGGTGATCCGCTTGACCATGGACAGCTTGCCGAGTGTGTTCAGGAAAAGAGCCAGCACGGCCAACGGGGCATAGAGATGCAGCGATGCTGTATCCACCCGCGCGGTCGAAAACAGAAGCAGCACCGTGTGGATGGCGGACGCCACGACGGCCACCGCCACACCGCTGTCGCTGTTGGCCTGCAAGCGGATCAGGCCTTTGAGACCGTTGAGCAGCACCGGCCAGGAGAAGGCCCCGGCGATGATGAGGAAGATCAGCTCCAAAATCAAATACGGCTGCGTCAGCAGATAGTAGGAAATAAACGAGGGAAGGATCCCGTTGTATTCCGAGATCAGCCCGAAGAGAAGCATCAGGAACAGGGAAAGACCCGTCACGCCCGCCCGCAGAAGCAGGGCGCGGTGCTTTTCTCCGAGGTCGTGCAGGATGGACGCCGCGTCCTCCGGCTTTTCGTAGTCCTCGATCTCCTCGGGATCCGCCGGGAATTCGTCCTCGGGACGGTTGTCCTTTTCCTCCGTGCCGAGGATCGAGAAGCGCTTATGGCGTTTCTGGCCGGGCTTGCGCTTCAGCGTTTCCTCAGCCTCCTCCTCGCTTTCCTCCTCCTCGGCGGGAGCCGGAGAGGGAGTGGGGTGCAGCGGAATGGTGCGTCCGCGCAGGGGCTTGCCGGAGGAGGACTCAATTTCCTCCCATCCGTCATGATCCCAGACAGCGGTTTCCTGCGGCTGAACGGGAGTGGAAGCCGTCACGTCTGCCGGGGCGAATTCCGCCCACGCGTCCGGCACGGAATCCTTCTTCGGAGCTGTTTTGGAGGTGGTATCCTCCCAGATGCCGTCAGGCGTTTCGTTCCGCGCGGCGGATGTTTGTTTCTCCTGCGGTGTGCTGTCCATATGTACGGCAGGCTGCTTTGCCTGCTGTGTGCTTTCCTGGCGCGCCGTGGACTTCTGCGCGTGCTGCTCCGCCGGTTCGGTGGGGGCGGCAAGCTTGCCGGGGCGCGGATAGGTGCGCGCCTCGTTGTCGAGGGCCTCCCGCAGCTCGCCGGGCGTTTCCTCCATCGTCACCACCTTGGAGGGACGGTTTTTGCGCGAGCGGTACGAGTGTTCGCGCGATCCGCTTTTGGCGTTGCCTTTCGAGCTGGCGAGCACGCGCGGCTGCGGCGCTTCCTCCGACTCGCGCACCGGAGCGGGCGCGGGCTCACGCGCGGGGGTGGGCGACGCGGGCGAAGGCTCCTTTACCGGAGCGGGGGATTGCTCGCGCTCCGTTTCCGCCGTGGGCGGCGCGGTCTGTGCGGGCATGTCCTGCGCCGGTTTCGTCTTTGCCGGTGCGGGTTCCTGCCGCTTCGTCTCCTCCTGCTCCGTCAGGAAAACAGGGGGCGGGGCCGGGCGGAAGCTGGGCTGTGCCGGTTTCCGCTTTGCGCCGCGCGCTGCCTTGAAGGTTTGCCCGGTGCGGCGCGTTTGGGCGGAGCGTGTGTCAGCCGCTTTGCCGCGCGCGGGGGCTTCGTGCGTGTCCAGCACGGTCAGGCTCGGAAACTCGCGGGTGCTCGGCTCCACTGTCGCCGTGGGCTGGTCATGTTCCGGAGCGGCGGGCTCCTCCTCGGGCTCCGGCCCGCCCGCTTTTTCCAGCACACGGGCGGCGGCCTCGGCATCGTGTGTGCGGCGTTCGGCGCGCTGGGCTTCCTCGCGCTGGTACATGGAGAAGAGATCTCCCTCGCCGTTCTGGCTGTTTTCGTCAAAGCCGACCTTTTTCATCGCACGGGCCAGGCGGGCATGGCGCTCGGCGCGCATCTTGTCCGCGCGCGCTGCCAGATCGTCGTCGCTGTCCTGCCCGTCGCTGTGGAAAAGATAGGAATAAGGGGAATCTTCGCTGCTGCGCGGCGTGCTGTCGAAATCCATGGTTTTTTCGTAAGCGCGCTTGTATTCCTCGCGGCTTTTGAGGTGAAGATCCTTGTAGGGGTTTTCCTCATCGTCGGACATGTCCAGGAACGTATTCTTCTTTTTCTCCTTCTTGCCAAAGGAAAACAGGCCGCGCAGGCTTTTGCGGCGCGGAGTCTCCGGGGTTTCCTCCGGATCGTCCTCCGCCAGATCCTCGGCGGTGATCACGCCGTCGTCTTCCTTCGGCTGTTTGTTTGCCGCGCGCGCCGGTTCCGTTTTTTTCTGTTCCTTTTCCGGATACAGCGGTACACGGCGGGAAACAGGCTTCGGTTCCGCCGTTGTCTCGTCTGTGGGTTGTTTTTCGCTGGACGGCACATAATCCAGTCCAGGCTGTGCGATATCCTCCGGCTTGGGAGGATTGGTGCGGCTGTTGCGCACATCTGCGAGGATTTCTTCCAGAGAAAAATCCTCGCGGTATTCTCGATCATCCGACATTGCTGCTTTTCTGCTCCTTTCCCGCCGTGGCGTCAGCGCGCCCGGATTCCTGCGCGCTGGCGTGCCGCCTCATAGGCCAGCACACCGCACGCCACAGAGGCGTTCAGTGAGGTTATTTTGCCCTTCATCGGCAAAGATATGATAAAATCGCATTTTTCCTTGACCAGACGGCCCATGCCGAAGCCCTCCGAGCCGATGACCAGCGCCATGGGGCCGGTGAAATCGGCTTCGCACCAGGGCGTGCCGTCCATGTCCGCGCCGAAGATCCACACGCCGCGCCGTTTGAGCTCCTCCATGCACGAGGGCAGGTTCGCCACACGCGCGACGGGCACATATTCGAGCGCGCCCGCCGAAGCCTTGCCGACGGTGTAGGTCAGGCCCACGGAGCGGCGCTTGGGGATCACCACGCCATGCGCTCCCGCGCACTCAGCTGTGCGCAGGATGGCCCCCAGGTTGTGCGGATCGGCCAGCTCGTCCGCCAAAATGAGAAAAGGAGGTTCGCCCCGCTCCTCCGCAAGACGGAAGATGTCGTCCAGCGTGGCGAATTCCTTCGCTGCCGCCAGCGCCACCACGCCCTGGTGGACGGCTCCGCCGCACAGCGCGTCGAGCTTTTTGGGGTCGGCTTCCTTGACGTTGGCTCCGGCCTGCCGGGCCTTGGCGGCCAGCGCCGCGAGACTGCCCTTTTCCAGCGAGCCGCGCGCGACATACAGCGTGTCAATCGGCCGTCCGCTGCGCAAAGCTTCCGTCACGGCGTTTCTTCCGGCGATCACGCCCTCCGCGCGGGAGGAGCGGGCGCCGTTTTCCGAATCGTTTTTATGATAATTCATGGCATAAAATCCTTATCTTCTTTATTTTTCGCGCCTGCGGTGAGCAAGCCGCGCGCCTGCGGCGAGCACGCCGCGCAAGACGGCTCCGCCGTCCCGGCTGTGTGGGTACATGTGTTAAGCAGCCCGCGCTGCTGCCGCAGAGTAATGCGGGAGCAGGTTGAGACCGTACCAACGCGCGGGCCGCTGCGTGCAGACTCAGTCTGCCAGACTTAGTCTGTTCTATTATAGCATAGGAAAGCGTAAAATAGGAGAGTTAAAACGCGAAATTCAAAAGGAGTTTACAAAAAACGCCGGGATTCTGGTTTATACGGCGCGTAATCGAAGAAGTTGACATAATTTATTTTCCCCTTCGGGAAAAGCCGGGGGAAAACTCAGTGGAGTCTGTGGAAAACTCAGTGGAAAATGTGGAAAACCACTTCAAATGGGCAAAACCTTTCCACATCCCACAAGACCATGTAAAGATTATGTAAACTTATGGAAAGTACAAACTGTAATCACTCCTCCTTTGCATTTGCACCGCAGACATGGTACAATAACCGAAGGCAGACTGAGCCTGGCAGACTGAGTCTGCACGCAATGGCCCGCGCGTTGGGACGGTCTGAACCTGCTCCCGTGCTTCTCTGCGGCAGCAGCGCGGGCTGCTCAGCATATGCACCCACACAGCCGGGACGGCGGAGCCGTCTTGCGCGGCTTGCCCACCGCAGGTGCGCGAAATGCTCACCGCAGGTGTGGTAAAATACATATATGTGCAGCACCAAGGGAGGATATGGGGAAAATGAGAGAAGATATTTGCAGTATACCCATCAGTGAATTGTTGGAACCGAAAAAAGGCTGCCCGATCTGCCGCATGGACGCCATGCTGGAGAGCAGGCTGGCCGAATACATCACGGGAGCGGCCATGATGGAGCCGGATGTGCGCATCGAGACAAACCGGCTGGGGTTCTGTTCCCACCATTTTGACCGGATCTGCGAGGTGGGGAGCCGCCTTTCCATCGCGCTGATTCTGGAAAGCCATCTCAAGGAGGTGGAGGAGCGCGCGTTCGGCGCAAAGGCCGCCCCGAAAAAGAAAAAGCTGTTCGGCGGCGCGGCCGGGCCGGAAAAGGAAACGTGCTTTATCTGCGAAAATATGGAGAAAAACCGGAACCATCTGGTGGACAGCCTTCTGAACCTCTGGGGCAAGGAGGAGGAATTCCGCCGGTTGTTCTCGGAGCAGGAATGCTTGTGCCTGCACCACGCGCGTTTGTTGGAGGACGCAGCCTCCCGCTTGCCGAAAAAGGCGGCGGAGCCCTTCTGCGCCGAGGTGCGGCGGCTGTCGCAGTCGTATTTGCAGACGGTGGAGGCCGACGTGACGCATTTCTGCCGCATGTTCGACTACCGCAACAAGGACGGCGACTGGGGCAATTCCCGCGACGCGATTGAACGCGCCATCGCGTATCTGACAGGACGGCTCTATACAGGGCGCGAGGACGGGGAGGACAAGGCGTGAGCGACTGGCTGGGGCCGTTTGACCTGGCGGCGACGCTGACCTGCGGCCAGTGCTTCCGCTGGCGCGAGGGAGAGGACGGCAGCTTTTCCGGCGTCGCGTTTGGCCGTACGCTCACCGTTTCGGAGGAGTCCGCCGGGCAGGCGGCGGCGGATCCGCTCTGGCGCTCCTATTTCGATCTGGATCTCGATTACGGCGCGATCCGCCGGGAGCTTTCCTCGCTCTCCCCGGAGCTGGAGACGGCAGCTTCGTTTGCGCCCGGCATTCGGATTCTGCGGCAGGATCCCTGGGAAGCGCTGTGCTCGTTCATCCTCTCGCAGAACAACAACATCCCGCGCATTATGGGGATTGTGGACAGGCTCTGCGAAAATTTCGGGGAGCCTTTGCCGGAGGGCGGGTTTTCGTTTCCGGAGCCGGAGCGGCTCATGGATCTTTCCGCGGAGGATCTCGCGCCCCTGCGCTGTGGATTCCGCGCGCGGTATGTGCTCGACGCGGCCCGGCGCGTTGGAAGCGGCGAACTGCCGCTAAATGAAATTGCCGCTCTGCCGCTTGCCGAGGCCCGCGAGGCCTTGCAGGTGATCGATGGGGTCGGTCCGAAGGTGGCGGAATGCGCCCTTTTATATGGAATGCACCGGCTCGACGCGTTTCCGCTCGACGTGTGGATGCGCCGGGCGATGCAGACGCTGTTTCCCGGGAAATCGCCGGACTTTTTCGGCCCCTATGCGGGGATTGCACAGCAGTATGTGTTTCATTACAGCCGCCTTCACCCGGAATTGTTTGGATAAAGATTGTGAAAGCTTTGTCAAAAACGGCGGTTTTTGTCCTCAAAATCTGTGAAACTCTGAAAAAGCTTGCCAAAGCATCCGAAAAGGCAAAAAATTTTGGAAATAATGCTTTCCTAACGGGACAGATTGTTGTATAATAAGGACAGATTAAATCATAGAATAGGAGCGTGACCCCCATGCCGTTGGTAAATACGAAGGAAATGTTCAAGAAAGCCTATGAAGGCGGATACGCTGTCGGCGCTTTCAATGTGAACAACATGGAAATCGTTCAGGGTATCACCGAAGCCTGCCAGGAGCTCAATGCCCCTGTGATTCTGCAGGTTTCCGCCGGCGCCCGCAAATACGCCAACCACACCTATCTGGTGAAGCTGATTGAGGCTGCTGTGAAGGTGAATCCCGACATTCCGATCGCTCTGCATCTGGATCACGGCGCAAGCTTCGAGATCTGCAAGGACTGCATCGACGGCGGCTTTACCTCCGTCATGTACGACGGTTCCTCCAAGCCGTATGAGGAGAACGTCGAGGAAGCCCGCCGCGTTGCGGAGTACGCTCATAAGTATAATGTCACCGTCGAGGCTGAGCTCGGCAAGCTCGCGGGCGTTGAGGACGACGTGAAGGTTGAGGACGACAAGGCTCAGTTCACGGATCCCGACGAGGTGCAGGATTTCGTTACCCGCACGGGCGTCGATTCCCTGGCAATCGCCATCGGCACCAGCCACGGCGCTTACAAGTTCAAGCCCGGCCAGAAGCCGCAGCTGCGTCTGGACATCCTGCAGGAGGTTTCCAACCGTCTGCCCGGTTTCCCGATCGTTCTGCACGGCGCTTCCTCCGTTATTCCGGAGTACGTCGAGATGGTCAACAAGTTCGGCGGCGAGATGCCTGACGCAATCGGCATTCCGGAGGAGATGCTCCGTGAGGCCGCGAAGATGGCTGTCTGCAAGATCAACATCGACTCCGATATCCGTCTTGCCATGACCGCTACCATCCGCAAGTATCTCGCTGAGAATCCGAGCCACTTCGATCCCCGCCAGTACCTCGCTCCGGCCCGTACCGCTGTGAAGGACATGGTGGCCCACAAGATCAACGTCGTGCTCGGCTGCGCCGGCAAGGCCTAAAAAACACAGACTATGTTCCGGGTCCCAAGGACCCATTGGAAATAGTTCGTTGCACGGGAAATGGCATCCGCTTTTGGAAAGCGGATGCCATTTCCCTTTCTTTTTCTTTTTATGGTTGATTTTGCCTGGAACGCGTGCTATACTGATACCAATAAATAGAATAGCTGCATTCCGAACCCAAATATGAAGGGTTTAGGAAAAGTGATAAAGAGGGCGCCCTCTTTGCTATGACGTAGCAATGCTACGTCATAAAGACGCCTTCCAAGCAGTTTATTTCCCCGGCCGGCGGCGGGACAGGTTCCCCGCAGGATTCGCGTGATGTACGAAGAAATCCGTCCGGAGAATTTCGGTGGGGAGGTGGTGGCCGCGCTCCTTTGGACGCAGACAGTGTGAAAAAGAAGGAAGTCCATGAAGGAGGGGTGACACAGCACAGTTTTTTCATAGGCAATGCGCGGTCCGGGAGCGTCCCCCGCTTCTTTTCGCGCGGAAATTTTACAGGAGGGATATCGTATCATGAGAGCGTTTAAGCAGTTCCTCTCGCTTGTGCTCGTGACCTGCATGCTCACATCGATGTTTACCATCGTCTCGGCGGCAGGACCCACGATGAACGGTCAGGTCTGGGATTCCGATTCCGGCCATGTCCTCATCAAGCAGGGTACAGAGGGAACAGGAGTCGATTCTGCGTATAACAGAGTCAAGGATTCCGGTACAGTTGAGGTAAACTTGAGCGAAAACATGGAAAAAATTTCCATAGATCTTGGCTCGAAAGATGATGTTGCTGTAACAATTACAGGCGCTAATCTTTCCGGAGACTATGTGCTGAAGGTTTATGACTCCGGCAGGCCAGCAAATATGATGTATGAATCATATCCGGTCTCGGCGAAAGAAAATAAGATTGTGCATGATGATGTCGATAAGACAGATACAATGAAAATAGAGTTTTCTGTCCCTGCGGCCATTATGGCTGGTGGTTCCATGTTGCAAGTGTATAAAGAGGGGATCGAGACTCCGGCTTGGATCATCTTGTATCAAACAAACACGCAACAAATTGACTCAAGTAGACAACCGGTTGCAGTTCCTCCGGTCATAGAGGAAGACAAATCTGTTACGATCCCCATGTCGGCGGTGGAAACAGTTCTGAATAATTCAACGGGGGGAACGTATAAAAAAGCATATGTTACGGTTTCCCTACTTGATTTGGAGAATGCTTCAAAGGCTGATGTATATCTGGATAAAAATATTTTAAACAATTCAAAATTCAAAGAAGGATATACTTTAGGAATTATAGTAAGTGGGTTGGACGACGATATATCCTACACTTGGACGTTTAAAGCACAAGAAGTAGCTCAGCAAGCGAATGCTATTGCTGAGAAAAGTAATGGACAAATCAATCTCAGAGCTACTTATCAAGAATCCACATTTGGAGACTCTATTCCTGGTACGTTGATTGAGATTAAAGATCCCAGCGGAATTCCCGACAACATGATGGCCCATCTGACAGTGAGTACACAGGTTGATCAGTATGCCAATGTTTTCTATAAGGATGATCAGGGACAGTGGGTATTAAGTGAAAAGAATCTGGAGGTTGACAAAGGTGAAAATACCGGGGGAGAACAGTACCAACATATGACCAACCGGATTTTCCCCTTTGCAACCATGTATGCCATCGTTGCTTCCGATGTGACGGCAGAGCAGATGAATAAAGAAGGGGGATCCGATCAAGAGAAGCCTCCGGTTGAGGAAACCCATGTTTACAAGGTAACAATCGATCAGGCAAATGCAACCGTTGAGGTTGGTAAAACGACAACGCTGACCGCAACTGTTACGGATAAGGGCGAAAAGATTACGGAAGGATATACCATTCAGTGGAAGGTAACTCCTGGCACAGGTTCCGCAACGGTCGATGCAAAGGGTGTAGTAACAGGTGGAACAAAAGGCACAGTTACTGTTGAGGCAATTGCTACAATCGGGGAAGACATTGTCACGAGTGCTCCGATCACCGTTAACGTAACGAGTAAGGGTTCTACCACTCCTCCCACCACTGGCGGCGGCGGTTCTTCCTCCTCCGGCGGCGGCGGTTCGTGGAACGACGGCAGCCATGGTTCCTCCATGCCGAGCGCCGGCTCCGGCACGACGACCACGCCCGGCACTGGCACAACGACTCCCGGCACGGGCACAAGCGGAAATGCTCAGCCGCAGGGCTGCGTGAGCGATACGGTGGGTAATTTCTCTGTGAAAGGTTCCTATCAGTATAAGCTTACCTCCACCAACGGCCAGGCGCCTGCTGTGACGGTCAGCAATTCCAACTTCCGCGTGGTGCTTGCCTCGCAGAACGGAAAGGATTACTTCTTCAAGGTATACGCCATTGGCGCTGTGGGCCAGACGTGCGACGTTCTTGTGAACGGCACGAAGGTGTCCACTGTGACCGCTTCCGAAGTGTACGGCGGCGTATCCTGCGATACCACCGCACCTTTCACCGTGAAGAAGGGCGGCAGCTACCAGTTCAAGCTGACGGCTTCCAGCAAGCCTGTCATGGCGGCCGGTTCCTCCTCCTTCCGCGTGGAGTATGTCGGAAACAGCGGCAATGACTGGTTCTTCAAGGTATACGCCGTTGGCAATGCCGGCGACGGCTGTGGATTCTATGTCAACGGTGCGCCGTTTACGGTCGCCGTGGCACATATCGGTGAATAAGTTTTGTCGGTTGTAGAGCGCTGAAAAAACTCATTCCCCCAAAGGCAGCCCCCACATCTTTCGCAAGGAAGGTGTGGGGGCTTGTTCTTTCTTTTTCTGCTTCCCGCTCAGGCCGCGGAGGCCCCCCATTTCTTGCCGCCAAGAAATGGGGGAAAGAACCGCGAGGGGCGTTGCCCCTTCGAACCCCTTTGGTCTCCTACGCGAGCCTTGCGCCCCCTCTCCCTGAGAGCGGCCGGCTTGCGGCGCAAGGCCGCCAAACGCCGGCTAGTGACAGAACAACTCGCAATCTTCGATTGCGAAACTGTTCCTGTGCGTTGGGGTACGGTTCTACAGCAGCTTGCGGCAAGCCAAAGCCGCCATGCTTTTGATTCGCACTCAGCCGCTGAAGCGTCATTTTCCGGGCGAAGCCCGCAAAATGATGCTTCAGTCCGCCGCACGGCAAAGCCGGGCGGCGAGGGAATCATAGATCGGCGCGCTGCGCAGGGCGTCGGCTGTGGCGCAGGCGATCAGCGAAACGGCGAGGAGCGGAAGCAGCGTGTGGACGGAGCCTGTCATCTCAAAAAGGAGAATCGCTCCGGTGAAGGGTGCGCGGACAATGGCGGCGAAATTGCCCGCCATGCCCAGCAGAAGAAACGCCGCGATCAGTTCCGTTTCCAGCCCAAAAAGCTGTACCGCACAGACGCCGTAAGAGCAGCCAATCAGAGCGCCGAGGACGAGCAGCGGGAAAAAGATCCCGCCCGGCGCGCCGGAACCGAAGCTGAGAAGGGAAAAGAGAAATTTGCACACCAGCAGGAGCAGCAGAATCTCCAGCATATAATCCCCCGCCGCCGCCTGTTCCACCAGGTTGTGACCGGAGCCGAGCAGGGAGGGGGCGCACAGCGCCAAAACGCCCGCCGTGAGAAAGGGGATCAGCAGGCGGACAAAGACCGGAAGGCCGCTCTTGTCCTGCAAAAAGCGGACCACGGCCATCGTGGCGGTGTTGTAAAACGCGCCCAGCACGCCGAGCAGCAGGCCCAGCGGTACCACCAGAAGATAAAGCACCGGCGTGAAATCCGTCTGGGGGGCGAACTGGAACACCGGCCCCACGCCAAACACCTGCATGGAGATGAGATCGGCGGAGAGCACCGCCGTCATGAGCGGCAGAAGGAGCCGGGGCGTGAAGGTGTGGTGGAGCTCTTCCAGGCAGAACAGCACGCCCGCCGCGGGGGCATGAAACGCCGCCGCCAGACCGGCGCTGGCTCCGCAGCTGATCAGGACGCGCTCGTCCTCGCCGTCCCGCCGCAGAAAACGGGACAGCCTCTTTCCCGCCATGGCTCCCAGCTGGATCGACGGCCCTTCCCGACCGAGCGACAGCCCGCCCAGCAAACACAGAAAGCCGCCCGCGAACTTGCACAGCAGCACGGAGAGCCAGGGGCTTTTGATTTTGCCGTGCAGCTCACATTCCAGCTGTGGGATTCCGCTTCCTCCGATGAGCGGCTGACGGCGTACCAGCAGAGAGGTCAGCCAAGCCAGCCCGATCAGAATAAGAAACCAGAGCGCCGTCCATCCCGCGCTTTTCCGGATGAATGTCAGCGCGTGGCCCAGCGTGTCCGAGGCAAATTGAAGGCTCAGGCGGTACAGCGCCGAAACGCCTCCCGCGAAAATTCCCGCCGCAAATCCCGCGCAGGGCAGAAACGCCCTGCTTTCCGTAAACCGCGCCCAGATACCCGTGCGCTCGTTCATGTCCGATTCCTCCCCGTCCGGATCTTTTTCCTTATTATACCTTCTTTCCGGCATGGCGGCAAGAAAGGGAATGGGGCTGGTGCGCTGGGTCAAAAAGCAGCGCTTCTTGTCGGAAACTGCTAGAAATTGACGGAAGGAATTGGAGGGGTGTTGTGAAAAATTCTTCTTTGCCGCTTGCCTTTCTCGTCTCTCTGCGCTATAATAGGGATAAATTCGGATTACATATTGGATAGATTGTACAGGGCGTATCTGAAAACGGAGACATTGACGGATTTTTCGCAAACAGCGAGGAGCCGCAAGACGGAGCGCGGAGGGAGGATTCCCGGCGGCTCCGGCGCAGCAGATACCGTTGCTTGCAGAGAACCGTGGGTTCCCCGTGCTTGGACGCCCTTTACTTTTTGGGCCTTCCGTTTTGGAACGGTCCGGCCAAAGCGCCGCCTGTGGGAAAGGCGTGCTCCTGAGTCCGAGCACTAAAAGCTGAAAGGGGAACTTCGAGATGAAACAATATCCGGCCAAGAATATTTTCAACATAGCGCTGGCAGGCCATAGCGGCTCCGGAAAGACATCCATCGCGGAAGCGATGCTCTATCTCTCCGGAGCAACCGATCGCCGCGGCAAGGTGAGCGAGGGCAACACCGTCTGTGACAGCGATCCCGAGGAGATCCGCCGCAAGGCTTCCGTTTCCGCTGCCGTGGCTCCGCTGGAGTGGAGAAACAGCAAGATCAACCTGCTCGACGCGCCGGGCCTGTTCGACTTTGAAGGCGGCCTGTGCGAGTCCATCCGCGCCGCCGACTCCGTTCTGATCGCGGTTTCCGGCAAGGATGGCGTGGCCGTGGGCACCGAGAAGGCGTATGATGCGGCTTCCGCGCGCGGCCTGTCGAAGATCTTCTTCGTCAACGGCCTGGCGGACGAGGACGCCCGCTTCTATCGCGTATTCGAGGATCTCAAAAGCCATTTCGGCCCCTCCACCTGCCCTGTGGTCGTTCCGTACATCGTGGACGGCAAGGCGGATATCTATGTGAACATCCTGGAATACAAGGCTTATGACTATTCCGGCGGCAAGCCCGTCGAGGTCAAGATGCCCGACATGGGCGATCGTCTCGAAGGACTGCGCACGGCCATCTATGAGGCTGTGGCCGAGACAAGCGACGAGATGTTTGAGAAATACTTCTCCGGCGAGCCGTTTACGCCCGAGGAAGTCATCGTCGGCGTGAGCAAGGGCGTCAAGAGCGGCGCGATCACTCCCGTGTTCTGCGGCGACGCGATCCTCATGCGCGGCATGGAACAGTTCCTGGACGGCCTGACGTGGCTCGCGCCCTCCGCCGAGGAGAAGGCGGGCGAGATCGGCGCGGACATCAACGGCGATCCCGTGGAGATTTCCGTGAACCCGGACGGCGCGACCGCCGCCCTCGTATTCAAGACGGTTGCCGACCCCTTCGTGGGCAAGGTTTCCTATATCAAGGTCATTTCCGGCAAGGTTGCGCCGGATTCCCAGCTTGTCAACATGCGCACGGGCAACACGGAGCGCATCGGCAAGGTGGTCGTGATGCGCGGCAAGAAGCAGGAGGACGCGGGCTTCATCGGCGCGGGTGACATCGGCGCGGTGCTCAAGCTCTCCGGTGCGAATACGGGCGACACGCTGTGCGCTCCCACGCGCAAGGTGACGCTCGAGGGCGTGAGCTATCCGTCCCCGACGCTGTCCATGGCGATTGCGCCCAAGACCAAGGGCGAGGAGGACAAGGTGGCGCAGGGTATCTTCCGTCTGGTGGAAGAGGATCCGACCATCAAGTTCGCCACGAACGCCGAGACGCATCAGATGGTCATTTCCGGCCTGGGCGAGCAGCATCTGGACGTGATTGTCTCCAAGCTCAAAAGCAAGTTCGGCGTGGACGTGACGCTGCAAAAGCCGCGTGTGCCGTACCGTGAGACGATCCGCAAGAAGGTGCAGGTGCAGGGCCGTCACAAGAAGCAGACGGGCGGCCACGGCCAGTTCGGAGACGTGTGGATCGAGTTCGAGCCCTGCGACAGCGAGGGTCTGGAGTTCGGTGAGCGCGTCGTCGGCGGCTCCGTGCCGAAGAACTTCTTCCCGGCGGTTGAGAAGGGACTGCGCGAGTGCATCGTGAAGGGCCCTCTGGCCGGATACCCGGTCGTCGGCCTGCGCGCCACGCTGTATGACGGCTCGTATCATCCGGTTGATTCCTCCGAAATGGCGTTCAAGACGGCGGCTTCTCTGGCTTACAAAGCCGGTATGCCGCAGGCGTCTCCCGTGCTGCTCGAACCCATCGGCGCGCTGAGCGCGACGGTGCCGGACGCGAACATGGGCGACATCATGGGCGAGATCAACAAGCGCCGCGGCCGTGTGCTCGGCATGAATCCCGCCAAGGAAGGTTATCAGACGATCGACGCCGAGGTCCCGATGGCGGAGATGGCGGACTTCTCCACCTACATGCGCCAGGTGACGCAGGGACGCGGAAGCTATCAGTTTGATTTCGTGCGCTACGAGGAGGCTCCCGCCATGGTGGCGCAGAAGGTCATTGAGGACGCGAAGGCTGCCGGCGAGGTCGAGTAAAGAAAGAGTAAAAAAAGCGTACCCCCTGATGCAGAAAAAATCTGTGTCAGGGGGTATATTATTTGCAGGAAAAAAGGTAAAATTTTTGTAAGAGATGCGTTCTTGTTTTTAGAAAAAAATCATGTATAATAAATTGGGAACGGCTGGAAAAAGGGGAAGTCTTTTTCCGGTGGAAACCGCAAAAAAGTGCCCCTCTTGTGATTGAAACAACACAAGAGGGGCTGTCTCTGTCCCGATCAGGAGACGGAGCGCTCCCGAACCGGCCTGCGAAAAGGCGGGTTAATCCAGGGGAAAGAGAGGGAGAGGTTCCAGAAAGAGAATATCGTCGCGCTTGGCAGCGTCTCCCTCCGCAAGGATGGCGGCGCGGGCCACGATATCGCCGCGCGCTCAAAGGCACACGGCGGAAGCGAAAGGCGTGAGGATCAGGAGCAGGCAGACGTTCAGCGCGGTAAAAATGCCCAGATACAGGCCGGGCCGCGCCTTTTCCCCGCCCAGATACAGCCGGTACGAGATCAGGCTGGCCAGCGAAGCCACCAGCGTGCCGAGCCCGCCGATGTTCGTGCCGAGCAGAAGCGCGCGCCCGTTTTCCGTGAAGCCGGAGAGCATGATGGCCGCCGGAACGTTGCTTGTCACCTGGCTGACCAGCACGGAGACGAGAAGCTCGCGGCCCTGCATCAGCTCCGCCAGGAAGGAGCGCACCGCGCCGATTGAGCCGAGGTTTCCCACAAGGATAAAAAAGGCCGCGAAGGTGCCCAGCAGACGGTAGTCGACGGCGGGCAGAATCTCCCGATCCAGAAGCAGCAGCGCCGCGAGCACCAGAAGAAAGCTCACCCGGTAATCGAGCACACGCAGGACGGTGAGCAGGCACAGGGCAAACAGCGCCAGGTGCAGGCCGAGGCGGCGCTTTTGCAGGGGCATGCTTTCCCCCGGCGCTTCCAGCGGTTTCCCGCGCCCGGAGAGGAACACACAGCCGAAGAGAATCACAAAGCTGACGGCGCAGACGGGGGCTACCGCGGAGAAAAAGGCGGCGGGCTCCATCTGGTAGTGAGCGTATAAGTAAAGATTCTGCGGATTGCCGATGGGGGTCAGCATACTTCCCAGGTTGGCGGCCGTCGTCTCCAGCGCCACGACCCAGGCGATCCGAAGGGGAGACGAGCCGTGCAGCACCACCAGCGTGAGAGGGACGAAGGCCATCAGGCACACGTCGTTCGTCAAAAGCATCGCGCAGAAGAAGCAGAGCAGGACAAACAGCAGCGAGACGCTGCGGGCATGCCGTGCCAGCCGCAGGACATGGCGGGAGATCCAGGAGAGCAGCCCGCTTTTCCGAAAGCCCGCCACCACGCACATCAGGCAGAAAAGCGTGGCCAGCACGCTGTAATCCAGGTAGCCGAGATAGTCCGGGTTCGGCGGGACAATAAGCATGGACCCCAGCGCAAGCAATAGGGAAATGGTAAAAACGAGGTCTGCTTTAAAAAATTTGATTCCTTTTTCCAGATAGCCTTTCAACATGCGGCATTCTCCTCTTTCCTCGTTTGACAACGGGGAGGATTATAGCACAAAAGGGCGCTGTTTTCAAGATGGCGGCCTGATGGGCGAGGAGGAACGCGTACCCATGCGTTAATGGTGCTTTTAAATATTTTTCCAATTATTTCGAGAAGTTATTTTACATTTTTATACAAAAAAGACTTGCAATTTAACGTTGTAAATAGTACACTGAATTTGTATAGGATAGGTGGAAACAGATGGGATTTTACAGCGGAACGAGTGGAAATCCGCTTTGAATAGACAAAATAAGGCGTGCGCTGAGCGGCCGCGGAAGGAGGAGGAAATCGATGACTTGCCTTTGGGATTTTTTTGAGGAGTTTGATGAACTGGTTTACGTTTCTGATCCCGAAACGTATGAAATTGTCTATATGAACCGCAAGCTCAGGGAATCGCTGGGCTATCAGAACCGCGCGGCATATGTGGGAAAAAAATGCTACAAAGTGCTGCAGGGATGTGACGAGCCATGTTCCTTCTGTACCAATTCGGTGCTGGAAAAGGGAAGGGTTACTTCCTGGGTGCACAGTAACCCCGTTCTGGGAAAACGCTTTCTGATCAAAGACAGCCTGGTTGATTGCGGAAGCAAGAGCTGCCGTCTGGAACTGGCCATTGACGTGGATTCCGAAGTGGTGTGCAATGTGCCGTATTATTACGCGCGCAGCGAGAGCATATTGAACGAGTGTTTGCAGCGGATCTTTTCCACCACGGATCCGGAAGCCTCTCTGCACATGATGCTGGAATACATAGGGCAGACCTTCCGGTGTGACCGCGTGTATATCTTTGAGTCGCAGAACGGCTATGTGGACAATACCTATGAATGGTGTGCGGACGATGTGTCGCGGCAGAAGGAGATCCTGCAAAAGATTTCGATGGAAAATCTGGATTGGTGGTATGAGCGGTTTGAGAAAAATGAGCTTGTCACGATCTATTCGCTTGAGGATATCCGCGACCAGTACCCGACGACCTATGCCATTTTAAAGCCGCAGGATATTTCCCGGCTGGTGGCGGGGCCGATTTTCATTGAAAACACGGTGGTGGGCTTTCTCGGTGTGGATAACCCGGATGAGGATATGATGATGCTGGTTGCCCCATTGATCAAGGTGATCGGCTATTTCATCGTGGCGCTGCTGCGCCGCCGGGACCTGCTCCGCCATTTGAATACGCTGAGCTTTCATGATCCGCTCACCGGAGCTTACAACCGCAATGCCATGTTTGAACACAGCGACGAGCTTCAAAAGCTTCGCTCGGTGGGCATTGTATACTGTGATATCACGGGCCTCAAGCAGACCAACGACGCGCTGGGACACAGCGCGGGCGATCAGCTGATCCAGTATTGCTTTGAAATGATTCACACCACACTGGATACGCCATGGGTGTACCGCATCGGCGGGGATGAATTTGTCGCCGTGTTCCGGGACTGCGATGAGGAAAAATTCCGCAGGCAGGTGAAAAGCCTGCATCAGCGTGTGCGGGACGATAAGCACCATATTGCGATTGGAGAAGTATGGTCGAACCAGCCGCCGTATGATCTGGAAGCGCTGATCATAGAAGCCGACAAGGTGATGTATGAGGATAAGCGGGAATACTATACCGCAAACTACAGGGTTCAAGCGCTGGACCGCCACATATCGCCGTGCGGCGAGTTCAAAAATATGGCGGAAACGGGAAGCGTTTTCTATCAGTTCCTCGGCACCACCTACCATGACATGGAGCAGCTGTTCAAATCCATGACGCAGCAGAACAGCACGGGTTATTTCTTCTTTGGAGATATGCAGAAGGATCTGTATTATATCTCCGACAATATGCGCGACGAGTTCGGATTTGAGAGCAATGTCGTACCGGGTCTGATTCAGGCCTGGGCGCAGAGAATTTCCCAGGAAAAAGCGAGAAATCTGTATTGGAAGGAAATGAGGGCCATTCTCAGCGAAAAGCGCGGCATTCACGATCTCCGGTACCAGGTACGCAACGTCCACGGGAAAAATATGTGGATCCGCAGCTATGGCATTGTGAAATGGAATGAGGAGCAGAGCGCGCCGCTTTTCTTTTCCGGGCGGATCACGCACCAGGACGACGAGTTTGTGGTGGATTCCGTCACGAATTTCCCGCGCGAAGCCGCGTTGTTCAGCCGTTTGGAGGAGATGAAGGGGGAGGGCAAAAAGGCGCAGGTCATTGCCTTCAGCTTCAACAATATTTCCGAGATCAACAGCACCCGGGGCCGTGTGTTCAGCGACCACCTGGTGCGCACCATCACCGAGAACCTGACGGACCGGCTGGCGGACCGCATGTCGTTCTACCGGCTGGAAGGCATGCGCTGCGCGGTGCTTGTGGAGTTCCCCTATGAGGGACAGCGCGAAAAGCTCGTGCAGCAGATCCGGGAGATCGTCGGGGAATGGTACCGTCTGATGGGGATTATCGTCGCACAGCCGTGCTCGTTTGCGGCGATGGAATATCCGCTCGCCAATCTGATGCCCGCCGATTTTATGGAGCAGCTTGTCTCGCTTCTGCGCATCGCCAAGCACGACCCGAGCGGCGAAACGGTGGAGTACTCGGAGGAGAACATTTCCAAGGTGCGGTATATGTCCAATATGGCGCTTGCGCTCAGCCATGACGTACTGCACGGGATGAAAAATTTCCGCGTGGTGGTGCAGCCCGTCGTCTCCACGCAGACCGGGAAGATCGTGGGCGGCGAAATGCTGCTTCGGTGGCGGTTCCGCGACAGGGACGTGTCTCCCGACGTGTTTGTCACCATGCTGGAAAAGGACAATATGATCAACATAGTCGGAAGATGGGTCTTTGAACAGGCTGTGTGCACCTGCATGCGTCTGGTCTCGTATTCCCCGGATTTTTATCTCACGTTTAACGTCAGCCTTCAGCAGATGACGGACGAAACCTTTCCGGATTACATGGAAGAGGTGCTTTCCAAATATAAGGTCGACGGTTCCCGTCTGGCGGCGGAGATGACGGAAAGCTGCATCGACGAGCAGCCTGAAAAGCTCATTCATTTTGTGGAGACGTGCAGCCGTCTGGGGATCCGGATCGCCCTCGACGATTTCGGCAGCGGCTATTCGTCCATGCGCATGCTGCTTCAATATCCGACGAGCATCGTGAAGCTGGATCGCTCGCTGCTCGGTGAGATGACCGAGTCTGTCGATAAGATGAATTTTATTTGCAGTATCGTGTATGCCTGCCACCGGTTCGGAAAAAAGGTGTGCATGGAGGGCGTGGAAACAGCGGAACAGGATGCTTTGATCCGGGAGTCCGGCTGTGATATGATCCAGGGGTATTACCATTATTATCCTTTGGAAATTGCCGCGCTCTACAGTTTGCTTGCGGATGAGAAAAAAGACGGCTCCGCTTGCAAAGATATTTGAATCAGACAGAAAAAGCCCTCCGGCTCAGCGGTTGATGCTGAAAGCCGGAGGGCTTATTTTTTAAAGGTTCAGTACAGAAGCGCGCCGTATTTCGCGGCCAGGGAAGCCAGCACATTTTCTTCAAGCGGAGAGCTGGAATCCATGATCAGCCTGCCCTGAAAATACCGCAGGGCCGCTTCCAGCACGGGCAGGGAATCCGCCCACACCGCCAGCGGCAGACGTGCCATCGGGCCGTGCTCGGCCAGCAGAAGCGCGTCGTCGATGGATTCCACCCGCACCAGCGCCACGTTGGCGGAGCCGTGCTCCAGCTCGATCAGATCGTCGTCGAGGTGCGAGGTGCACAGCAGCGGTTCGCTCAGCTCCATGTTGTCCCCGAGGAAAAACACGCCGTCCGGGGACGCGGCCGCATGGCTGTCCGGCTCTCTTTCATCCGGCAGGGGGAAGCACAGGGCGCTTGACGCAAGCGCCGCCGTGTATTCGGGCCGCGCGCCGGAACCCGCGCCGAGCACACACGCGCCCGCCTGTGCCAGCCGTGCCGCGTCCCGCGCAAAGTCCAGCGGGGACATCGCGTGCGGGACGGAGAGCCGCGCCGCCAGCGGGATTTCCGTGTGCGCCAGAGCCTCGCGCAGAAGCTCCTCCATATCGGCGGCGGGGATGTTGTCCACGCCGAACGCGTCCGCGCCCATGGATTGCAAAACGATCAGGGCGGTCAGAAACTCCACCGTTTCCCCGAAGGGATCCGGCGTCATGGTCACGATGACGGGAAGATCCGTCAGCCGCGCCGCCAGCATGGCGGCCCGCATGTCCGCCAGCGAGGTCTGCCGCTCCACCAGCAGGAACGACGCTCCCGCGTCCTCCAGCGCGCGCACCTGCTCACGGTAGAGGGTGAAAATGTCGTCGAAGCGGTCGGCTTCCTCATACGAAAACGCAATCCCGGACGGCCCGATCCGCGCGCCCACCGGCAGATCTCCCGCGTTTTCCGCCGTCAGGCGCAGGACGCTTTCGTTGAGCTCCCGCACCCGCTCGGCCAGTTTGAGATAAACCTGGCTTTTGCCGCTGCCGGTCACCCC
>OERR01000079.1_pt1 | contig 25747 bp, 24 predicted proteins | sample 1540051 | NCBI WGS metagenome assembly OERR01 (sample SAMEA3891884, study PRJEB23780) | metagenome | biome: terrestrial biome; feature: animal house; material: Caecal content | place: Italy | collected 2015-05-05 | reverse complement strand
CAGAAAAGGAGCCAGAAGTCCTTCCCGTGCGTGTTCCAAATTTTCTAGTAAACGGAGCGGAAGGAATTGCAGTTGGAATGACCACATCCGTACCTACCCATAATTTAGCCGAAGTAATCGATGCGGTAAAGCTTTGCATTGACCGTCCAGATGTGACGATAGAAGAGCTTATGAAAGTAATGCCTGGTCCAGATTTTCCAACTGGTGGGATTGTAACCAATAAGGCAGAACTTGCTCAGATTTATGCAACAGGAAGAGGCAGAATTAAACTAAGAGGAAAAGCAGAAATTCAATATGCATCCAAACGGTCGGAAAAAGATCGGATTGTAATTACAGAAATTCCTTATACTATGGTTGGAGCGAATATTGGGCGGTTTTTAAGTGATGTGGCGAATTTAGTTGAGACAAAGAAAATACCAGATATTTCAGATATTTTAAATCAATCTTCCAAAGATGGAATCAAAATTGTATTGGAACTTAGAAAAGGTGCAGATGCAGAAAAAGTATTGCAGGGAGTTTTGAAGAAAACGAAGATGGAAGATACGTTTGGAGTGAATATGCTTGCAATTGCAAACGGAAAACCAGAAGTATTAGGACTAAAACAAATTTTAGAGCATCACATTCAATTCCAAGAGCAGATAAATACAAGAAAATATCGTACTTTACTAGAACGTGAAACAAAGAAAAAAGAAATCCAGGAGGGATTAATTCAAGCAGTTGACTGTATTGATTTAATTATTGAGATTATTCGTGGAAGTCAGACGATAAAAAAGGCAAAAGAATGTCTCATGACTGGGAATATTGATTCCGTTCGGCTTCTATCCAAAAAATCGCAGGCACGTGCAAAAAAATTATGCTTTACAGAAGCACAGGCAACTGCTATATTAGAGTTACGGCTGAGCAAGTTAATTGGGTTGGAGATTTTGACTTTACAAGAAGAATATCAAAAAACATTAAATCGAATTACCTTTTATGAAAAAATTCTTGGCAGTCGTGATGCATTAAGAAAAGTAATTAAGTCAGATTTGGATAAGATTAAGAAAGCTTATGCTATTCCAAGAAGAACCCAAATTGCAAATGTTAAAGAAGCAATTTTTGAGGAACAGCCAGTGGCTGAAATGGATGTAGTATTTACAATGAATCGTTTTGGATATGTTAAAATGATCGAACGTTCTGTTTTTGAAAAAAACCCAGAACCGATTCGAGAGGAAAGCAAAGTACTCATTCCTTGTAAAAATCTTTCTAAGATTTGTATTTTTACTCGGGAAGGTTTAATGCATCAGTTAAAAATGCAGGATGTACCTCTTTGCAAAGGAAAAGATAAGGGTGTGCCAATAGAGAATCTCTGCAATTATAAAATGGAAACGGAAAATTACTTATTTATTGGAGATGCCGAACAGATAAAGGAAAAACAACTTTTATTTGTTACAGCAAAGGGAGCAATCAAACGAGTGGATTTTTCTGAATTTGAGACAATCAAGCGCACGATTTTATCGACAAAATTAGCGGATAATGATAAAATTGTTTTTCTGGCTCCAGTGCATTCTGATTTGGTTGTGTTAATTACAAATCAAAGAAGAATTTTAAAATTTTCAGTACAAGAAGTTACAATATTAAAAAAAGCTTCTGTTGGTGTACGTGCAATGAAATTGGAGCAGGAGGAAGAAATTCAGGCCGTTTATTGTCTGAATAATGATGAAAAGAAAACGGTTTTAATTGGAAGAAAAAAAGTAGACTTATCCAAACTTCCTTTAAAGAAACGAGATGGTAAACCAGAAAAACTATAAAAACAGATAAAGATGGTGAAGTAGAAATGAATAAGAATTGGAAAATAATAGTACCTGTTTTAACTCTTTGTATGATTTTAGTTGGAATAGGTGTAATGGGAATTTACCAAACAAAAGAATCGAAGCATCCGCAAATAGCCAATGCTGCCAATATTACTGATAAGAGTTTTGAAACGGAGACAAGTACAAGTCAGCCAAGTACGGCCGAAAAAGAAGAGGAACCAAACTCCGATCCAAAAAGAGAGGTGCTGGAGCAATACTATGAATTGGGTGTTGTGAAAGAAAATGTGAATTATTTGAATATTCGAGAAATGCCAACAGAAGATAGCTTGATTATTGGAAAAATGCCAAAATATTGTGGAATGAATATACTCGATAAGTTGTCAGATTGGTATTATGTGCAATCAGGAGATATTGTAGGATATGTTAGTGCAGAATTTGTTGCAACAGGAACAGAAGCAGAGACACTCGCAGTTGAAAATTGCAGTAAAATGCTTCAAGTAATTCCAGAAACCTTGGATGTTCATAAAGAGCCTTCGGAAGATTCACCAGTTTGGTCCAAGTTAAATCAAAATGAACGATATCTGATTAAAGATCAGGTAGACGATTGGTATTTATTAGACTTTAATAGTGAAGATGCATATGTATCGGCAAAGGATGTAGTCGTTGGGTATTATCTTCCTAAGGCAGATGGATGGACTTCTGTAAAAGATTGTTCCGAGCCGAGAAGAGAATTAATTGAGTATGGGATGCAATACTTAGGAGTTCCTTATGTTTGGGGAGGAACTGATTTTTCTACAGGCGTTGATTGTTCTGGATTTACATTACTTTGCTATGCACATATAGGTATCACGTTGCCACGTACCTCTTATACTCAAGTGAACGAAGGAACACTCGTTTCGTTGGAAGACGCAAAACCAGGTGATTTGATGTTTTATACCGATGCAGAGGGCACGGTGAATCATGTGGCAATTTATATTGGAGATGGAAAGATTTTACAATCAGCGAATTCACTGCATCAAGTTACAATTAGTGCGTATAATTATAATACGGAACCATATGCAATAAAAAATATTATTGGCGACTAGAAATTTTTTAAATTTGCTTGCTTTTTGAAACAATAAGTGTTATAGTAAGAATGATGATATTACTAAAATAAAGAGTGGGTGCACACCCACTCTTTATTTTAAATAAAATTTAAAACAAAGGTGGTGAAATTGTGACGAGAAGGGAACAATATGAAGAACGGACAGAACAGCTAGTGATGCCGATTGTAGATGAAAATAATTTTGAACTTGTAGATATAGAATATGTAAAAGAAGCGGGAAACTGGTTTTTGCGTGTTTATATTGATAAGCAAGGAGGAATTACAATTGATGACTGCGAGTTAGTGAGCCGTGTCTTAAGCGAGCAATTAGATAAAGATGACTTTATTGAAGACAGCTATATTTTAGAGGTAAGTTCTCCAGGACTCGGAAGACCATTAAAAAAAGAAAAAGACTTTGAGAGAAGTATTGGAAAAGAAGTAGAGGTACGTCTTTTTCAGGCAATTAATAAACAAAAGGAATATATTGGAATATTAACTTCATATGATAAAGATACTGTAACGGTAGAATTAGAGGAGGAAAACCCTCTGACAATTCAGCGAAAAAACATAGCATTAATCCGCTTGGCTTTTGACTTTTAATAAAATATTAATGATATAGGAAAAGATAAGATTTAGGAGGATAACAACATGAGTAAGGAGCTGTTAGAGGCGCTAAACCTCTTGGAAAAGGAAAAATCTATCAGCAAAGATACATTACTAGAGGCAATTGAAAATTCTCTGCTGCAAGCGTGTAAAAATCATTTTGGAAAAATTGATAATGTGCATGTGCATATTGATCCAAATACCTGTGATTTTGAATTGTATGCAGAGAAAGAGGTAGTAGACGAAGTACACGATAATATGTTGGAGATTAGTCTAGAAAAAGCAAGAGAACTGAATAAGAGATATCAACTGGGTGATATGGTACGCATTGATATTAAATCGAAAGAATTTGGACGAATTGCTACACAGAATGCAAAAAATGTTATTTTACAAAAGATTCGAGAAGAAGAGCGAAAGTCGTTGTATAATGAATATTATCAAAAAGAAAAAGACATCGTTACAGGAGTCGTTCAGCGTTACTTTGGAAGAAATATTAGCGTAAACCTGGGAAGAGTGGATGCAATATTAAATGAGAATGAGCAAGTAAAAGGGGAAGTTTATAAGCCTACCGAACATATCAAGGTTTATATTTTGGAAGTAAAAGATACAACAAAAGGTCCTAAAATTTTAGTTTCCCGTACACATCCAGACTTAGTAAAGCGTCTCTTTGAATTAGAAGTAGAAGAAATCCAAAAAGGTATTGTAGAAATCAAAGCGATTAGCCGTGAGGCAGGTTCTCGTACAAAAATGGCAGTTGCATCCAACGATCCAAATGTAGATCCAGTCGGAGCATGTGTTGGTATGAATGGGGCAAGAGTCAATGCCGTTGTAGAAGAATTAAGAGGAGAAAAAATTGATATTATCAACTGGAATGATAATCCAGCATTATTAATTGAAAATGCGTTAAGTCCAGCGAAAGTAATTTGTGTATCTTCTGATGAAGAAGAGAAGAGCGCACAAGTAATTGTTCCAGATTATCAGCTTTCTCTTGCGATTGGAAAAGAAGGACAAAATGCTCGTTTGGCTGCCCGTCTGACTGGGTATAAGATTGATATTAAGAGCGAGTCCCAGGCGAGAGAATTAGGTTTATTCGAAGAACTTGGTTATGATAGTGAATATGAGGGATACGACGAATACGAAGAAGATGAAGCGGAAAATCCAGATGGATTCGCAGAAGATGTTTCTGAAGAAGAAACAGAGGAATAACAAAAGTTAGGATGTGATAATTTGGGTGCAAAAAAAATACCATTAAGACAGTGTATCGGCTGCGGACAGATGAAGAGCAAAAAAGAGATGCTTCGGATTATTAAAACCGCAGAAGATGAAGTTTTTTTAGATGCCACTGGAAAGAAAAATGGTAGAGGGGCATATATTTGCAGAGATGTAGTCTGTCTGGAAAAGGCACAGAAGACAAAAGGTCTGGAAAGATCTTTGAAAATAGCAATTTCCAAAGAAGTATATGATGCATTGCGAAAGGAGTTGAATGCGCTTGGTACAGAATAAAGTATTATCCTTGTTAGGATTAGCAACTAGGGCAAGGAAATCGGTAAGTGGTGAGTTTTCGGTAGAAAAAGCTGTAAAAGAAGGAAAAGCGCAGTTAGTCATTGTAGCAGGGGATGCATCGGACAATACAAAGAAGCAGTTCAGAAATATGTGTGCTTATTATCGAGTACCGATTTATTTTCTTTGTAGTAAAGCAGAGATTGGGCATGCGATGGGATTAGAAATGAGAGCGTCTGTGGCTGTGCTGGATTCTGGGCTTGCAAAAGCAATTGAGAAACAGTTAACGAAGCAATAGTAAAATGAAAAGGTCGGTGATAAGTTCATGGAAAATATAAACATTCAAGAATTAGCAAAAACAGTAGGAAGAACGCAGAAAGAAGTTATTAATTATTGTAATAAAAAGGGAATTGCAGTAGAAAATGGTAATGTTTCGAATGAAATAGCAGAAAAGATAAAAAAGGGAATGAGTACGGAGGCACCAAAAAAGAAAAAGGCTGTTGTCTTTCGTCCACAAAATAGTTCACAGCCGTTTCCTCAAAAGAAAAAAACGGTGAAAAAACCAGCAGTTTCTAAAGAAGAAGATGCAAAACGTACAGAATCAACCGCTGTCAAAGTGGAGAAAAGCCAGCCAGTAGCAGACAACAAGCAGCAGGAGACAAAAATGAGAGAGGAAAAACAGCAAGAGCCAGTAAAAAAGGAAACTGGAAAGAGAGAAGATAATCGTAATCAAAAACGTGACGGGGGTCAGAAGAATAACCAAAACCGAGATGGGCAGAGAAATACTCAAACTCGAGACGGAAGAGGTAATTCCAATCGAGATGGACAGAGAAATACCCAGAATCGAGATGGAAGAAATAATTCCAATCGAGATGGACAGAAAAATACCCAAAACCGAGACGGAAGAAATAATTCCAATCGAGATGGACAGAGAAATGCTCAGAACCGAGACGGAAGAAATAATTCCAATCGAGATGGTCAAAGAACAATGCCAAACAGCCAAAGAAGAGAGAATAATCAGAGACGTGACACAAAGTTTGCAGACTTAACCCCTACTTTGACGAAAAATGAAACAAGAGGAGGAAAACCTCTCAATAAGAAAGAGAGAGAATTAAGAGAAAAGAGCCGCCAGTATGAAGAAAAATCTGGAAGAAAGCAGGAAAATACAAAGAATATTAGTAAGTTCAATCCTGCAATGAAAAAAGCAGCTCCTCCTGTGAAGAAAGAAGAAGAAGATACGATTAAAACAATCACAATTCCAGAGACAATGACCATTCAGGAATTGGCAGAAAAAATGAAACAACAGCCATCTGCACTTGTAAAGAAATTATTCTTACAGGGAAAAATGGTGACAATTAATTCAGATATTGATTTTGATACCGCAGAAGAAATTGCATTAGAATTTAATTATATTTGTGAAAAAGAAGTAAAAGTAGACGTTATTGAAGAATTGTTAAAAGAAGAAGAAGAAAATGAAGAAGATATGGTTCCAAGACCACCAGTTGTCTGTGTTATGGGGCATGTCGATCATGGAAAGACTTCTCTTTTGGATGCAATTCGTTCCACGAATGTAACAGAGAAAGAGGCAGGCGGTATTACACAGCATATTGGTGCCTATACAGTAAAATGCAATGGGCAAGATATTACATTCCTGGATACGCCAGGTCACGAAGCGTTTACAGCAATGCGTATGCGTGGTGCAAAATCTACGGATATTGCAATTTTAGTAGTAGCCGCAGATGACGGTGTTATGCCACAGACAGTGGAAGCAATTAACCATGCAAAGGCAGCAGGTGTAGATATTATTGTTGCAATTAACAAGATTGATAAGCCAAGTGCAAATGTAGAGCGTGTAAAACAAGAAATGGCAGAGTACAATTTAATTCCAGAAGATTGGGGTGGCGATACGATTTTTGTGCCAGTATCTGCTCATACAAGAGAGGGATTGGATACATTGCTGGAAATGATTTTGCTTGTTTCTGAAGTAAAAGAGTTAAAAGCTAATCCAAACCGTAAAGCAAGAGGATTAGTCATTGAAGCACAGTTGGATAAGGGAAGAGGTCCAGTCGCAACAGTACTTGTACAAAAAGGTACTCTTCATGTTGGAGATGCAGTTGCAGCAGGTTCTTGTCACGGCAGAGTTCGTGCAATGATTGATGATAAAGGACGCCGTGTAAAAGAAGCAGGTCCGTCTACACCAGTGGAAATTTTGGGATTGAATGATGTACCAAACGCTGGAGAAGTACTTATGGCAAAGGAAAATGAAAAAGAAGCAAGAAGCTTTGCAGAAACCTTCATTAAAGAAGGAAGAGAACGTATGTTAGAAGATACAAAGTCAAAGTTGACACTGGATGGATTATTCTCTCAAATTCAGGCAGGAAGTATCAAAGAATTAAACTTAGTAGTAAAAGCCGATGTACAGGGATCGGTAGAAGCAGTAAAACAGTCATTGGAGAAACTTTCCAACGAAGAAGTTGCAGTTAAAGTTATTCATGGTGGTGTTGGTGCGATCAATGAGTCAGATGTTACATTGGCAGCAGCATCCAATGCAATTGTAATTGGATTTAATGTACGTCCAGATGTTATGGCAAAGACGATTGCAGAGAGAGAAAAGGTAGATATGCGTTTGTATCGAGTAATCTATCAGGCAATTGAAGATGTAGAATCAGCAATGAAAGGTATGTTAGATCCAATTTTTGAAGAAAAAGTGATTGGTCATGCAGTAGTTCGCCAGACATTTAAAGCATCTGGAGTTGGTACAATTGCAGGTGCCTATATTTTGGATGGTGTGTTCCAAAGAAACTGTAGTGTACGTTTATTCCGTGATGGAGAAAAAATCTATGAAGGAAATTTGGCATCTTTGAAGCGTTTTAAAGATGATGTAAAAGAAGTAAAAGAAGGCTATGAATGTGGTCTTGTACTTGAAAAGTTTAATGATATTAAGGAAGAAGATACTGTGGAAGCATATACCATGGTAGAAGTTCCAAGATAACAGTTGAAGTATGTAATATGCATTTCGGATTATAAATTCGTGGTGAAAAACCCATATTACAGGCTAAATTTGGTAGTAAGAATCCCACAGGCTTGCCTGTAGGAGTGGTCAGTCTATATTAAGTGAGGAATGACGTAAAATGAGAAAAAATAGCATAAAGAATACTAGAATTAACGGAGAAGTGCAGAAAGAATTAAGTAATATTATCCATAATGAAATCAAAGATCCACGGATTCATCCAATGACATCCGTTGTATCGGTGGAAGTTGCTCCAGATTTGAAGTCCTGTAAAGCTTATATTAGCGTATTAGGAGAAGAAGAGGCACAGAAAGAGACATTGGAAGGCTTAAAAAATGCGGCGCCATATATTCGCCGTCAATTAGCACATTCCGTAAATCTTCGTAATACTCCAGAAATTTTTTTCATATTGGATCAATCCATTGAATATGGAGTTCACATGACAAGATTAATTGATGAGGTAGTGAAAGATTTGGAGGATGAGAATGAATCTGAATAAATGGTTGGAAAATGTAACGTCTGCTGCAATTGTTGGTCATGTAAATCCAGATGGGGACTGTGTTGGTTCCTGTCTGGGGCTTTATAACTATTTGATTGAGAATTTTAAATTAGAAGTAGATGTATATTTAGAACCTTTTTCAGAACCGTTGAAGTTTATGTCTGGTTCTGAAAAAGTCCAGACAGAATTCGCAGAAAACAAGCAATATGATCTGTGTTTTGCATTAGATAGTGGAGATGAAAATCGAATTGGTGCAGGAAAACAATGTTTTAAAACGGCAGCAAAAAAGATCTGTATTGACCATCATGCAACAAATAAAGGGTATGGAGATGAGAATCTGATTTGCCCTGAAATTAGTTCCACTGCGGAAGTATTGACCAGTTTAATGGAAAACGATAAAATTAGCAAAGCAACCGCAGAATGTTTATATACTGGTATTGTACATGATACGGGAGTGTTCCAGTACAGTAATGTTTCACCAAATACGCTTCGCATTGCAGCAGATTTGCTGGAAAAGAAAATTGATGCGTCCTCCATTATTTCTAATACGTTCGTGGAAAAAACATATAAGCAACAGCGTATTTTAGGTTTTGCTCTTTCCAACAGTGTGTTGTTTATGGATAATAAATGTATTTTTTCCATTATACGAGAGGCAGATATGGAACGATTTGATGTAAATGCTCTGGATTTAGAAGGAATTGTAGCACATTTGAGAGATACATCTGGAGTAGAATGCGCGATTTTCCTTTATCAGACAAATGCAGAGGAGTTTAAGGTAAGTTTGCGTTCCAAATCCATAGTAGACGTTGGGAAAGTTGCAGCATACTATGGAGGAGGCGGTCATGCACGTGCGGCAGGCTGTACATTAAACGGAAGTGCCAGAGATATGATTAATAATATTTCACGTTTAGTAGAGGCTCAATTGAAGGAGCAAGGATGATAAATGGATGGTATTCTGATTGTTTATAAAGAAAAAGGATATACCTCACATGATGTTGTAGCAAAACTGCGTGGTATATTACATCAGCGCAAAATCGGACATACGGGAACGTTAGATCCTCAGGCAGAGGGCGTACTTCCTGTATGCCTTGGTGCTGCAACAAAATTATGTGATATGTTGGCAGACAGGAGTAAGGAATATCGGGCAGGTATTCGGCTTGGGATGGAAACGGATACACAAGATATTTTTGGACAAGTGTTAAGAGAAAAAAATGTTTCCGTTACCGAACAACAAATCCGAGAAGCTGTGAATTTTTTTGTTGGAACATATGATCAGATTCCTCCTATGTATTCGGCAAAAAAAGTAAATGGAAAAAAGTTATATGAATTGGCTCGTCAGGGAAAAGAAATTGAGCGTAAGCCATGTACGGTTCAAATTCATTCCATTCATATTAATGAGATAGAAATTCCTAACTTGAATTTATCCGTAGCATGTTCAAAAGGAACTTACATTCGTACTCTTTGTCATGATATTGGGAAGAAGCTTGGCTGTGGTGCATGTATGACGAGTTTACTTCGTACAAAAGTTGGAATGTTTTCTTTGGAGCAGGCATTTACACTTTCTCAAATTGAGGAAAAACAGGCAGAGGGGATATTAAAATCATATATTATCCCTGTAGAAGATGTATTTCTGCAATATCCAGCCATTATTGTAAAACCAGAGGCAAATCGCCTTTTAATAAATGGAAATCGTTTGGAAATAAGAGATTTGCAAGAGGGCGCACAACCATTAGAAATGGTGCGTGTATTGGATAGTAATGGACAATTTCAAGCATTGTATGGGTGGGATAAAGAAAAAAATGATTTTAAACCGATAAAAATGTTTTTGAGGAGCGGCATATGATTCACTTTTGGAATACGTTGAATATTCAAATTACTGGAGATACTGCGGTTACACTTGGTAAGTTTGATGGACTGCATAGAGGACACCAAAAATTATTAGATGATATAAAAAGAAAAAAAGCAGAGGGATATCAAACGGTTGTTTTTACGTTTGCAAGACCTCCGATGGCATTGTTAACTGGAAAGCCACAACGGACACTTTTGGTGAATGAAGAGCGGCGTGAGATTTTAGAGCAGATGAATATTGATTATTTGATTGAATATCCATTTACCGAAACAGTTAGTCATATGTTGCCAGAATATTTTGTAAAGGAAATATTAATAGAACAGCTTCATATGAAGTATTTAGCAGCTGGAGAGGATTTTGGTTTTGGATATCAGCGTTCTGGGAATACCAATTTACTAAGACAATTAGCTCCAAAATATGGATATGAAATTACAGTTATGGAAAAAGAAACAGATGGAATAAGGGAAATCAGCAGTACTTATATTAAAGAAGAACTGAGCCTTGGACATATTGAAAAGGTAAATGAATTGCTTGGAAGAACATTTTCAGTTCAGGGAACGATTGTACATGGAAAAGAACTAGGACGCAAAATTGGTATTCCAACCATTAATCTTTATCCTCCTGATGAAAAGCTGCTTCCTCCAAAAGGTGTCTATTGTGCCAAAACGGAAATTGATGGTCGGGTATACGAGGGAATTGCAAATATCGGGATTAAACCGACTGTGACCGATCAAAGGCGCATGACAATTGAAGTCCATTTATTTGATATATGCGAGCAGCTATATGGAAAAAAAGCAAAGGTTCGTTTGTATCATTTTGTTCGACCAGAATGTAAATTTGACTCGGTAGATCAGCTAAAAGAACAAATGGAACGAGACATTGCAGCTGGAAAACAGTATTTTGATAAAAATAACGGATTTGTTAAGTTAAAAAAATAAGGTTTGTTTAGTATATAATGATGGGGCTATATAAGGAGCATGAGTTTATGGAAGAAAGAAAAACAGATGGTCAGGAACAAGAATTAGATCAGACATCACAGGAAAAATATGATTTGGAAGAAAGAGATGAAATTCCTGAACAGGAAAAAGAGATGGATGAAATTCTTGATAGAGAATCTATGCTGGCGGAGAAAGTGGAATCAAATGGAGAAGAAAACACGAAAGAAAAGAATGACCAGGTCATCCAAACAAAACCGATTGCCTGGAAGAAAATTCGTATTGTGGCAGGAGCTGCCCTCGTTGCAGTAGTTTGCGGAATTGTATGGTTTAATTGGCATTATGCAGGAGAGGACTTATTATACAAAACAAGCAATACACCAGAAAGTATAACTACAATGGAAACGGAAACACAGGAACCAACGCTGGCTAAAGAGGATGTATTTACACATTATGAAAATCTTGCAATTGTAGATGATAAAGTAGATAAGTATTTAAATATTCGTAAAAAACCATCGGATAGCGCTCAAATTATTGGAAAATATCTGCCATATTCTTATGTGAATATTATAAAAGAAGTAGAAGATGGATGGTATGAAGTTGAAATAGAAGGACAAACTGCCTATGTAGCAAAAAGTCATGTGCAAACGGGAGAAAAAGCCAAACAGTTGGCATTAGAGCATTGCTTACATAAAGTAAAAGTATCCAAAGATGGTGTAAAAGGATATGATGCAAATAGAAATAATGCAAAAGAATTAGTGGAGTTAGTGAATGGTGACAGTTACGCAGTTGTAAAAGACAGGGAAAATGGGTGGATCTTAATTCGGGCAAGGCATAATACAGAATGCTATGTAAAAGCAGAAGATGTCACTGATGGTTACTATTTAAATGAAGGAATTCTGTTTACAGGTGATGGAGAAATCTCTCAAACTCGTTTAGACTTTTTAAACAATGCATGGCAGTATTTAGGTGGTAAATACGTCTGGGGCGGAGAAGAGCTAGGTGTAGGAGTGGATTGCTCTGGCTATATATGGAAATTATTGCAACAGTATGATATTTATATTCATCGAGTTTCTATCGAACAATCTCAAGATGGAGTAGAAGTAAAAGAAGACGACATGAGACCAGGAGATTTGATTTTCTATATTAATCGTGGAGACCAAATCAGTCATGTGGCAATTTATACAGGAAGTAAAACCATTCTCCATGCTGCATCCGAAGAAAAGGGAATCTGTTTGGATGCCTGGGATTATTTAAAACCAGAAGCAATACGGAATGTATTTGGTGATTAAACGTTTAAAAAATATTGTAGAAAGCTTGACAAAGAAGGATAAATTATATATACTTTGGTTGTCAAAGTATTTTGGAAAGGGAATGGAGTACGTCAATGACCACAAAGATTATAGGAACTGGACATTATGTTCCGGAACGTATTATAACCAATGATGATTTGGCTATGATTATGGATACAAGTGATGAATGGATTTCAGAGCGTACTGGTATTCATCAGAGACGAATCGACACAGGAGAAGGCGTTGTGCAGATGGCGTCGAAAGCGGCAAAAAATGCATTGGAAAATGCAGGGATTACTGCAGAAGAGCTAGATATAATAATCGTAGCGACATCGACTGCCGATGATCTTTTTCCAAACACAGCATCTTTAGTACAAAGAGAACTTGGAAACCATCAATGTACTTGTTTTGATCTCAGTGCAGCATGTACGGGATTTTTATATGGTCTGAATACGGCACATGCTTATATTAAAGCAGGCATGGCAAAGACAGCATTGGTAATTGGAAGTGAATGCTTAAGTAAAACAATGGACTGGACGGAACGAAGCACTTGTATTCTATTTGGAGATGGTGCAGGGGCAGCGGTTGTAACGGAAGCAGAAACAGGGATTGAAGAAATGGTATCTCATTCCGATGGACGTAAAGGCGAAGTTATTATTTGTGACGGCAGACCACTTGAGAATTTTCTAGTAAAAAAAGATGTGACTTATGCATATACTCGGATGGATGGACAGGAAGTGTTCCGATTTGCAGTAAAAACAGTGCCAGAATGTATTCATGAACTTCTGGAGAAGGCTGGAATTGGAGTAGAAGAAGTGGATCATTTCATTTTGCATCAGGCGAACGAGCGGATTATTCATTCTGTATCAAAAAGATTAAAAGTACCGTTGGAGCGTTTCCCGATGAATTTGCAGAACTATGGTAATACTTCTGCAGCAAGTATTCCAATTCTGCTGGATGAATGCAATCGTGCAGGGATGCTTCAGCCAGGGGACAAAATTGTTCTCTCTGGGTTTGGAGCAGGACTGACATGGGGAGCAATATTGCTAACCTGGTAAAATTAAAAAAAAGTGAGGAATAAAAAAATGTTAGAAAAAATGAAAGAAATTATCGCAGAACAATTAAATGTAGACCCAGAAGAAATTACAGAAGCAACTTCTTTTAAGGATGATTTAGGAGCAGATTCCTTAGATTTATTTGAATTAATTATGTCATTAGAAGAAGAATATCAAACAGAAATCCCATCAGACGACTTACAGGATTTAACTACAGTAGGTCAAGTAATGGATTATTTAAAAGCACATGGAGTAGAGGCATAATTTTCAGGAGGTAATGATGAAAACAAGAGTAACAGAGCTGTTAGATATTGAATATCCAATCATTCAAGGCGGTATGGCATGGGTAGCAGAACATAATTTAGCGGCGGCTGTCTCAAAAGCAGGAGGACTTGGCGTAATTGGTGCGGCAAATGCACCAGCAGAAGTAGTTAGAAAAGAGATTCGTCAGGTAAAAGAGATGACAGACAAGCCATTTGGCGTGAATATTATGTTATTGAGTCCAGCAGCAGATGAAGTAGCGCAAGTAGTTATCGAGGAAGGCGTTAAAGTCGTAACAACTGGTGCAGGAAATCCAGGAAAATATTTAAAAGCCTGGAAAGAGGCAGGAATTAAAGTAATTCCAGTCGTTGCTTCTGTTGCTATGGCAAAAATGCTGGAGCGTGAAGGAGTCGATGCTGTTATTGCAGAAGGCTGTGAATCAGGAGGGCATATTGGGGATTTGACAACGATGACTCTTGTACCTCAAATTGTAGATGCAGTTTCTGTTCCAGTTATCGGAGCTGGTGGAGTTGGTGACGGCAGAGGCATGGCTGCGATGTTTATGCTTGGAGCAGATGCAGTTCAAATAGGAACTCGTTTTGTTGTTGCAGACGAATCCATTGTACATGAAAATTATAAAAACAAGATTATTGCAGCAAGAGACATTGATTCTGCGGTAACAGGAAGAAGTACAGGCCATCCAGTCCGCAGTCTCCGTAATAAAATGACAAGGGAATATTTGAAAAAAGAAGCAGAAGGAGCAAGTTTTGAAGAACTGGAATTAATGACAGTGGGCTCTTTAAGAAATGCTGTTTTAGAGGGAGATGTCGTAAATGGAAGCTTGATGGCTGGCCAAATTGCAGGATTGATCTCAAAGCGGCAGTCTTGTCAGGAAATTATCCATGAGTTAATGACAGAAACTACAGCATTAATGAAAAAAGTACCTCATATGCTTGGGGTCTGTTAAATAAAAATAATATGGAAAAGTGGAATAGCCGGAACAGAGCAGCTTTCGAGAAGCCTGTTTCGGCTCATTCAAAAGTTGTAGAATGTACTTGAATACAGGAGGATGGATATGAGCAAAATTGCATTTATTTTCCCTGGACAGGGAGCTCAAAAGGCAGGCATGGGACAGGAATTTTATGAAAAATGTCCTGCTGCGAAGCAAATCTTTGATCGTGCCAGTGAAGTATTGGAAATGGATATGAAAGAGCTGTGTTTTGAAAAGAATGATCGTTTGGATCAAACTGAATACACACAATGTGCTCTTGTTACGACAGAAACTGCAATATTGGCAGCATTAAGAGAGGCAGGAATTGTACCAGCAGTTGCAGCTGGATTAAGCCTTGGAGAATACAGTGCGCTTGTAGCAGCAGGAATTATGAGTGAAGAAGATGCAATTCGTGTTGTACGCCAGAGAGGAATTTTGATGGAACATGAAGTTCCAGCAGGACAAGGTGGTATGGCAGCAGTTCTTGCAATGAAGGCAGAAAAAATTGAAGAAGTAATCGCTCCAATTGAGGGAGTTCAAATTGCAAATTATAATTGTCCAGGTCAAATTGTAATTTCTGGAAAAAAGGAAGCAGTACAAAAAGCATGTGAAGCATTGACAGCCGCAGGTGCAAAACGTTGTATTCCGCTCAATGTAAGTGGTCCATTTCATTCCAAAATGTTAGTTGGTGCGGGAGAAAAATTAGGAACTGTGTTAGAACCAGTGGAATTAAATGATCCATCCATTCCGTATGTCACAAATGTAACAGGTGCTTATGTAACAGATAAAAATCGGGTAAAAGAGCTTTTAAAGCAGCAAGTCTCAAGCTCTGTGCGCTGGCAGCAATGTGTAGAAGCAATGATTGAAGATGGAGTTGATACGTTTGTTGAAGTTGGACCAGGTACAACATTGACTGGATTTTTAAAGAAGATTAACCGTAAGGTAACAGCATATCATGTAGAAACGCCAGAAGACTTGGAAAAAATAGCAGCAAGCCTGGCAGAATAATGGAGGAAGCTCATGTTAGAAGGAAAAGTAGCAGTTGTGACAGGGGCAAGCCGTGGAATTGGAAAGGCTATTGCACTGGCGTTTGCAAAAGAAGGAGCAACTGTAATTGTGAATTATAATGGTTCTGCTGCAAAGGCAGAAGCAGTTGTAGAAGAGATTTGTCAGGCAGGAGGTCAGGCAGAAGCAGTTCAATGTAATGTCGCAGATTTTTCAGCATGTGAAACATTTTTGGCAGATATCGTAAAACGTTATAAGAGAATTGATATTTTAGTAAACAATGCAGGAATCACAAGAGACGGTTTATTAATGAAAATGACGGAAGAAGACTTTGATGCAGTGATTCAGACGAATCTAAAAGGAGCATTTAATTGCACAAAGTTTGTATCTCGTCAAATGCTTCGTCAGAAAGCAGGAAGAATTATTAATATTTCTTCTGTATCTGGTATTATGGGAAATGCAGGACAGGCAAATTATTCTGCATCAAAAGCAGGAGTAATCGGATTAACGAAAGCTGCTGCAAGAGAAATTGCAAGCCGTGGAATTACAGTAAATGCAATTGCACCAGGATTTATTCATACAGAAATGACAGAGGTACTTCCAGAAGCGACAAAAAAAGCTGCAATTGAGCAGATTCCTTTGAGAAAATTTGGGGATGTAGAAGACGTTGCACAAACAGCTGTTTTTTTGGCTTCTGAAAAAGCAAAATATATTACTGGTCAAGTGATTTGCGTGGATGGCGGAATGGCAATGTGAGTCAATAGAAAACATGCCGCAGAGAGTGCGATAGTAGGAGGTAAAAAATGAATCGAGTTGTAGTAACTGGATTAGGTGCAGTGACGCCAATAGGAAATAATGTAGAACAATTTTGGCAGGGAGTGAAAGAACAAAAAGTTGGTATTGCTCCAATTACCAGATTTGATACAAGCAATTATAAAGTACATCTTGCAGCAGAAGTAAAGGGTTTTGTTGCAAAAGAACATATGGATTTTAAAGCAGCAAGACGTATGTCAACTTTTTCTCAATATGCAGTTGCTGCGGCTGGAGAAGCAATGAAAGATGCTGAATTAGATATGGCAAAAGAAGATCCATATCGCATAGGAGTAAGTGTTGGCTCTGGTATTGGAGGGCTTTCCGATATCGAAAAAGAATGTGAAAAACTGGCTACAAAGGGGCCATCCAGAATTAATCCATTATTTGTTCCGATGATGATTTCCAATATGGCAGCGGGAAATATCGGTATTCAGTTTGGATTAAAAGGCAAAAATATAAATGTAGTAACTGCCTGTGCGACAGGAACGCATTCCATTGGAGAGGCATTCCGTGCAATTCAGTATGGAGATGCAGATGTTATGTTGGCAGGCGGAGCGGAAAGCTCCATTACTCCAATTGGAGTAGCAGGCTTTACTGCTCTTACTGCTCTTACAACATGTGAAGATCCGATGCGTGCATCCATTCCGTTTGATAAAGAGAGAGGCGGATTTGTATTAGGAGAAGGAGCAGGTGTTGTAGTTCTGGAATCTTTAGATCATGCATTGGCGAGAGGTGCAAAAATATATGCAGAATTAGTTGGGTATGGCGCTACTTGCGACGCTTATCATATTACTTCTCCAATTGAAGATGGAAGCGGAGCTGCCCATGCGATGCAGAATGCAATGAATGATGCAAATGTAATTCCAGAACAAATTGATTATATTAATGCACATGGAACGGGAACACATCATAATGATTTATTTGAAACAAAAGCGATTAAGACAGCGCTTGGAGAGCAGGCTTCAAAAGTAAAGATTAGTTCGACAAAATCAATGATTGGACATTTACTTGGAGCAGCAGGTGCCGTGGAATTTATCGTTTGTGTAAAATCTATTGAAGATGGATATGTTCACCCAACGGTAGGATATCGGGTTCCAGATGAAGAATGTGATCTGGATTATGTTGTAAATGGTCCAGTGGAGATGGATGTTAATTATGTGCTGACGAATTCCCTTGGTTTTGGAGGACATAACGCAAGTCTCCTTGTAAAGAAATATGAGGGATAGGAGGTTCTATAATGGAAAAAACAGATTTTGAACAGATTGAAAGTTTAGTGAAGTTAATGTCTAATTCCAGCTTAACAAGCTTACAGTTAAAAACAGATGGAATTAATCTCGTTTTGAAAAAAGAAAAAGAAATGGTTACAGCGATGCCATCTGTAGTTTCTGTACCAGTAGGAAAAGAACCAGAAAAGGAAACGACTCCATCCGCAGAATTTAATAATCCAGATGAAGTGGTAACAGCTCCTTTGGTAGGAACGTTCTATGCAGCCCCAAGTGAGGGCGCCGATCCATTTGTTTCTGTTGGAGATACAGTAAAAAAAGGTCAAGTGCTTGGAATCATTGAGGCAATGAAACTGATGAATGAAATTGAGTGTGAATACGACGGGGTAGTAGCTGCTGTGCTTGTAGAAAATAAAGAAGTAGTAGAATATGGACAGCCATTGTTTCGTATTGCAAAACCATAAGAAACTTTTGGTAAATCTGCCGCAGTAATGGCAGCATTTAGGAGGTAGTAATGTTAGGAGTAAAGGAAATTGAACAAATTATTCCGCATAGACATCCATTCTTGCTTGTCGATTATATTGAAGAGTTAGAACCAGGTGTGCGTGGAGTTGGATATAAATGTGTAACATTTCATGAAGATTTCTTTAAAGGACATTTTCCACAAGAGCCAGTTATGCCAGGTGTATTAATTCTGGAAGCATTGGCACAGGTTGGAGCGGTAGCGATTTTAAGTTTGGAAAGTAACAAAGGAAAAGTTGCTTATTTTGGAGGAATCGATAAGGCAAAATTCCGCAAGAAAGTAGTTCCAGGAGATAAAATTCGGTTGGAATGTGAAATTATTAAACAAAAAGGTCCAGTTGGAATTGGGAAAGCAACTGCAACAGTAGATGGAAAAGTTGCAGTTTCCGCAGAAATGACATTTATGGTTGGATAAGGAGTAGGAAGTGAGGAATGAACTTTCGCTCACTTCTTGCTTTTGATTATGCACAGAACGGAGGAAATTATGTTTCATAAAATATTAATTGCAAATAGAGGAGAAATTGCAGTCAGAATTATCCGTGCGTGTAGAGAAATGGGAATTGCAACGGTTGCTGTTTATTCAGAAGCGGATAGCGACTCTTTACATGCTATGTTAGCAGATGAAGCAATTTGCATTGGACCAGCATCTTCTCTGGACAGTTATTTGAATATGGAAAGTTTGCTGAGCGCAACAGTTGCAACGAAAGCAGATGCGATTCATCCTGGTTTTGGCTTCCTTTCTGAAAACAGTAAATTTGTGACATTGTGTGAGAAATGTCATATTAAATTTATCGGTCCTCCAGCAGATGTAATTGATCGTATGGGAAATAAATCGGCAGCCAGAAATACAATGATTGAGGCAGGAGTGCCAGTAGTTCCAGGAAGTAAAGAACCAATTTATGATGTGCGTGTTGGTCGTGAAGTTGCAAAAGAAATTGGATATCCAATCATGGTAAAGGCAGCCAGTGGAGGCGGTGGAAAAGGGATGAGAATCGTACATTCTCCACAAGAGTTTGACAGTAATTTTTTGAATGCACAAAGAGAATCGATCAATTCCTTTTCTGATGATACGATGTACTTGGAGCATTATGTGGAATCTCCTCGTCATGTGGAATTTCAAATTCTAGCGGATGAGCATGGAAATGTAATTCATTTGGGAGAACGGGATTGTTCGATTCAAAGACGACATCAAAAATTGGTAGAGGAGTCTCCATCTATTGCAATTTCACCTGAATTGAGAAAAGAAATGGGAGAAACGGCAGTACGTGCGGCAAAAGCAGCTGGTTATGTAAATGCTGGAACAATTGAATTCTTACTTGATAAAAATAATAATTACTATTTTATTGAAATGAATACAAGAATCCAGGTAGAGCATGGTGTGACGGAACTTGTCACAGGCATTGATTTAATTAAAGAACAGATTCGGATTGCAGCAGGAGAACCACTGAAGCTCAAACAAAAGGATGTTCAAATTCGTGGACATGCCATTGAATGTCGAATTAATGCAGAAAATCCAGCGAAAAACTTTATGCCATGTCCAGGACAAATTACAGAACTTCATTTTCCAGGAGGAAATGGAATTCGAATTGACTCTGCAATTTATCCAGGATATCAAATCCCACCTTATTATGATTCTATGATTGCGAAATTAATGGTATATGATAAAGATCGGGAGAGTGCAATCCAAAAGATGTTGAGTGCTCTTGGAGAGCTTGTAGTAGAGGGCGTCAATACAAATGTAGAATTCCAGTTTGAGATTTTAGAAAATGAGGCATTTCAAAAAGGAAATGTTAATACAGATTTTATTGAAACTTATTTTTCATAATTTAGAAATGAGGGACTAGGCAATGATTCGAGATTTTTTGAAAAAACGTCCTGTTTATCAGAGAACGCAGGAACAAGAAAAAGAGCCAGAAATTCCAGCTGGACTCTGGAAAAAATGTAATAAGTGTGGAGCTGCTATCTATACAGAAGATGTAATTAAAGGACATTATATCTGTCCAAAATGTAAGGGATATTTCCGAATGCATGCGCGCCGCCGAATAGAAATGATTACAGATGAAGGAAGCTTTGAAGAGTGGGACGTGGAAATGCCAGAATCGAATCCATTGCATTTTCCTGGATATGAAAAAAAACTTGCAGAGGTAAGTCAAAAAACAAATTTAAATGAAGCAGTTGTAACAGGAAAAGCAGCGATTGATGGAAAAAATGTTGTACTTGGTGTTATGGATGCTCGCTTTTTTATGGGGAGCATGGGATATAATGTGGGAGAAAAAATAGCAAATGCAATCGAACGTGCAACAGAGCAAAAGCTTCCAGTTATTTTGTTTACCTGTTCTGGAGGCGCCAGAATGCAAGAGGGAATTGTTTCGTTAATGCAGATGGCGAAGACCTCTGCGGCATTAAAACGTCATAGTGATGCAGGACTATTATCCATTACTGTATTAACAGATCCTACAACGGGCGGTGTAACAGCCAGTTTTGCCATGTTGGGAGATATCATTTTATCAGAACCAGGTGCATTAATTGGATTTGCTGGACCACGTGTAATTGAGCAAACGATTCATCAAAAATTGCCAGAGGGATTTCAACGTGCAGAATTTCTATTAAAGCATGGTTTTTTGGATGCGGTTGTATCCAGAGAGAAAATGAAGGAAACATTATCACAGATTTTAATGCTGCATGAAGCTAAGGAACTATGTCCATTGCCAGAGGAAAAAAAGGTGGCAAAAAAGAAAGCGATAACTAAAATGTCTGCTTGGGATCGAGTATTAATCTCCCGTATGCCAGAACGTCCGACTGGATTGGATTATATGGAAAGAATCTTTACTGATTTTATGGAGTTACATGGAGATCGTTATTTTGGAGATGACCATGCGATTGTTGGAGGAATTGCACGTTTTCATGGGGTACCCGTTACAGTAATTGCACAACAAAAAGGAAAAAACACAAAAGATAATATTGATCGGAACTTTGGAATGCCATCTCCAGAAGGATACCGTAAGGCATTACGGTTAATGAAACAGGCAGAAAAGTTCCATCGTCCAATTATTTGTTTTGTGGATACTCCAGGTGCTTTTTGTGGCATAGAAGCAGAGGAACGAGGACAGGGAGAAGCAATCGCAAGAAATCTATATGAAATGTCAGCATTGAAAGTTCCAGTATTGTCCATTTTTATTGGAGAAGGTGGCAGCGGAGGAGCATTGGCAATGGCAGTTGCAGATGAAGTATGGATGATGGAAAATGCACTTTATTCCGTCCTGTCTCCAGAGGGGTTTGCCTCTATTTTATGGAAGGATGCAAAGAAGGCTGCAGATGCGGCAAAAGTAATGAAGATTACCGCTGCGGATTTGAAGAAATTAAATATTATTGATTATATAATAAAAGAGGAATGTCCAGCGACTGTAGAAACAATGGAGCCAATTTGTGAAGATATGTCGGAACAGATTCAGCGTTTCTTAATGGTTTATGGATCAAAAGAGGGAAGTGAATTAGCCGCCCATCGTTATAGCAGATTCCGCAATATGTAATCATAGGTATGCGAAAAAGGATGAGATCTGGATTCGCAGAATTTATGTCACGTTCACAGTGACATTAGGAGGTAATTATGCATAAATGTGGATTAAAAATCGGAGACTTAGAGAGTCGTCATCCCCTTATTCAAGGAGGAATGGGGGTCGGTATCAGCCTGTCTGGATTGGCAGGAGCGGTGGCTGCTGCAGGGGGGATTGGAATTATTTCTACTGCACAGATTGGATATAGAGAAAAAGACTATGATAGTAATCCTTTAGAGGCTAATTTACGTGCAATTGGAAAAGAAATCCATAAGGCAAGAGAAATTGCCAATGGAGGAATTGTTGGTGTAAATATTATGGTGGCAACGCAGCATTATGAAGAATACGTAAAAGAAGCGTGCCGCCAGGGAGCAGACATTATTATATCGGGAGCAGGATTGCCAGTTTCTCTTCCAGGATTTGCTTATGGTGCGAAATTAGCACCAATTGTATCCTCTGCCAAAGCAGCGATGGTTATTTGTAAAATGTGGGATCGAAAATATCACAGAGTACCAGACTTGATAGTAATAGAAGGACCGAAAGCAGGAGGTCATCTTGGCTTTTCAAGAGAAGAGTTGGATACTTATACCGATCAAAGCTATGATGAAGAGATTTTAAAAATTTTTGAAGTAGTAAAAAAATTTGAAAAAAAATATGAAACTCCAATTCCAATCGCAGTTGCAGGAGGAATCTATAACAAAGAAAAGGCAGATCACTATTTTGAAATGGGAGCCGATGCAATTCAAGTTGCAACACGATTTGTAACAACGGAGGAATGTGATGCGCCGTTGGAATATAAAAATGCTTATTTAAATGCTAAAAAAGAAGATATTGTTATTGTAAAAAGTCCAGTTGGAATGCCAGGAAGAGCCATTAAGAATAAATTTATGGAAGATTGTATGGCTGGAAATCCACCAAAACCAGGACGTTGTCATCAATGTATTATTACATGCGATCGAGCTACTATGCCGTACTGTATTACGGATGCATTGGTAAATGCAGCGAAAGGAAATATAGATCAAGCATTATTGTTTTGTGGGGCAGAAGCATGGAGAGCAGAAAAAATTCAAACAGTACAACAAGTAATGGATGAATTTTTCCCTGAATAATCGAAGTAGTTTGGTTTTATATATTACTATTTAAAAATAAAGAAATACTGTATGGATATATGAGGATGACATTGAAGTTTGTTTGAGGAATTTCTTACAATTTTATGAATAATTCCAACTGGATTCTTACAATTTTATAAATAATTCACAACTAATATTTACAGATAATAGAAAAAAATATATAATAAGAGTCGTATCAGAATAAAATCTGAACGACTCTTTTTCTTTTATATAAAAGTCCAAACAGAGTAAAATACTTATCATAGGATATAAAAAGGAGTAAAATCATGAAATTAGGAAATAAAATTTTACCTTCCTATACAATTCTTCCGTTGATTAGTGCTTTTAGTTATAATTGTATTATTTATTGGGGGAGTAATGCGTTATGTAAAAATCTTTTTCATTATGACTTTACAACGAAACTGGATCGAAATATACCATTTATTCCAGAAACAATTTCATTTTATTTTCTAGCATATTTGTTTTGGATTATAAATTATATTTTAATTAGTAGAGGAGAAAAAAAGCAATTTTACCGATTTATTACTGCGGATTTATTATCCCGAACGGTCTGTTTTTTGTTTTTTATCTTTTTACCAACAACAAATGTAAGACCAGAATTACAGGGAAATTCAATCTGGATTCAGATGGTAAAGTGGCTTTATAAAGTAGATGAACCAGCCAATTTATTTCCCTCGATTCATTGCCTTGTCAGTTGGTTTTGTGTGATTGGAATTAAAAATAGAACGGATATTCCAAACTGGTATAAAGGCATTTCAGTTGTTTTTGCATTATTAATTTGTATTTCAACGCAGACGTTAAAACAACATTATATAATTGATTGGATTGGAGGTATTTTATTAGCAGAAATAACATTTTGGATTGCAAATCATTGTGAGTTATATCGTTACATACAACAATTGTTTGAGACAATTTATGCTGAGATGAGAAATATAAAAATACAGCGGAGGAAGATGTGTGAAGAAGAATAAAAAAAATATAGGAAATATCTTATTTCTATTAATCCTATGTGGATTAACTTTTTGGCTTTTATTGAAAGATCAAGATTTGCCTCAAATTATTCAATGTATTGTGGAAGCGAATAAAGGTTATTTATTTATTGGAATTCTTTTTGTAATTGTCTTTGTTTGTTCGGAATCGGTTATTATTCATTATATGATGCATGCTTTAAACAAGAAAACAAAACTTTATCAATGTATCAAATACTCCTTTGTTGGTTTTTTCTTTAGCTGTATCACTCCTTCTGCAACAGGAGGGCAGCCAGCCCAGATTTATTATATGAATAAAGATGGGTTGGATATCCCAGTATCGACGTTGGTACTTATGATTGTTACGATTGGATATAAGTTTGTACTTGTATTGATTGGAGTTTTTCTCGTTATTTTTGACCAAAATTTGATACAAACATATTTGGAAGAACGAAGAATTTTATTGTATATAGGGCTTCTTTTAAACGTTGGATGCATCATACTAATGTTATTGTTAGTATTTTGGCCTAATTTAGCGAAGCGTATTATTATGTGGGGAATGGCTCTATTGGAGAAACTACATATTTTAAAAGAGAATTCTTTGCGCAAACAAAAATTAATTAACTCTATGGATCAATACCATAGGGCAGCAGCATTTTTTTTGGAGCATAAATTAGTAATATTTAATGTTGCAATCATCTCTATTTTCCAAAGGGTAGTATTGTTTTTTGTTACTTATTTGGTATATCGGGCATTTGGTTTAAATGAAGCAAATCCATGGCTTGTAACAATGCTTCAAGCGACTATATCCATTAGTGTAGATATGCTTCCTCTTCCAGGAGGAATGGGAATTAGTGAAAGCTTGTTCTTGGCTGATTTTCGTCCAATCTTTACAAATCAATATTTATTATCGGGTCTGCTTTTGAGCAGAGGAATTAGTTACTATTCACTGCTTTTCCTCAGTGCAGTAGTTACAGTAGGAGCACATTTCATACTTACAGTACGGGAAAGGAAAGCACAGAAAGGATATCGTTATGATAGGTTTTTATAATTATACAGTAATACTAACATATATAGGTTTAATGTTTTCCGTTTTAGGAATCATGGAAACGCTGCATGGACATTGGAAATTAGCGATCTTATTTTTGGTATTTAGTGGGGCTTGTGATATGTTTGATGGAAAAATTGCACGTTCCAAAAAAGATCGAACGGAAGAAGAAAAACGGTTTGGAATTCAAATTGATTCCCTTTGTGATCTTGTATGTTTTGGAGTATTTCCAGCTCTGATTGGATATAGCCTTGGACTTCATCAGTTATGGGAACGTATGACTCTAGTGCTCTACGTGATGGCGGCAGTGATCCGATTAGGATATTTTAATGTAATGGAAGAAAAACGACAAACAGAAACATCCGAATGCAGAAAGTTTTATCAAGGACTTCCAGTTACGTCCTCTGCAATCATATTTCCAGTTGTGTTTTTATGTAAGGGGTGGATTGGGCCAGAATATTTCCGATTTGTTTATTTGGGTGTGTTAGCAATTGTAGGTATTTTATTTATTGGGGACTTCAAAGTAGTAAAGCCAGGAAATAAAGCAATTTTAGCATTTGTTGTTGTAGGAACAATTATTATTTTAAAAATTTTGAGGGTATTTTAATGAAATAT
>OERR01000078.1_pt1 | contig 25833 bp, 22 predicted proteins | sample 1540051 | NCBI WGS metagenome assembly OERR01 (sample SAMEA3891884, study PRJEB23780) | metagenome | biome: terrestrial biome; feature: animal house; material: Caecal content | place: Italy | collected 2015-05-05 | reverse complement strand
GAACCTTTGCCTGGTTCCATCGATACAGGCGCCTGCTCGTCCGATATGAACGCAGGGCTGATATCCATTTGGCTTTTTTCACCCTTGCTGCCGCTTTGATCGCTTTTCGGTTTTGTTAGGTGTTCTAAGGTACATTCTTGCTCTATTTTCCTTTGATTGCCAATTTCAGTATTGACCTTTTTAACGGGCAATTATAGAAAAGTCGTATTTTCTCAACCAAAGTCAACTCATTATATCTTATCCACTGATAAGAATTCTTCATTTTCTTATCTTCTGCTTCTGCCTCATATACTTCGAGTTCAGCACGAATTATCTGACGTCGAAGTTTGAATAATTCCGTCCACGAATAGCCAAAGCGCTTGATTGTTCCCACTTTTGCATCTGGATTTATCATCAAACACAAGTCATATAGGAACATATTGCGAAGATTATTCACCACGGCTTTTCCCGTTGTCCATATTCCATTTCCCGTCTGCAGATATACCGCCATACTCTCCGGCAAATAATAGATTTTTCCATTTTGGAGAGCCAAGTATGTAATCATATTGTCATTAAAGTTATTCTGAACCAAATCACAGGGTAACTTAGGAATCACACTGCTTCGAATCAGCAAGGTGTCTGTATGGATATACATCGTGCTATTCCAATATTCCTGCAAATCATACTTTTTCTCGACAAAAGAGTCTGGAATTGCTTTTTTCTTCGTTCCATCTGGATACAAGAAGTCTATATTATGTCCGCAAGCAATACAATCTCGGTTGTCTTCATTATCCAGGATTTCAATTTGCTTCTGCAATTTATTCCGATTTGAAAAATAATCATCTCCATCAAGGAAAATAAAATACTCTCCCTTAACATGATGAATCAGATTTAGTCGATTGCGTGAAGCCCGAAAACCTCCGATGGCCTGTTCCTCGTTTCGTTTCATAACGTACAGACTAATGTTGGGGTGTCCCTTTTGCCACTCTTGAACTTTAGAAACTGTTGCATCTGAGGATCCATCATCACCAACAATCACCTCAAATTGATACTTCAAGTACTGCTCAAAAATGCACTTCATTGCCTGATCAACATAGTCTTCTTGGTTATAAAACGTCACCAAAATACTTACTTTTATATCTTTCACCTTTTTTCTCCTTGAATATTACCTTTATTTGTATCTGGGACGAAGTTATTCACTGTAAACAGTTCCTATCCTTCGTCCCTTTTCTTCATTCAACCCAGTATTGCAGTAATGAAGCAACCTCTACAAGTATCAGAGATGGCAACTACAACGGTAATATGTGAAAGATTTAAAACTGATTAATTGCATCAATAACATATTGGATTTCATCATCCGTCATGCCGTAATACATTGGAATGCTAAGTTCTGTCGCGCTAATCTCCTCTGCTATTGGGAAGTCACCCTGCTTATAGCCAAGTCCCTTATAACAATCCTGCAGATGCATAGGAATGGGATAATGCTTATTAGTACCAATTCCCTTTTCATTTAGGAACTTCTCCAGTTCAGTTCTCCTCGCACACCGAATACCGAAAATATGCCATACGGGAACCATATCCGAAGGTACATATGGCAGAATCACTTCCGGATTATTAATTTCGGACAGGTATCTGTCTGCCACACGTCTTCTTTCCACATTGACTTTATCTAAAATCGGCAGTTTTGCTGCCAGAAAAGCAGCTTGCATTTCATCCAAACGAGAGTTATTACCCAGATAGATATGATGATACTTGTAGTCAGACCCATAGTTCCCCAAAGCACGGATTTTGGCGCACAACTCTTCGTTGTTAGTAACTGTAGCACCCGCATCACCCAGTGCGCCAAGGTTCTTTCCGGGATAGAAGGAGAAACCTGCCGCATCGCCAAAGGAACCTATTTTTTTGCCTTTATATGTTGCACCATGTGCCTGTGCGCAGTCTTCAATGACATAGAGCTTATACTTTTTCGCCAGCTCCATGATAGGGTCCATATCACATGCCTGGCCGTAAAGATGAACAGGCATAATTACTTTTGTCTTCTCAGTAATAGCGGACTCAATAAGCGCAGGATTAATATTAAACGTGCGAATATCCGGCTCCACAAAAACAGGCTTCGCACCAACGTAAGTTACAGCCAGTGCTGTTGCGATGTATGTGTTTGAAGGAACAATCACTTCATCTCCCACGCCCACACCGAGAGCTTTCAGTGCAAGCATCAAAGCATCCAAGCCGTTACCAACGCCGACGCAATACTTGGTATCGCAGTACTTAGCGAATTCTTTTTCAAATGCCTTATCTTCTTCACCTTCAATATACCAAGATCGAGTGTAAACACGTTCAAAAGCATTTCTCAGCTCGGTGTCCAGTTCTTTCTCCAAGGGAAGAAAACTCACAAAAGGTACCTTCATATTAATTATTCCTCCTCATCTGCGACAGCTTCTCCGCAGTTGTTCACATACTCAATGAATTCGTCATATTTTCGGATGTAGTCAGATTCATCATATAGATCTGAAGCCAAAACCATAAGTATTGCATCCGGAGAGAAATCAAACATCTCTCTCCACATTGCATTAGAAACATATAACCCTTCATATGGTTTTTCCAGTGGCACAATCTTCTTTTCTTTACCGTTATCTAAACGGATTTTGCAGCTTCCGTGGATACAAATCAAAATCTGTTGCAGGGATTTATGTGCATGATATCCTCTGGTAACTCCTTCAGCAGTATCATACATATAATACACTCGCTTGATCTGAAAAGGAATATCCTTAAATTCCTCAAGTGCAACGAGCTGTCCACGTTCATCACCATGCGGTTGAAACACATATTTTACAACTTGCATATTTTCCTCCATTTTCTATTTGACTAGTGTCTCAATAATATCCAAGACCTTAAATACAGCCCTATAGAATACCATCTTAACCATCAAACTGTAATATGTATATTTTTCTTGAACTGAAGTGTCCTCCCAATCCCGTAGGCAGGTTATATTGTCCCCTTCTTTCTGCTGTGCCGCCAGGAAGTATTTATCGTATTTGGGTTCCTTTAGTTTCTCTCTGTATTTCCAGACACGAAGCGTCGGGACACAGAATTTCGCAAGCGAACTCCTTCTAAGTTTTCCTGTTTCCTGCACATCCTGGAATAACAGCATTTCAAGCAGATCCAGATCAACCCTGTCAGATGTTCGCATGATTCCCGTGTCTCTTTGGCGATAACCAAAGGCTGGATCTTGAAAGTGCATTGCTTTTCCTGCAAGAAAGCAACTAAAAAACAAGCCGGTATCATCACAGAATCTATCCAAAAGATAATGCTTCACGCTCTTTCGGAAAAGATAGCAGGAAATATGCCGATATTCAAACGACCACAATACTGGGCGGGAAAACTGGGCTTTTTTCGTTTTTCGCGGTGGCTTTTCCGTCCCATCATCCCAGAAAAACCTGTAGTCCGTATAACAGCAGGAATACTCCTCATTCTGATCCAAGAATGCTACAGCCTTTGAGATTTTGTCCCGCTGAAGGAAGCGGTCATCTCCAGACAGAATCTGGATGTATTCACCCCTTGCTTCCTCAATTCCTCTCTTGATCACATTCGAACAGCGAAAAGAAGGAATAACAGATCCCGTGATATTTCGTTCCATCACAAAGCTGCGGACAATATCTGGATACTGTTTGCAGTACTGTTCAATAATCTCCTGAGAGCCATCGCTGGAACCATCATCACCGATGATAATTTCCAGTTCCATGCCCTTCTCAAAGGCGTCCTGCTGCAGACAGCATTCTATCGCTTCTGGCAAATATTCCTTTTCATTATAGGAAATAATAATGACTGATATTTTCATTTTTTGGACACCTTCCGCTGTAGAATTTGAACGGCCATTATGCCCAAATATGCCACACTCTTTGCTTTCAGACCACGGCTTCTATACTTTTGCGGAATAGTAGAATAGGCCCGATTAAACTCCTTCAAAGTTCCAGCTCTCATGCATTTGACCATTGCCGGACCGATCATCTTTTTATACCTGTTTATTAGATCGTATTCTCCATTCCAATAGGCATCCAGATTATTGAGCAACGATACCACTTTTTCAAACTTTGTTAGCGCGGTATTAAGGGAATTAAAGTTGTGTTCTCCCTTCTTCGCAATACGAAGCCGATATGCAACCGTAACTTCATCTGATATATAGATATCCCCAAGTGTCAAGATAAACATGCAGTCGGTTGTATCGTCAATATAAGGACTGATTTGGGGCATCATGGAGAACATGTCATAGTGTTCTTGGATAACATTCCGTAGCAGCATTCCATTCATGGGAAAATTCTTTCCCTGAAGGTAATCCTCCAATGTGAATTTACGGTTACACATTGTCATTGCTGGCACAAGATGAAATGTCTCCCCTGTTTCCTCTGATACCGCCGCCAATCTGGTGGAAACACCAATATACTCTGAATGGGCCTCCAAAAAATCCACCTGTCTTTGTAGCTTTTCCGAATCAATCCAGTAATCATCTCCTGACAACACTATGATGTACTTTCCCACACACATGCTCTTAGCCAAAAACATGTTATTGGAAAGACCAATATTCGTTTCATTTATATTTATTCTGATAAAACTGTACTTTTCTGCATATTCTTTTAGAATACTCGGAGTTCCATCCTTGGAGCAGTCGTCAGAAATCACAATTTCGTATGGAAAACTCACCTTCTGACGCAGGATGCTCTCAATTGCGTCTGCGACATACTTCTCATGATAGTAAGTTGTCATATAGACGCTGACCATATATGGGTATTTGCGATTTCCCTGCATGGACTATTTCCTCGTCTTCAATCATTTATTTTATACATTGCCTCGTAATACTTCTGGTAGTTCCCGCTGGTCACATTGTTCATCCAGTCCTCATGCTCCAGATACCAGTCAATGGTCAGGACAATTCCCTTCTCGAAAGGAGTCTCTGGATACCAGCCCAAGTCATTCTTGATCTTGGTGGGGTCGATACCATAGCGGCGGTCATGACCGAGGCGATCCTCCACATGCTTGATGAGCTCCTCGGAAATGCCATCGTCCTTCAAGCGGTCATGGAGCTGCTCGATGATGGTCTTAACGATGAAGATATTGGGACGCTCGTTGTGGCCACCCACGTTGTAGACTTCACCAATCTTACCGCCATTGGCCACCATGTCGATGGCCTTGCAGTGATCTTCCACATACAGCCAGTCACGGATCTGCATGCCATCACCGTACACGGGGAGCTGTTTGTGATGCTTGACGTTGTTGATCATCAGCGGAATCAGCTTCTCCGGGAACTGGTAAGGACCGTAGTTGTTGGAGCAGCGGGTGATATTCACCGGCATACCATAGGTATCATGAAACGCCTGCACAAAATGGTCGGCACTGGCCTTAGAAGAAGAGTACGGGCTGTGGGGATTGATGGGGGTAGTCTCCATGAAGTACCCCTCTGCGCCCAGAGCACCATATACCTCATCGGTAGAAACCTGCAGGTACTTTTTGCCTTCTTTCCAGGTCTTAGTAGCAGCATCGTACCAGGCTTCCTTCGCTCTCTGAAGAAGGTTTACCGTACCCATCACATTGGTCTGAACAAAGATTTCGGGATTGGCAATGGAACGATCCACATGAGACTCAGCAGCGAAGTTGATGACAAAGTCGAAGTCATACTTCTCGAACAGAGACGTGACCAATTCTTTGTCGCAGATGTCACCCTGCACAAACACATGACGAGGATCGCCTTCCACGCCCTTGAGGTTTTCCAGGTTGCCTGCATAGGTCAGCTTGTCCAGATTGACCAGCAGGATATCGTCATATTTCTTCAGCATATAGTAAACAAAGTTGGAGCCGATAAAGCCGGCGCAACCGGTAATCAGATATTTCTTCATTATTTGTGTCTCCTTTTTCTTCATTTTCAACATCATTACCGAGGCATTTTTCCATCTGCCACAGTTCTTAAGTGCTTTCCATAGTTGCTTTTACCGTACTTTTGTGCAGCAGACAACAATTGCTCTCTATCAATCATATGGAAGCGATACGCTATTTCCTCGGGTGCAGATACAACCACACCCTGCATATTCTGGATCATTTGAATGAAAGAAGCAGCTTGCATCAGGCTATCCATTGTACCGGTATCCAGCCAAGAGAAGCCTCTTCCCATCACATCGCAGTCAAGTTTTTCCTGATTAAGGTACATAGAATTCAGTGTAGTAATCTCTAACTCACCACGGGCACTAGGCTTTACCTTCTTCGCCATCTCACTGACACCCTTAGGATAGAAATACAAGCCTGTTACAGCGTAATTGCTCTTGGGGTTCGTGGGTTTCTCTTCCAAGGATAGTACTTTATTGTTCTCGTCAAATTCGACAACACCGAACCGCTCTGGGTCTTCAACGTAGAATCCGAAGACCGTTGCTCTTCCCTTTTCCGCATTTTCGGTGGCATATGCCAGCTTTTTACCCAGACCGTTTCCGTAGAAAATGTTATCTCCCAGCACTAATGCACAAGCATCATCTCCGATAAACTCCTCTCCAATCAGAAACGCCTGCGCCAGTCCATCTGGACTGGGTTGTACAGCATAAGAAAGTTGGATGCCGAACTGGGAGCCATCGCCCAGAAGATTTTCAAATCGGGGAGTATCCTCAGGGGTAGAAATAATCAAAATATCCCGGATACCAGCCATCATCAGCGTTGACAGGGGATAGTAAATCATCGGCTTGTCATAAACTGGCAGAAGCTGCTTTGATGTCACCATTGTCAGGGGATATAATCTTGTACCTGCGCCACCGGCGAGAATAATACCTTTCATCTTCCATACCTCATTTCGTTATGTTCGTTTTTCCTAATATCATAGGAATTGTGTTCCGTTTATGTAAGCTATTGAGTATCAAAACTTCATAATTATCCTTTATATGTTTTTTTGATACTCCAATACAATATCTATATCAAATACAGATGATGAATCTCTGCAAAATCTAGCCAATAAAATTCTGAGAAAAATGTGTGCTCTGGATTCCAAATCTGGTCGCTTCCGCATATGTATACATCAGAACCGTTGCATTCTTTATAATCAGAGTTATCATATCCTTTCTCAGATAATCTCAGCTTTTCATTTACAAAATGATCTAAAATAGAAATGCACTTATTTCTTTCCTCTGATGATTACATACACCTCATTGTTCTTCGACAATACCTTCGCCCAATTCCAACCAACTCCAGGTTCAGAGCCTCGGTTGGGGCACATGCAAACGCAGACAGCAATATCTTCATCCGTTATTCTCCCATTTCATAATCGAGCAGAAATTATTAAAATAGGCTTCTTCAGTGAATTTCTTTTCCACCAGATTCACACAATTTCTGCAAAGCTCATACAACTCTTCTTCCGTGTATGAGCTAATTCTACTGATACACGCCTCCAGTTCTTCAACGTTTCCAGCCTCGAATCGGAAGCCTGTGCGCCCCTCCTCAACAAGTTCCTTTAGTCCGCCAAGGACGCTTGCTATCACCGGCGTTCCCACCTGATATGCCTCAATCACAATACGACCGAAAGGTTCTTCCCATTCAGAAGGGGCAATAAGCGCAATGGCATTGCCAATGATTTCGTCCTTTTCCACACCTGTTTTATATCCTAAGAACTGAACATTGGAAATATGAACATTGGCGACAAACTGCTTTAACTCATTTTCCATCGGCCCCGTTCCTAGGATTTTCAAGTTAATCTGTTGGTTACGCTCCATAGCCTTAATCAGAGTCATGATGCCCTTTTCCTTAGAAAGCCGCCCCATATACACAACATATTTTTCCTCATTCTTCTTTGCCAGTACGGCAGGGGCTTTTTCACAAAAATGATAAAGTATCTCCACCTTATCCTGAGGCAGGCCATTGTGTACATGCTTTTCCTTCACAAACTCAGAAATGGCAATGAAACCATCAATATCCTTAATGTATTTCTCCCAGAGCATTTCCTTTGCGATGTATTTCTGAAATGTATATAGTTTGCTTTCCTTATAGCATTTTTGACGAACACCGATCATAGAATTGCTCAGGCACTGCTCACATATCTCACCTTTGTCCATTGCGCCGTTCATACAGAGTAAATTGTAGTTTTGCAAGTACTTGTAAACCTTTATCTGATGCTTGCGAAGCACTGCATATATGCTATTAGATATTATCGGAGATGTATTATGGATCAACGCAAAATCCACATGATCCCTCTTAATAATCTCCTCAACCTCTTTAATTGTTGTCAGGTTGTAAATTGAGTTCAAGCCTGCAATAATTTTTTTGTCGCTCCTACATTTTGTAGAACCGAATTATCTTTGTAATATCGAATGACGCGAATCCCTTTTTTTTCAGTAAATCAGCAATCAGCTTTGCGGATTTTGTTTCTCCTCCGGGAATCAAATAATCATTATGCACATGTAAGCACGTTATCATCTTTATTTTCCTTTTATCATCGCATTCCAAATATACTTCGTATTCGTATGCCAGTATCGTCCAAACAATCTTCTCGGATCTTGCAGCAGTCTATATACCCACTCCAGATTGCTCTTCTGCATCCATTCCGGTGCTCGTTCAATATTTCCAGCGTGATAGTCGAACCCAGCGCCAACGCCAATCATCAGTCCCTCAACACGTCCTTGGTGATCCGCCATCCACTTTTCCTGCTTTGGCGCACCAAGGCCGACCCAGACAAAATCAGGTTTTGTCTCATTAATCCTATCGATTATTGCCTTATCCTCATCTTCTGTCATAGGACGGAATGGGGGACTGTACATCCCTGCTATCTGAATACCGGGATACGTTTCTTCTAGTACCGAATACAACTTTTCTAGCGTCTCATCAGTTGACCCATAAAAATAATGCCGATATCCTTCAGCAACAGAGATTTTGAAAATCTCTCCCATTAGACTCGGTCCTGTAGTACGTTTCATGTTCTTAAATCCACGCTTCTGACCGACAGAAGAAAGAGGACCGCCATCTGGTATTGCCAATATCCCACCGTTTTGCACCTTGCAGTACTCCTGATCCTCATATGCCGTAACCGTTGTATGTACGTTAGAAACACATATATAGTCTCCAGATAAGGCGTGAATATTGTCGTTGAGGTAGTCAAGTAGCCACTCCATATCTATGGCGGCAATATTCACACCTAAAATATTACAAGTAGGGATCGCAGACTTGTCCACAGTACGCTTATAAAATTTATTGTATAGTGATGTGTTCATTTGCTTATCCCTCCTTCATTTGTTCATAAAATCCATTTTTAATCCCTGCCGAACAGGTCCCTTGTATAAACCTTATCCTTCACATCATCCAGGCAACTATCGTATCTGTTAGCAATAATTGCATCACTCATCGCCTTGAATTTCTCCAAGTCATTAACCACGACTGAACCAAAGAAGGTCTCACCGTCTTTCAGCGTCGGCTCATAGATGACCACAGCGGCTCCCTTGGCCTTGATCCGCTTCATGACACCCTGGATGCTGCTCTGGCGGAAGTTATCGCTGTTGCTCTTCATAGTCAGCCGGTACACACCAACTGTAGCAGGCTTCTCTTTGCTCTTGCTGTACTGGTTATCTTCCTCATACCCGTAGTACCCCGCCATTTTCAGCACACGGTCGGCGATGAAGTCTTTACGAGTTCTGTTGCTCTCAACGATTGCTTCGATGAGGTTCTCCGGCACATCCTCGTAGTTGGCCAGCAGCTGCTTGGTGTCTTTCGGCAGGCAATAGCCGCCATAACCGAAACTCGGATTGTTGTAGTGAGTACCAATGCGCGGGTCGAGGCACACACCGTTGATAATCTGCTGGGTATTCAGACCCTTCATCTCAGCATAAGTGTCCAGCTCATTGAAATAAGAAACACGCAGTGCCAAATACGTATTAGCGAACAGCTTGACCGCCTCGGCTTCGGTAAAGCCCATGAACAGCGTGTCAATGTTCTCCTTAATTGCGCCCTCCTGCAGGAGTGTAGAGAACTCATGCGCAGCCGCAACCAGCCGCTCATCTTCCATATCTGTGCCCACGATGATTCTGCTGGGGTACAAATTATCGTACAACGCCTTTGACTCACGCAGGAATTCAGGGCTGAAGATGATGTTCTTGCTGCCGGTCTTTTCCCGGATGCTCTTGGTATAGCCGACCGGAATGGTGGACTTGATGACCATAATCGCATTCGGGTTATATTCCATGACCAGCTTGATCACAGCCTCGACAGCAGATGTGTCAAAAAAGTTCTTCTGGCTGTCGTAATTCGTCGGAGCCGCAATAACAACAAAGTCCGCATTGCTGTAGGCGAGTTTAGCGTCCAGCGTTGCGGTCAGATCCAGCTTCTTTTCAGCCAGATACTTTTCAATATACTCATCCTGAATCGGGGACTTCCGGCTGTTAATCAGCTCCACTTTTTCCGGGATGATATCTACAGCATATACTTTATGGTGCTGAGACAGCAGTGTGGCTATTGACAGGCCAACATAGCCGGTACCTGCGACTGCAATTGTGTAATTCTTCATGATACTTTCTCCTTGTCTGTCCCGGCAAAAGCGGGAATGATTTTTTATGTTAATCGCTGTGGTTATCATCTGGGATGATGTTCTCATCTTGCTATGACATCCTCATCCGTTTTCCACAGCGCGGAATCGTCTAAACTGAACTTATCTGTGTTCTTATAGGGTAGACCTGTCATGATGTGTATATCATCTGAACCACGCTCAGCATTCCAACGATCTCATCTTCCTCTACCCTCTCGACTGCCCATGCCTGCCTAAATCCCCATTTTCATCAAAACAATTTCATTTATTGTCGAGGTCATTCTCTGTTGATGATTTGTTCATTCATTCCAATCGTCTTCAATAATCATCCTAATCAATTTGTAAAACTTGTATATTTTCTATCTTTACCACCCTATATCACCCCAGAAAAATGAGCTTATCATCTTCTGCTATTCTCTACCCAAAACTCTCCCAGAAAGATAGCTTTTTCACTCATCCCTCATTTTCGTCCGTTATCCTATATACCGCATGAAAAATGAGGTTATCATCAACTATGAACTTCGACCCAAAATTTTCCCGGAAATATAGGTTTTTAGAGGGGGTAAAAGGGTGATTTATCGGACAATAAACGGCATGAAATGGATGATAACTACACCGCCGTTTTACCCCTCAAAACTCGACTGAAAATTTAGGGTAGACATTTGTAGGTGCCGCAATTACCACAAAGTCAGCAGCACTATAGGCCATTTCAGCATCTAGCGTTGCCGTCAAATCAAGGTCCTTTTCTGCCAAATGTTTTTCGATATATTCATCTTGTATTGGTGATTTTCTTTGAGTGATCAAGGCAACCTTATCCGCAATAATGTCGACTGCGGTTACATGGTGATGCTGTGCCAAGAGTACAGAAATGGATAGTCCCACATAACCTGTTCCGGCAACCGCAATTGTGTATCTCTTCTTCATAATCTTTCCTCCCAAAAAGCGTCGGATATATCTGCTTTTCTGTGTTGATATAGATAGGGCGAATCTATAACCGTTTCATCCTAAGAGTTGCTAGAAACTATAGACAATATCTTCACCTTCACTGCTCATGAAACCCTGCTTTGTGTAATGACGGATTCCATCAACACTAAAGGCAAACACGATAAATAGCCCGTCGGGGACTCCCTACTGGGAGTCCCTCGGCAGGCTCGACTGACCTCCTTCTTATTCAATTTCTGTCCTTACATTTTGGGTAAATGATGATGGAACAGCACCGTAAAACCGCTATCAAGGTCTGGCTGACCGCTGATCACCCGTTCGAACAGAAATTGAGATCAATCAGTCAAGCCGCCAAAACCCTTGATTTATCAGGCTTTTTTCCGGTTGTCTCTATTATTTCACAAGCTCCGTGGATAGACACAGCCACGCGTTTACCGAATAATTTTGGCAGCCAACAAAAAGCCGCGGGACCTTCGGCATGGATATGTACCACATCATATGGCCCAAAGGCGCTGCAAAGTGCCGCGAAGAAAGAGGAAGTCACAGCTGCCAGTCCTTTTTTGTCAATGGTGGGTACTGCTTTCAGTCTTACACCTTTGTATTTGCTGACAGCTTCGGCGTCAAAGGCAGAGCCGCTCACGTGATGACCGCCGCGGTTGTAACAGGTGACCGAATGGCCTTGCTGTGCCATTCGGGTTGCAAGCTCCTCTACGACCACTTCCACACCGCCCTCACGGGACGGGATACGTTTTTGGCCAAACATACAGATTTTCAGTTTTGTATTTTCCATAAGGTTATGCTTTGACATGGACATATTCCTTCAAACCACCCAAAAACTCTATTCATCTACATACTTTTAAGGCACTTTAATTCATTCCTGCCGATGTACCGCTTACAAATCCGCAAAAAGCTCCTCCCGATACACCCCCTTCTCCAGCATCCTCTGGAAACTCTCCTTCACGGCCGGCACATCCTCCTTATAGGTCATGCCGTACCAGGTGTCATCGGTACGCAGCACCTTGACTGTCAACTTTCCTTCCTGGAGCAACTGCCCTACAAAAGTAGGAATCAAATATTCAGCCTTGAGAGGATTAGCAGGCACTTCCTTTGCAAAGAATTCCCCAAATCCCTGTTCCAGCACATCCAGAAAATCCGGCGTCAGCCCCCACATATTCATGGACACCAGCGATTCCAGATCCAGAGCAACGCCATCGGCCTCAGCGCCGTCGGCCGTCTTGATGATGTTTTTGGTCTCCACCACTTTGGTCAGGTTGGATTGCGCGTCCATCTCACAGATACCGCGGGTGACGCTGCCGTTGTCCGACAGGGTATTCTTGAGCACAAAGCCTGCCATGCAGGCCTCGCCGCCGTTTGCCAAGTAGTCGTGGACCTTGCGGAAGCCGTCTTTGCCGTAATAATCATCGGCGTTGATGATGACAAAGGGGGTGTGGATCATCTCTTTGGCCGCCAGCACTGCCTGGCCGGTACCCCAGGGCTTGGTGCGCCCTTCGGGGAGCCGGCCGGGGATGTCGCGCAGGTCCTGGAAAGCGTAGTCCACCGTCACGCCATGGGCGGCGCAGACAGAAGCGATGCGGTTCCCGATGACCTCCCGGAACTCATCCTCGATGTCCCTGCGGATCACAAAAATGACGTGGTTGAAACCCGCCTCGATGGCGTCGTGGATGGAATAGTCCATGATGATGTGGCCGCTGGCGTCCACCGGCTCCAGCTGCTTGATGCCGCCGCCAAAGCGCGAACCGATACCGGCGGCCATGATGAGCAAAGTCGTGTCCATACTTTTCCCTTTCTATGTTTTTCCGTTACTCCTCGTACATATTAAAGAAAGGCTGCTTTTCTCCGCAGTTTTCGCGTTCAGAAAGCAGCCTCCCTTCAAAATGATCTGTTTACGCATTTCTTGGACGGCTGTTCTTTGTCAAAAGTGTGTAAGAAATTCAGCCCTGTACCTGTATCTGAGCCGCGATCATCACGGGCTCCGAGCTGTATGCGTTCCGGTATATCACGCCGTTCGCCACACAGGCACGGTGCGGAAATTGCCGTTCCTGTCTCAACCAACATCCACCACTTGAGTGCCGTCCGTCGCACCAACCGCCGGGCGCCCCGCTCTGCCTCCCGTCGCGGCATGGTCCGAGAGGGTTTCACATCCGAGCTTCCGTAGTCTATATTTTGTAGAATGTGGCTGTGCAGTTCAATGCTTTGACCGTCACTCTCTTCCGTACAGAAAAGATCGTATTCATCCTGGAAACGGAAGATACCTTTTTCAACTAAATGTACATGTATTCTAGCATGGTTTCGAGTGTTTTGCAAGTAGAGCGATTTCACCTGCAACCAAAATCATACAATGCAACAAACGATTTATGCAACATTATACCAATATTTTACAGATTGCAGAACCCACTATGTAATAAACCGTACGATGTATGTAATGAAACGCAGGAAGGAGCGTTCAATATGGCAAGAAAGACCCAAAACAAAAAATCTCCAGGATGAAATTTTCAGAACTTGCAGGGCAGTGGCTTTTGTCCGTTTCATGCAGGCTCAAGGAAAAACGCCTCTTTTGTGCTCCTGGCGTCGCCGTCCCCGGCCGAGTTTGTGGATTTTCGCCGCCAACGATTGACAAACGCTACAAAAAATGTAAAATAGAGTTAACATCTTTTGAAAGCAAGAAGGAGGCTTTCCCCATGTCCAAATTAGAGTCCCGCAGAACGTTCCTGAAGAAAACCGGCCTGTCCCTGAGCGGGCTGGCTTTCCTCAGCCTTGTCGGCTGCTCCCAGACGGCTTCCAGCTCCAGCTCTTCCGCTGTGGCGGCGTCGTCCGAGCCTGCCGCCGAGGCAGTGGCCGCGGATGCGGAGATTGAGATCCCTTCCCACCCCTATCCGTCCTGTGAGTTCGATCTGGACCGGGTGGAGCAGCTGGCCTACGAGAGCTTCTATCAGAACGGCTGCTGCTACGCTGTGACCAACGCCCTGCTGACCGAGCTGAAGGAAAAAGTGGGCTTCCCCTACACCGCCATCCCCGCCGAAATGTTCGTGAACGGCAAGACGGGCTACGGCGCCAGCTCTCTGTGCGGCTCTCTGGGCGGCGCGGCCGCTATCATTGGCCTGATGTGCTCCCCGGATGACTCCTCTGCCATCACCAAAGAGCTGTTCAACTGGTACACCTCCACCAACCTGCCCATCTACCAGCCTGAGATCCAGGCCGAGACTCCCACGGTCGCCAAGACCGTGAACTGCGCCGACAGCGTCACCACCTTCATGGCCGCCGCCGGCATCACCGAGATGAGCGACCCCCGGCGCCTGGCCCGCTGCGGCGGCGTCAGCGCCGACGTGGCCCGCAAAACCGCCGAGCTGCTGAACGTTCACTTCGGCTACATGGAGGCCGAGGCCGCCCCGGCCGAGAACGCCCCCGAAGAGACCCTGGCTGACAACGAGTACATCGGCGAGGGCGAGGGCTTCGGCGGCACCATCCGGGTCAAAGTCACCATGGACGGCGACCAGATCAGCAAGATCGAGGTCCTGTCTCACGGCGAGACCGCGGGAGTCTCCGACCCTGCTTTCGAGACCATTCCCGACGCCATCATCGCAGCCCAGTCCACCGAAGTGGATGCGGCCGCCGGCGCGACCTTCTCCAGCAAGGGCATCATGGAAGCTGTCAACGACGCCCTCTCCAAGATCGGCACCTGATCTCCCCTTTTTGCGCAGCAAAAACCTCCTGCGGCAGAATCTCCTTCTGCGGCGGGAGGTCTTTTTTGTGCCGCACGCCAAAAGCGCCCCTGCCGCGGCTGCGGCAGAGGCGCGGGACGCTCTCTTCCTTATATAATAGTATCCTATCCTTCCAGCAGCCAGCGGCGGATGGCTTGCGCCGCACCGCCCTCGGTGTTGCGGCCGGTGACGGCCCGGGCCACCTGCTGGACGTGGGCGGGCGCGTTGCTCATGGCCACCCCCAGCCCGGCGGCGGCCAGCAGGGCCGCGTCGTTGCCGCTGTCCCCTATTGCCATCACGTCCTGCAGGGTCAGCCCCAGACGCCCGGCCAGGAAGGCTACGGCGGCCAGCTTGCCGGCCCCGGGGGCGGTCAGCTCGATCGCGCCGCCGCCGCAGTCCATGGCCAGGGCCGCGCCCTCCACCTCCGCAAAGAAGGCGTCGCGGGCCGGGCCCGGCACCAGCAGCGCGTTGATCTTGAGGATGTCCCGGCAGGCCAGACCGGCGGCCGGGCCCTCCAACGGGCGGCCGCGGCGGGCCAGCACCCCTTTGTGAAAAGGGGTGACATCCGGCGAGCTCTCCAGCATCCGGCGGCCGGCCGGGGCCACATGGTACCAGCTGTCCCCGTCGATGTACTCGACCGGGAAGCCGCCCCGCCGGGCCGCCTGCTCCACCCGGGCCAGGCTGTCGGCGCCAAAGGCCCGCCGCCAGAGGCGCGCGCCGGTGCGGGGGTCGATCACCTCCGCCCCGTCGTCCAGCACCAGCCATTGCATCCAGGCCGGCACCGGGTCCAGGGCGGCGGGCAGGCACCCCGCAGGACGCCCGGTGGCCGCCGCCACGATGCAGCCCCGCTCCGCCGCGGCGGCGGCCGCTTCGGCCAGGCCCGGCGCAAAGGCGTCGGGGTCGCTGCCCAGGGCGGTGCCGTCCAGGTCCAGAGCCAACAGTTTATAGCGCATCGGCGGCCTCCTTTGCCGGGGGCGGCACCATGCAGAACCGGCTGCCCCGCTGGATGCAGTCCATCAGCAGCCGGTACCGGGGGGCCACCCGGCCGATAACATTCACCCGGCCGTCGGTGGGCAGGTCCTGGCGGACCAGCTGGATCTCGCCGGAATAGCGGCCGTACAGGCGGTTGTCCATGGTGACGCTCCCCCGCAGCCGCACACCGCAGCCGGCAGGCTCCGCCGGGGGGCCAGCCTTCGCATAGGCGCGGGACTCCTGGAACCGGACCAGCCCCTGGGGCGAGTCGGGCCGGCAGGTGAACACTTTGCCGTACAGCCCCCGGTGGGCGGGTTCCAGCTCCACCGGTACCGGCAGGACTTTTTCGGTGCAGAAGCGCGCGATCTGCGCCTGTTCATAGGGGCTGACGCCCGGGTCCCCCGCAAAGATGCCGTCCACCCCGTAGTGGACCGCCAGGTCCGCAAAGGCCGCCAGAGGCGCGGCCCCCCGGTGGGCTTCCAGGGTGGGCAGCCCGGCGTACAGAGGGCCCCGCAGCTGCTGGTCCCCGGGGATAAAGGCATAGACCTGCATCCCGGCGGCCTGGAGCATCCGGGTGCTCTCCCGCAGGAACGCGGGGTCCAGGCCGGTCTCGGGCCGGGGGTAAAAGTTGTGGATGGCGATCACCTCCGGCCCGGCGGCGGCCAGCGCGGCGGCCTGGGCGGGGGTGGTGGTGGAGGCGTTGACCGCGATGGGCATCCGGGCGGCCAGGGCGCAGGCTTCGTCCAGCGAAAAGCCGTCGTCCAGCCGCAGCCCCCACAGCCCCAGCGCCCCGGGCAGCTGGGCGGCATCGTCCAGCCCGAACAGGGGGGCGGTCACTTCGGACACATCCGCCAGGATGCGCCAGCCCTGCCCGCTCAGCCAGCGGCACATGGCCCGCGCCCGGTCCGCATAGCCGGGGCCAAACTCCTCCCCGATGTGCAGGGAGATGAAAACAGGCGCACCGCCTGCCGGGCTGGCGGCAAGCGGTGCTTTCTGTTTCTCAAACTCTGTCAGGTAGACCGACCGTCCGAGAAAGTCAGGCATCGGCTACCTCCTCGGGCTTGATCATGGCGTTGGTGACCAGGAAGCCCATGACGTAGCTGATGAGCAGGCCCACCACATAGCAGGCCACGCTGGCGGTGGCGCCGGAAGGCCCGGCGGTCATGACGAAGATGGCCAGCAGGCCCGAGGGGCCCCAGGTGGTGGCGGCCACCTGCATGGCCATGACGAAGGCTCCGCCAAAGCCTGCGCCCAGGCCCGCCGTGATGAAGGGGCGGCCCATGGGCAGGGTGACGCCGTAGATCAGGGGCTCGCCCACGCCCAGGATGCCTGCGGGCAGCGCGCCGGTGATGACTTCCTTCATGCGGGTGTTGCCCACCTTTTTCGCCTTCAGGTAGATGGCGATGGCTGCGCCCACCTGGCCGGCGCCTGCCATGGCCAGCGCGGGGTACAGGGTGACATAGCCCAGGGTCTCAAGCTGCACCGAGTACAGGGCCACCAGGCCGTGGTGCATACCCATGGCCACCATGGGCAGGAACAGGGCGGTGGAGATGTAGCCGGCGACGATCCGCATGATGAGGCTCTCGCTCATGCAGACCTGCTGCACGATCCAGCACAGGCCGGTGGAGATGTAGCCGGTGATGGGCATGACCACCAGGATATAGGGCACCGAGCAGACGATCAGGGTCAGCAGCGGGGTGAACATGATGTCCAGGGACTCAGGCATATACTTGCGGATGAACTTTTCCACATAGCTCAGGCACCACACGCCGATGACGGCGGCCAGGACGCCGCCGCGGCCGGCCCGCAGGATGGAGTCCAGGGGCTGCACCTCGTCGTACAGGCCCAGGATCTGGGAGATGGTGTCGATGTTGCCCAGGCCGGTGATCATGCCCAGCATGCCGCCCAGGATGGGGGTGGCGCCGAACTTTTCGGCGGCGCGGTAGCCGGCCCACGCCGTCAGATAGCTCAGGAACGCGGCGTTGATCAGGGCCAGCAGGTTGTACACGATGCTCCAGAACGAGCTTTCGGCGTAGTTGGGCATCACCTGGGTCATCAGGGTGGCCAGGCCGGAGCACAGGCCCGCGGCGATGACGCCGGGCAGCAGGGGCACAAAGATGTCCCCGAAGGTCTTGAGCATGCTCTTGACCTTGCTCTGCTTCTGGCCCGCCTTGACGGCGGCCTTGTTGGCCTGCCAGTCGTTCTTGGTGTCGGCGCCCCCTGCCGCGGGGATGCCCATGCTGCGGCAGATGTCGGCGCACTTGCGGCACTTGCCGGGGCCCACCACGATCTCCACATAGCCGGGCCGGTCATGCACCACGCCCAGGACGCCCTCGATCTTCTTGATGGCTTCCTCCTCGACCTTGCCTGCATCCTTGACCTCGATCCGCAACCGGGTCATGCAGTTGGTGGCAGAGATCACGTTCCCCTTGCCGCCCAGGTGTTCCAGCGACTGCCGGACCAGTTCTTCGTTGGTCATTGCGTTGTCCTCCTTTTGATCCGAAATCGTTCTATTTGACAGACGGCCTGCGCCGCTTTGTCCTTCGTCAGCCCTCGATGGCGGCCCGCACATGGCCGTGGGCCTGTTCCAGGCGGCGGTGGGCTTCGTCCGCCGAGCAGCCGGCCAGCAGCATGGTGATGGCGCACTTGACGCTGCCGCCCGCCGCGTCGATGGCCTGGCGGGCCTCCTCCCGCTCCACGCCGGTGGCGTCGATCACGATGTTCTCCGCCCGCACATGGAGCTTTTCGTTGGTCTGCATCACGTCCACCATCAGGTTCTGGTAGGCCTTGCCGATGCGCACCATGGACGCGGTGGAGATCATGTTCAGGATCATCTTTTGGGCGGTGCCCGATTTCAGCCGGGTGGAGCCGGTCAGCACCTCAGGCCCCACCTCCACCTCGATGGCCAGGTCCGCCGCCTGGCCCACGGCGCTGCCCGGGTTGCAGGCGATGGCCGCCGTGCGGCAGCCCACGCTTTTGGCGTATTCCAGGCCGCCCAGCACATAGGGGGTGCGGCCCGACGCCGCGATGCCCACCACAAAGTCCCTGGCGGTCAGGCCGTGGGCCTCCAGGTCGCTGCGGCCCAGCTCGCGGCTGTCCTCCGCCCCCTCGATGGCCTTGAGGAAGGCTTTTTCGCCGCCGGCGATCAGCCCCACCACCATCCCGGGGTCCACCCCGAAGGTGGGCGGGCACTCGGCCGCGTCCAGCACGCCCAGGCGCCCGCTGGTGCCTGCGCCCATGTAGAACAGCCGGCCGCCCTGCTCAAAGGCTTCCACCGCCCAGCGGGCCGCCTGCGCGATCTCGGGCAGCTTTTTGGCGATCGCCAGGGGCACCCGGGCGTCCTCGTCGTTGATCGCGGTGACGATCTCCAGCTCGGACATGGTGTCCAGGTTCATGGTGCGGGGGTTGCGCCGCTCGGTGGTCATTCCGTTCAAATTCAGTTTCATTGTCTACCCGGCCTTTCTTGCTGCAGAGTTGGGGGTCATGCTTGTGACTGCATTATAGGCTTTTGAAAACAAAATGTCCACATTTTCGGCAGATTGTGGTATAATGTTTCATAAAAGACAGGTTTTTGAAAATCTTCTCCATGTTTGAGAGATTTTTTGTGCAAAAACCATAAGAACCGGCGAGTTTTGCGCCCATCCAGGAGGTCATTATGAAAAACGCCCTGCTCCGCCTGCGGGAAGCCTGCGCCTCCCTCAGCCCTGCCGAACAGCAGATCGCCCGCTTTATCACCGACAACCCCGAAGAAGCCACCCTGCTCACCGTCCGCGAGCTGGCCCAGCGCACCTTCACCTCGCCCTCCAGCGTCGTGCGGGTCTGCCGGTCGGTGGGCTTTGACGGCTACAAAGAGCTGCGCCGCGCCCTGGTGGGGGAGCTGGCCGCCCTGGGCGAGACCGGCCGCCACCCCGAGCAGGAGCTGACCGCCGGGGACAGCGTCCACGAGATCATCCAGAAGGTGACCCGCAAGAACATCCAGTCCCTTTCCGACTCCCAGCGGCTGCTGACCCCCGAGACGGTGGAGCAGTGCGCCCACCTGCTGGACGCCTGCCGCAGCGTCCTGCTGTTCGGGCTGGGGTCCTCCCTGTGCGTGGCCCGTGACGCCTACCTCAAGTTCCTCCGGCTGAACAAGCCCTGCGTCATCAACGAGGACTGGCACGCCCAGCTGCTCTCGGCCCGCTACGCCACCAGCCAGGACGTGGGGATCGTCTTTTCCTACTCGGGCCAGACGGTGGAGGTGATCGAGTGCATGAAAGCCATGAAGGCCAACGGCGCCCCCCTCATCGCCGTCACCCGCTACTACCCCTCCGAGGTGGCCAAGCTGGCCGACTACAACCTGTACATCGCGGCCAACGAGTCCCTCTTCCGCAACGGGGCCATGTCCTCCCGGCTGGCCCAGCTCAACGCCGTGGACATCCTCTACACCGCCTACGCCAGCCTCCACTACGAGGACACCCTGCGCAAGCTGACCCTGACCCACATCTATAAGCCCGGCGAGCCGGAGGACGCCGCCCCCTGACGCCAAACAGCCCCCCCTTTGCCTGCGGCAGGCGCGCCGCGCTGCAAGGGAGGGCTGTCGGTTTTTCCGGGGGTGCGGGAGGCCGGCGCGGGGCCGGGCTCATTCTTCCCGCAGGGCCTGGGCGTCGCCGGCCTCCATCTGCGGGGTGACGCCGCGCCATCATCTTGACGGCGTAGGGCGCGTAACGCCCCCGCACCTGGACGTCGCTGAAAAAGTAGTTGACGTGGTCCTGCCCGATGGCCGCAAAGACGTCCTCGGGGTCGCAGCTCCAGGGGTAGTAGGTGCCGCCGGCCAGCATGCAGCCCACCTGGTTGGCCGGGTCGATCTGGTGGGCCAGGCGGACGGCCAGGGCGCTGGCCACCAGCTCGTGGTGGGCGATCTGGTATTTGACCTTGTCCGGGTCCTCCCCCGGTTCAAAGACCGCCCCCGCCCCGCCGAAGGGCAGGTGCATCAGCATGTTGATCTCGTTGAAGGTCAGCCAGTATTTCACCTTGCCCCGGTACCGCTCCAGCACCACGCGGCAGTAGCGCAGGAAGGCGTCGATGGTGCGCCGGCTTTTCCAGCCGCCGTACCGCTCCAGCAGGGCCACCGGCAGGTCGAAGTGGCACAGGGTGACCAGCGGCTGGATGCCATGGGCCAGCAAAGCGTCGATCAGGCCGTCGTAAAACCGCAGCCCCGCCTCGTTGGGCGTCTCGTCCTCCCCGGTGGGGAAGATGCGGGTCCACGCGATGGAAAAGCGGTAGCACTTGAAGCCCATCTCGGCAAACAGGGCCACGTCCTCCTTCCACCGGCGGTAATGGTCGATGCCGAACCGGCTGGGGAACCGGGCGTCCGCCGGCACATCCCGGTAGCTCTTCTCCCCTTTCATCACCGCCATGCGGTCGGGCCCGGCGGGGATCAGGTCGATCAGGCTGGGGCCCCGGCCGTCCAGGTCGTAGCCGCCCTCGCACTGGTTGGCGGCGGTGGCGCCGCCCCAGAGGAATCCTTCCGGAAAACGATCCGCCATTTCTCAGCCCTCCTTCGGCTCAAACTTGAGGGACAGCACCCAGGTAACCACGGCGGTGACCACCGCGCTGATGACCAACGCAATGATGATATTGTAAAAACAGGTCATGGTGTTGTCGCCGATGTACAGCAGGACGGCCGGCAGCCCGGAAGAGCCGGTGGCGAACCGGTGGGTTTGGGTCAGGCCGGCGTAAAGGCCGCCGCAGCCGCCGCCGATCATGGCGGCGATGAGGGGATACTTTTTCGGCAGGTTGACGCCGTACAGCACCGGCTCGGTGATGCCCATCAGGGCGGTGATGCCGCCGGAGGTGGCCACCTGACGCAGCTTGCCGTCCCTGGTGCGGACGGCCACCACCAGGGTCGCGACGCCCTGGGCGATGTTGGAGCAGACGCAGCCGGGTCCAAAGATGCTGTCGTAGCCAAGGTCCGCCATCTGCATGACGCCCAGGGGCGCGACGCCGTTGTGCAGCCCGAACATGACCATCGGCGGCAGGAAGGCGCCGATCAGCACCGCGGGCGCCCAGCTCGCATTCACGCTCAGGAAATTGAAGAAGATGGACAGGTACCCGCCCAGGAAGTTGCCGATGGGGCCCAGGACCGCCAGGGCCAGGGTGCCCATGATCAGGAAGGTGAGCATGGGGACGAACACCAGATTGACCGCCTTGGGGATGAACCGGTTGAGCAGCTTTTCCACCTGGGCCTGCACCAGGACCACCAGGATGATGGGGATGACGGTGCCCGAATAGTTCACCAGGCTGAAGGGGATCAGCTCAAAGAAGCGGACCGGCTCCCCCGCGCCGACCATCGAGATCCAGGTGGGGTGCATCATGATGCCGGCCACCGCGGCGGCCAGGATGGGGTTGCACTTGAGCTTCTGGGCTTCGCAGAAGGCGATCATCACCGGCAGGAAGTAAAAGACCGCGTCTGCAAAGAAGTTGAAGATGGCGTAGGTCTGGGAGGCCGAGTCGATGGCGTTGAACACCACCAGCAGGGCCATCAGCGCCTTGAGCATGCCGGCGCCGGACAGGGCCGGGATGATGGGCTGGAAGGTGCCGGCCACAAAGTCGATGACCACGGTGACCGGACCTTTTTTCTCGGCCGGGGCCTCGGCGGCCGCGGCCCCGCCGCCCCCGCACAAAGGCTCCAGCACGGCGAACAGGTCGGCCACGTCGGTGCCGATGACCACCTGATAGACCCCCGCGCTGCGGATCACCTTCCGCACCCCGTCCAGGGCCTCCAGGGCCTTGTCGTCGGCCTTGCTCTCGTCCGCCAGGGTGAAGCGCAGCCGGGTCTGGCAATGGTAGACCCGGAGGATGTTCTCCTTCCCGCCAACCAGAGGGAGGATCTGCGCGGCCAGCTGCTGATAATCTGTTTTGGAACGCATGATGATTTCTCCTTTTTCAGTGTTGCGGCGGGCGGATGTTCCGGACCATCGCGTCCTTCGTCTGGCAAAAGGATAGCACAAAAAAGAGCGTAAAATCAAGCATTTTCGTTTCATTCTGTTTCGCGCCGGCGGGGCTTTTGCCCCTTTGGGCGAAACGGCGTGAAACAAAAGAATTCTCCCTTATCAAAAAGATTTTGAGCCTTCTGCCCAAACCCTTTCCCCTGCCCGGGAGGGGCGGCGGGCCTTGCGCGGGGCCTGTTTCGGTCTGTTGCCGTTTCCGGGCCGCATCCGCCCCGGGCGCGAAACACGCTGCAACCTGGACGGTTGACGGCGGCGCCCGTCCGGGCCTATACTAAAAATAACCGAACCGGCGCAAAACCTGAAAGGAGAGAGCAAACGATGGAATACACCAAACTGGGCAAAACCGACATCACCATTTCCAAGCTCTGTGTGGGCTGCATGAGCTTTGGCAAGGCAGGCACCATGCACGACTGGACCCTGGACGAAACCGAGAGCGAAAAGGTCATCCGCCACGCGCTGGATCTGGGCATCAACTTTTTCGACACCGCCAACGGCTACTCGGCGGGCACCAGCGAAGAATATCTGGGCCGCGCGCTCAAGCGCAGCGTCCCCCGGGACCAGGTGGTGATCGCCTCCAAGGTCTACTTCAACCCCGGCCGCCTTTCCCGCCAGGCCATCCTGCGGGAGATCGACGGCACCCTCCGGCGGCTGGACACCGATTACCTGGACCTGTACATCATCCACCGCTTTGACTACGACACCCCCATCGAGGAGACCATGGAGGCCCTCCACGACCTGGTCCGGGCGGGCAAGGTGCGGGCCCTGGGCGCCTCGGCCATGTACGGCTACCAGTTCTACAACATGCAGCTCGCCGCCCGCGACCACGGCTGGACCCCCTTCTCGGCCATGGAAAACCACTACAACCTCCTTTACCGGGAGGATGAGCGGGAGCTGATCCCCATCTGCCGCCAGATGGGCGTCTCGCTGATGCCCTACAGCCCCCTGGCCGCCGGCCACCTGACCCGCCCCACCTGGGAAGCCGACACCCTGCGGGCCAAAACCGACCGCGTCGCCATGGGCAAGTACGACCGGATGGAGCAGCAGGACATCCAGATCGTCCAGCGGGTCCACCAGCTGGCCCAGCAGAAGGGCTGCAAGATGTCCCAGATTGCTATCGCCTGGCAGTGGGCCAAAGGGGTGGCCTCTCCCATCATCGGAGCCACCAAAGCCCGCTACCTGGACGATGCCGCCGGCGCGCTGGACGTCCGCCTGACCCCCGAGGACATCGCCTTCCTGGAAGAATGCTACGTCCCCCACCCCATCGTGGGCGCCATCAACGCCAACCCGCCCCAGGGCGTCGTGCTGCTGGACGAGAAAAAGTAACCCATATCACAGCAAAACCCCGGACGCGTACAAACGTCCGGGGTCAGCTTGTCAAAAAACTAGAGTCTGTTTTAAAACCATCAAATTAACCAAAGCAGCCTGCAAGCGAGAGAAACAACCGCATGAAAGCAGACGGCTTTTTTCTCATACCGCGTAGAAAATCGCCGGTGATTTTTGAGCTTGAGAAACAAATTTTCAATTAGATGCCGTTCTTTGTATGTGTGCCAGTCCGTTTTCCTCGGATGCCTTGCATTGTTACGGCATGGAATGACAGGAATACCTCCACGTTCTTTGATCCAACGAATAAATTTGTCGCTGTCATAGCCTTTATCAGCGAGAACCAGCTTTCCTGTTAACTCAAAAGGCTCCAGTATTTCTCTTGCCAGGCAAATGTCGTTCCGGTTTCCGCTGGAAAGTAAAAAATGCAGCGGATTACCAAGCCCATCCGTTACCGCATGGACCTTGGTCGTTAATCCTCCCCGGCTGCGTCCGGTGGCCTCGTTGCGGCCCCTTTTTTAGCGCTGCTGGCGTGCTGATGCACTTTGACAGTGGTACTGTCTAACATAAGTGTTGTCTCATCGACTATATCTTGCTGGATCAACTGTGCCAGAACGTTCTCCCATACGCCTGCCTTTGTCCATGCACGAAATCGACTGTACACACTTTGCCAGGGACCAAACCGTTCGGGCAAATCCCGCCAGGGAATGCCTGTATTCAGCCAGTATACCATTGCATTGAGCATTTCCCGGTTGCTTTTACCTGGCCGGCCTCCCTGAGGTTTTCGCTCTGGTGGCAGTAAATCCTTTATCCTATTCCATTGTGCTTCATTCAATTCATGTCTTTTCATGTCCTTAGTTTACTACATTGGTGTTTTGCACACAAGTGTTGAGTTTTAAAACAGACTCTAGGCTGGAAACCGAGCATATATCCGGCTTTGAAAGCTCTATTTGTCCGTATTCGCCCTCCGTTTCCTGTCACTTGCTGTTTTCTGACGGCGGTGTACCTTGCGGACACAATCGGGACAATACTTGGCACGGTTGGATTTTGCCAGAAACGGCGTACCACATTCTGCGCATCGCTTCAATCCTTTGGGACTGGTGATTTCAGCTTGTAAAGCCGGAGCACCTGGCAGAACCCAATCCCGGAACCAGGTGCAACACAGAGAATAAGAGATGCTCTGTACACAGACACAAAGCTCGCCATCATCCAGCGCAATACAATTGCCGCCGTCATAATTGCAGCAAGATTTTCGAATCAGCGCATTGGCTTTTCTCCTTTGCTTGGGTGTCATTTGAATCGACAAATTGTTTTTCCTCCCAGCTTTGTGGTTGCAGCATATGCAGATATTTTTCCATGCGCTTTCCTCCATTTCATGTAG
>OERR01000077.1_pt1 | contig 25983 bp, 19 predicted proteins | sample 1540051 | NCBI WGS metagenome assembly OERR01 (sample SAMEA3891884, study PRJEB23780) | metagenome | biome: terrestrial biome; feature: animal house; material: Caecal content | place: Italy | collected 2015-05-05 | reverse complement strand
GTTGTATTATTCTATACAATTCAATCTTTTTAATTTTGATAAAAATATAAAATAAATTAAAAAAATAAAATTATAGTTAAATTTATGAAAAATATTGAAAAAACTAAAAATTTAGGGAGGGGGTAAAAAAACTGAAAAAAATGGAGATATAGGTTGAACATTAGAAAATTATGTATTATAATAAACTATAAGTTCACAAAATGTTCAATGTTTGCATTTGTACGTGTTGCAGTATGTAAATAAAGGCATTTTTTTGTGTGGAGATAGAAATGAAATAGGAAGAATGAAATATTTTATTCGATGCTGCATACAATAGGAGAACTCGCCTTACTATATGTGTTTCTCGTTATTTTAAGTATAAGGAGATATTTATTTGTAAGAGAAGCAAAAGTAGGTTATATGTTACAATCCTACATAAAAATGTAGAAAATTACTTACAAAATACTAAGAGGGGGATGCTAGAAATAGTATTTGTTCATAGTGGGGAGATAGAGTATATTTTACTCTGATAAAACAAAGGAATAGGAGGAAAAACGAGTGAAAAGCAAAAAGACTTGGAAAAGACTCTTGTCTGTTCTATTGACTGTTTCAATCGTTATCACTACGATTGCACCAAGTACCGCTGTTTCCGCAGCAGAGAATTCATCAACGGAAATCAGCGTGTCAACGCAAGATGATGATAATACACCACAGACAACAGTCAGTTCAGACGATGTAGAAACATCAAATGCAGACAAAACAGAAGATGCACAGGAGACGTCGAAAGCAAGCTTAGAACAATCACAAAGTCAACAAGCAGACAACGACAAAACAGAAGGTGCATCCACAAAAGCTGCAACAGATACGAACCTATATCAAAATGGTTCCATCTGTATTTACAATGAACAGCAGCTAAAAGCAGTAGGGACAGGAACCCAAGTATACGAGGGCGACGCCTCCGCCGATACATTCGGCACAGGAGCAGTCCTGACAGACGAAGAAGGAAACACATTAACCTATGCAGCAGATGGAAGTTATACATTAATGAATGACATTCCACTGACAAAAGAAAGCATATGGACATTACCAGAGGGATTTGCTGGTACATTTGAGTCAAATGAAACAGCACAAGACGGATCAACAGTTTATGATAAAAATACAGATACTATTTATCTTTATCATAACTATCAACTGCAAATCTTAGCTGCCGATAATGCATCAGAAGAACCAGTTATGAGTGGGGATTATGCAGTAAAGACATTTGGTTCTGGACAAATGATTTATTTAGATGAAGAAGAAAATGCTTATCTTACTTATAGTTCTGATCATAATTATGTTTTAGTAAAATCATTTGTAATTACAGATGAAGTACCAATGTCAGCATCCGTACTAAGTTCCGAAACTACGTCTGAAGAAGCTCAGTCAACAACCGATGGACGAGCATTTGCAGGACAAGTTATCTGGACAGATACTGAAACAAATCAAGAATATATTTTGATTGGTAATGAACAGCAATTAAGAGCAATTGGATCGGATGATCCTGTATACACAGCAGTATATCAGGCAAAACTGGTATGGGGTGAATGGGAAGTTGATACAGATGATAGTGGAAATCCGATTATGCTTTATGGAGGCGATGCCGATCTAACAAAAGAGCAGAATGGGAAAAAAGATTATGAGTTTGGACAAGTTGATAATGCAAGTTTGGCTACTGGACGTTGTGGTGTAAATCAAAAAACTGGTGAAATTGATCCAAACATGGATATCAAAGACTCGGGACATACTTATAGTAGAAGTGAAAATTATATTATTTTCCGTGATATTGATTTATCGAGTGAAAATTGGGAGCCTTTGACTTTTACTGGTACAATGGACGGTCGCAAAGGTATGAAAACAGGGGAACCTGTTACTCTTTCTAATATTACGATAAGACAAGATGGTGAGCTAGATATGAGCAAAAATATTGGAATTGGATTTTTTGCTACATTATCCAGTGAAAGAGAGAACTATGTCGCTTCAAAAGGACAAGTTTCGGTGTCGAATTTAATATTGAAAACCGTAGATGTGCAAAATAATAGTGTAGCAGTAAAAGATACATTCTCGTTATTAGGTTCTCTTGTGAAAGGTCTTGGTGTTTTATTAGGAGGGTTGCTGTGGCCAATTCTTCAACTAGTGGGATTAGATTCTCTTAGTGACTTATTGATACATTTAGGAGATATTGCAGAGGCGGATCCGACAAATTTTGCAACTGGTGGGTTTGCAGGTCGTATTTATGGACAAGCATCAGTAAATAACTGTATTGTAGAAGATCTGATAATTTCAAATAAGAAAGATATGACTGGAGGATTTGTTGGTAGTGTAGAAGGAATGACACAATACGATGCACTAAGTGGTTTACTAGATGGTATTTTAATATTATTAGAGAAAGTATTGAATGTAATTCCGTTTTTAGGACTTGGTGATTTGATCACAATTTTATTAAATGGAGGACTTTTGGATGCTGGAAATCTTATACCAATTGGTTATTATAATCCAGAGATATCCAATTGCCATGTAAAAAATATTAAAAGCCCTACACTTGGATCAATAGATACTGATTACAATGGAGGTTTTGTTGGAAGACAGGTAGGAACAATGATAACAAATTGTTCCATTCAGCAAACGTCAGATTTAACAATTCAAGGAGATAATTATGTTGGAGGATTTGCAGGTTTAACCGTAAATGCGGAAATTAAAGGTTTATTAAATGATTTAGGAGTAAATTTGCTGGATGTGTTAATAAATCAATCAGCAATTGCTGGAAGTTCTGTAACTGGACCGATTAAGGTAAATGCAAATACTTCTTATAGTGGTGGATTTGCGGGTGCTATGGGAAATAGTTATGCAGTGGAATGTACAGTATCTAAGATAAAAGAAGTAACTGCAATACAAGATTATGCTGGAGGATTCACTGGATTTGCATCATTAGGATGGGCTACATCATTGGGAGATTCCTATGGCAGTAAAGAAAATAATCTATTAAATACAGTAAAAGAAACGTTGGGAAAACTTTTAGGGGGAGATCAAGCGAAAGAGTCAGCATTACTATCATTAGTAGGTGTAAGCCCTTCTGTTCTAGCGGGATGTTCTGTGAAAGGTGACAACTTACAAATATCTGCAAAAAATTATGCAGCAGGCTTATTTGGAAAAGGAGATGGAACATTAGTTTATTCTTCGATTGAAGAAAATGTAAATAAATTAAATCCATTTAGCAAACAAAAAATAAGTTATGAAGTATCTGGAAAATCAACAGTTGTTCAAGGTATATCTAATATATTAGCGAATGAGAGCTATGCTGGTGCTGTAACAGGATATGTTACAACGGCAAGTGCAGCAGGTCTTTTAGATGCAACATTGGGAATTGGAGATTACCTTCCATTCCAAATTGAGGATGTTACAGTTACTGGCATTGACAGCGGATACTCTGTAACAGCTACAGAAAATTATGCTGGTGGAGGATTTGGATATGCAATTGGTGGAACAATTAAAAATGTAACATTGTCAAATGCAGGAACAGTTACAGCAAATAACTATGCTGGAGGCTTTATTGGTGTTGGTGGAACTGGTGACTTGGCTTCTGCATCGGGATTAAATGTACTGGGACTGAATTTGGTAGAAATTAAAAATTTACTTTCTGTTGCACAAGGAGTTGCTTTAACGATTGATAACAGCAGTGTAGCGGGAATTCAAAACGGATTGAAAATATCGGCAATAGGAGAGAGAGAAGGAGAAAATTCAACAGAAAAGTTTTTGGCAAGTGGATTTATTGCTTCTGCGAATAGTGTAGATATTTCAAATTCTCATGTAACAAACTTACAATCAGTAACTGCCAACGAAACGGTTGGATATGCTGGTGGTTTTATAGGTATTTCTCGAACAGGCGGTTTGGCAGATGTCGTTGGAGAACAGGAAGATTTAAGTGCATTAGGAATTGATGGATTATTAGGAGCAGTTCCATATTTGATTCCAAGTTATACAAAATGTACGGTCTCTTATATATCAAATGGAGAAAATGCACAAATTAAAGCAGCGGTAGCTGGAGGATTTGTTGCAGAACTGCAAAGTGGTACAATTGATAATACAGATGAAGAAAATGATACAGCTGTTTATCAGTTAGAAAATGTAAATGGTACATATTACGCTGGAGGTTTTGCTGGACGTGCGTTACCAGGTGGTTTGGTAAAAGCTGGAGGTTTAAACTTACTAAATGGTCTAGTAGGTCTTAATATTACAAGTTTAACGAGTCTTTTGAATTATTATGTTCCGATTATTAAAAATGCTGGTGTATCATCCGTAGATCAAGGATTTGTTGTAAGTGCAGCAAATGAAGATCAGGATAGTGTATTGGATGCAGTTGATAATTCTGGTTCTGCTGGAGGTTTTATTGGATATGGCAGTGGCGTACAAATTAGTTCTTGTAACGTGAATAAGCTGAAACATACGACAGTGGAAGCTCCAAAAGATTTAGAAGCAGCAGATGGCAGCAGCTATTTTGATAATAATAAAAGCAGTTATGCCATAACAGCAGCACGATATGCAGGAGGCTTTATTGGAAAAATGGATATCGGTTCAACCGCAGCAATTGGAAGCGGTTTGAAGCTCTTAAAAAATATTCAGCTTACCGAGGTACTTTCGGCACTATCTGTAGTTACTTCCACAATTGAATATTCTCATGTCTTTGGTGCTGCTGGAGGATATGCAGTATTAGCAAACAATAATGCAATGGAATTACGTGGTCATGCTGGAGGATATGCAGGTTCTATCAATGGAGGACATATTCAAAATTCTCATGCAAATAATTTCTCTTATGTTATTGGACAGCAAACGGCTGGTGGATATGTTGGAAATATGGAGCCAGGTAATGTAGCAAGTGTACTTGGAGAAACCACAGTACTAGACGGGTTAGTATCACTGCCAAATGATTTGTTAGATGTAGCAGAAACATTTGTGCCTACAATAAGGAATAGTTATACGACTTGTGTTCCATGTGGAGGTGTTGTACGTGCAGATGCATCATCAAGCATTATTAAAAAATCAGAAACTACTGATCCAGATAAGCAGGAAGAAAATAATGAATCAGAAAGTACTTTATTGCAAAAAGGAATGGCAGGCGGATACGTTGGTCATAGTGCTGGAGGACAGATCTGGGGAAATAATGCAGATAATTGGAAAAATGCAGTATACACTGGAGAACAAACAGAATGTGCAGTAAAACGGATTCGTTCTGTCTATGGAGCAGAATACGCTGGTGGATTTAGCGGTTATATGGAATGTGCATCAACTGCATCAAGTGGAAGTTTAAGTTTATTGTATGGTCTTGTGAAAACCGAAACTCTGTTAGGATTGTTAAACGCAATCTATCCTACGGATGAAAATACAGCAGTATATGGTCCACTCTTGGAATTAGATATGACTACATGGAATAACTGGGTTAATGCAGTCGGAGATGCTGGAGCATATGCGGATGAATTAAAAGATAAAGGTGCGGTTGCGTCAGATGATGAATTAAAAGAATTAATTAATAGCTATGCATATGGATACTCTGTAGTAGCTGGAAGGGAACAAACAGATACGATTTCTGCTTCTGATGGAAATGCAGGAGGTTACACTGGCTCTATGGTAGGTGGAGTCATCACAAATGCAACTGCAACTGGTGTAAAGAAAGTTTATGCAATACAAGGCGCAGCAGGAGGATTTGCCGGAAAGATGTTAGCTGGAGGAGTGGCGTCCGTTGGAGAAACATCCATTGCTGGATTACTTTCCTTAAATGGAAATCTGCTCGGTGCATTACAGACATTTGTTCCAGTTATAAAAGAATCTTCAGTTGAAGGATATCAAAGTGGTGCAGTCATTACTGCAACAGGTCAGTCAGATTCTGATGCGTCAGTAGGTTGTGCAGGAGGATATGTTGGTCATATGCTTGGCGGACAAATCCAGGGAAAGATTGATTCTGAGAGTATAGATCCTGCACCTGGATGTAATATTACAAAACTACGTAGTGTAGAGGCATCCGTTGCAGCAGGCGGTTATGCTGGAAGGATTGATTCAGGAGCTGCAGCAGATGTTAATACAAATGCATTAGGTGGAGCAATTGGTGATATTATTAATAAAGTAATTGGGACATCAGGCTCTATAGCAAGTGTATTGAAAACGATTGTTTCTACTGTTCATTATGCAAAGGTAGAGACTGTTGATAGTTATGGTATTATTGTACAGACGACAGGAGACCAGGCAGAAGCAGCAGGAGGATTTGTCGGTATAGTACAAGGCGCTGTGCTTGGAAGCGAAGAAGAAGAAGAAGGATTGCAGGCAATTGGAATCCGTGCTGTAACTGGAGCAGAACAAGCAGGAGGATTTCTTGGAATTGGAGATGTAGCAGCAGTAGCCGAAGTTGCTGGAGGTGGAGATACCACAATATTAGGACTAATTGAGGCTGGAGCGATTGATGTTTTAGATGCATTCCGTCCATATATTTATGAAGCAAAAGTAGTTGGAAGTCAGGATGGAAATGGGTTAACAGTAACTGCAACCAAAGAAAGATCAGAAGGAAGCGGAGATTCTCTTGTTTATATCGGTGGAAATGCTGGAGGCTTTGGTGGAAGTTTCTTAAATGGAACTGTAACAAATTCAACAGTAGAAGACTTAAAATCAGTAAAAGCACCAAATTATACAGGTGGATTTATTGGTTATAGTGGAAAGAGTGGCGTAGTTGATGCAGATAAAGTAGATTTAGGAGAAGGTCTGCTTGATCTGAATGCTGGAATTTTAGATGTGTTTGGCTCTCATATTAATTATTGTAACGTAAGCGGATTGGATGAAGGATATACGGTACAAAGTACAGGAGGCAATCAAGAAATCGCAGGAGGTTTTATTGGATATGCCGACTTATCACGAATGGAACAAGATACAGCAAGTAACGTAAGACAAGTATACAGCGATGAAATCGCAGGTGGATTTGTTGGAAAAACAAGCATGGCTTACTTGGTGAGTGTAGATGTTAATTCCAAATTATTAGATCCAATTCTTAAAGTGGTAAATGGATTAATAAAAGCTCTTTATTTGGATGATCTACAGGATGCCAACTTTGTAGAATTGGGAATTCCAGAGATATTAGAAGTTGAAGTTTTAAGTGATGGAAAGACACTTGGTGTAACTTTGTTTGGATTACATATCACAGTGGCGCTCTCAGAAGATGATAATGGAGAAACGGATGTTGCAATTATTACAATTGGAGATTCTGAAATCAAGCTTCCTTGTAGCGAGAAGGGAGTAACGAATGAAAGCGATGCAAAAGGAGAGATTGCTAACGCTGGTGGCTTAGAAATTAATTTGATTAAAGCAAATCGTACTAAGATTGAGAAGAGTACTGTTACTGGTATTTCTGTTGGATATGATGTATTTGGTGGCGGTGCTTCTAATGATAAAGATGGTATATCTGATAAAGGTTACGCAGGTGGTTTTGCTGGATATAATCATGCGGGGCTATTAGAAGAAAATCACATGATAAAAGCGGATACGGTTCGAGGAACTGCTAATAAAATAGGAGAGTTTAGTGGTTGCACAAACACAGATACTAGTTATGATGCTCTCGAAGATCCAACGAATATAGAAAAAGCGAATACTTACCAAGTCTATCGTACAACGGATCAACGACTCACTGTTGTGAAAAAAGGTGATATTGTAATTAGTAGAGTAGTGAATACCCTTTCCGATCAATCTGGTACCATTGGTGAGATTTGTCATACAATCAATCATCTTGAAACAATAGATAGTCATGATGAGTGGCAAGATGTGTATATGACAACAAATACAGAAACTAGCTATGTAAAAGTACCAATTAAAGTATATGTATCAGCTGCACAGGCAGATTTGATGTATGGAGTAGAAACTTATATTTCAACTGGAGATGAAACAGCGAAACCAGGAGAAATGCAAGATCCATGTGATGAGACAGTAAACATCACGATACAAAAAGTTTGGAAAGACAATGACAACAGTGTAGGTGAAGATCATAAACGTCCAGCAAGTATTATAGTTGAACTGTATCAAAATGGTACATTGTATCAAAATGATCCAGAGCATTCAGAAGGTAAGTATGAAATTACTGGTGATACATCGTCAAATGTATGGAGTATAACAATTCCAGAACTTCCAGCTGTATATGAGGAAAATGGAACTTATAAAAATTATACATATACAGTAAAAGAAGTGGAGAGTCAGGAAGAGTATATAACTGAATACACAAAGGATGAAAATGGATATAATTATGTGATTACCAATACACATACAAGTACATTGGTAGAAACGGATAGTGTTGTTATTGACTTTGGACTTCCAGTAAAAGTGAATGTACTGAAAAATGATGCAGTTAAAGAAGCTGGAACATTAAGTGGTATTTCTGATGTAGCATTAAATGATGGTAATATCTATGATGTTACGACAGATAATAATGCGAATAAAAACGAAGTAGTAGGTAAATTTGGAACTGCTACAGTAGAAGATGTAAAAAATGGAATAATTTCCTATCAGTTAACTACAATGCAGATGGAATCATTTGACCAATTTACTTATTCAGTAGAAACAAAAGCTAACACTATTAATGGAGAAGGTGGAGATGGCTGCTATATTTATAGTACATTAACCATAATCCCAGCTACAACGATCTATTATGAAGATAATGCGAGTATGATTTCGTATATAGATTACGAATATAAAGAAGGTGTTGAACCAGAAACTTCTAGTTCAGGATACGTATATGGTAAATGGTATACATTAAAAAATGATGAAAATGAGTATCAACCAGAAGAAACTCAAGATACAGATCGTCCTGGAATTGCAAAACCTGGAGTTGAACAGGTAGAAGATGATATGGATAGTATTTATGGATACGATACGCATTATACAACATCTAATTCAAGTGATACATCTAAAACGAAATATAGCAATGGCTCTACACATTTTGTTGAAGTAAAAAATGGCATATCAGCAGAAGTCAGCTTTGTATTTACGGGAACAGGTTTTGATGTAATTAGTCTTACAGATAATGATACAGGACTAGTAAAAGTAAGTATAGAGGAGGGAAGTCTAGATACAGAGGGAGAATTTACAAAACAAAAAGACATTAAACAATGGGCTGTGGATACTTATTATGGATATAGTTATGACACTAGTACAGGAAAATGGAAAGTAGATCCTTTGGAAGGAGAAAATGCATTATATCAAATTCCAGTAATTCGTTATAGTGGATTAGAAAATGCAACTTATAAAGTTACAATTACTCCAGTTTATACATCACTATTTGATCATAATAAGAAACAAAATATAGAAAATTCATATAATTTCTATTTGGATGCAGTGCGTATTTATAATCCTGCAAATGTAGAACAAAATCAAATTATTAAAGATGTATATAAGGCAGATGCAGAATATAAATCAACTTTTAAAGAGATTAGAGACATTATAGTAGAAGCTAAGGAATTTGAAGAGCCATCTACAAAAGTATATATTGATGGAGTAGGAGATGCAGATTGGGAACTTTATAAAGATGCAGGTCCTTCTCACGAATTATATTTAGCTCCAGGACAGAAAATTGCAATGACTTTATACGCAAATGAGATACCAACATCAGTGAGAATCGGTGTGAAATCCATTCAAGATAGTGTAAAGTTTACAGTAGGATTTTCAGTTAATGAGTCAGGACAGTGGAAAGAGTATATGATAACTCCAATAATATGTAACACAGCTACGGATCTTTATTATGACATTACTGAGCAATGTATATGGGAAGAAATTGAGAATACTGATGAAAATGGATATAAATATAAAACAACATATCCTGTAACAATTACAAATACATTAGATAACTCAGCAGGCAGTAGTATTATTTCCTTAACTCAATTAAAATATATAATTAACGAAACTGATCAGTAAGGGTATTATAATGTAACCAGTTTAAAAGTAAATATTTTAAACTGGTTACATTAAATAATAAGATTTATAAATTAATTGTGTAAAACTTTTTGTGTAAAAATAAGAGGAATGTATAATGATAAAAAGAGTATATAAAAAACCTAGAATAAAATTTGAAAATTTTGGAATGAGTGTAAAAATAGCAGCATGTGTAACAGAAGTGATAATGGATAATAATAATCCTGTTACAGCGACTATCTGGGATGAAGTTCTTGGCTGGGTATTTGATGTGGATGTAAATAACGCGAAATGTAAATATGATGTGAAGTGTTATCATACTCCAACTGCTGATGCGATTTCAGGGTTCGAAGCTATGGGAGGTTTTTCAGCATCTTAATGAATTAGTATATATCCATATAGGAAATATAATTATATTGAAACTTCGACATAATAATAATCTTATTTGAATTTTTTATATCAAATGGAATATTATAGTTTGTTGAAGTTTCTTTATTAAAGTAATGGAATATTTATAAGATTTAATTGATTGCTAGATTGATTTTTGAGATTGAAAGGGAGAATTTATGAAGAGAAAGATATCCATTGGAATTGGATTGTTATGTCTTGTTTTGCTTGTTGTCGCTGGTGTTTTTTTAGGTAAGAAGATACAGGATAAGAATGCGACTGTTTCGGGTGATGTGGCAGCTCCAGGGCAGAAGGAGGAGATGCAGCAGTTGTTTCCTTATGAAGTAGCAGAAGGAGTTTATGTGATGTCGGCAGAGTCCTATTCTGGAGCGTTTGTTGAGGATGGTTCAGATCGAGAGGTTGAAAATATATGGCAGATTAAAATAGAGAATACAACGGGAAGGGATATTCAGTTTTTGCGGGTTCGTGCCAATTTAGGTGGTGAAGAAGCTGTTTTTGATGTTTCGACGCTGATTGCTGGAAGTAGTGCTATGGTATTGGAAACTAATGCGCTTGCATGGAAGAGCGGCGTGGAGCAGATGTCGTTTACAGCGGAAAATCTGGCGTATTTCCAATATGAGCGGACGATTTTTCCTGAAGTTTTCAGCTTAAGTGTAACAGATCAGACGTTGCGATTGGAAAATATTTCAGAAAATGATGTTTCTGGAGATGTCTATGTTTATTATAAAAATATGGAAGAGGATGTTTTTATAGGAGGAATTACTTACCGTGTGAAGTTTTCTGGAGGGATTCGGGCAGGTGAAGCTTTGGCAGAGCAGGCGAGTCATTATCAGAGCGACAAGAGTAAGATATTATTTATTACATATGGACAATAAGATTTATTATGAAATTGCGGGGATCGTACTGGAAGTGAACTTGCCAAAGGGAATTGTAATTGAGCCAATGGAACCATATTGTATTTATCGAGTGGAGAAAAAGACACCAGATATTTTTCTAAATTATTCTTTTGTGAAGCAACTGAAGCTGCCAGAACGACTACCAATTTATAAGAAGGATCAGGAAAAAATTTATGAATCAGAGGAAGAAGTGATTCGCTTTGTGCATCGATGCAGCCCAATTTTAAAGGAGATCGATGGGACAGTAAAATTGGAAAAGGAAACGGGAGATTTTATGAACCGTTATAAAAAAGACGTTCCAAATCAGTATGAGATTTTTTTGTTGGAGCACCAGACATTGAATGAAAAGAAAATTTTTTATACGATTGGATTAGAACATTTGTTGGCGACACAGAGAGCGGTGATTTTACACTCTGCCTATATTGATTATAAGGGAAAAGCGATTTTGTTTTCGGCTCCTTCTGGAACGGGAAAATCTACACAAGCAGAACTATGGAGGATGAATCGGGAAGGAACAGAAGTGGTGAATGGAGATCGAAGTATATTGACTTGCCGTGATGGAATTCCAGAGGCAAATGGACTCCCATTTTGCGGAACTTCTAAAATCTATAAAAAGAAAACACTGCCGATTCGAGCGATTGTGGTACTGCGTCAGGGAAAACAAAATGTAATACATCGATTACAGCCATTGGAAGCAGTTCAGTGGTTATTATCGGAATGCAATGTAATGTTTGGGATACGTCAGGATGTGGAAAATACGATGGATTTATTAACGGAGCTAGTACAAAGCGTTCCAGTTTTCTGGTTTTCCTGTCTTCCTGATGTGTCTGCGGTTTCCGTATTGGAACAGGCTTTAATTGATTATGAACAGGAATTTGAATCCAAGGAAAAGAAATGAGGAATGAAGGAAATGGAGAGAGGGAATTGGACGGATGCATATCCAATTAGTAAATATTTGACGGCAAAAGCGAATCATCTAGGAATTCCATTGCATGGGGCATTTGAACTAACATCTCGCTGTAATTTTGACTGTAAGATGTGTTATGTGCATTGGAATAAAAATCAAAAGGCATTAAAAGAGAAGGAACTGACGACCGATCAGTGGCTGGAGCTGGCAGAAGAAGCAAAGCGTTGTGGAACATTGTTTTTATTATTAACGGGGGGAGAGCCATTTTTAAGGGATGACTTTCTTCTTTTGTATGAAAAAATTGCTCGAATGGGATTTCGTGTTGTATTAAATACAAATGCTTCTTTATTAAATCAAGATATTTTAGATTGTTTTCGGTATTATCCACCAGGACGGATTAATGTATCGCTTTATGGTGGATGCAATGAGACGTATGAAAAGCTATGTGGAGTTGCTGCGAAAGACAAGGTACTGGATTCTATCCGAAAGCTAAAAGGACTGGGAATTTCCGTGCGGATTAATATGACGATTACTCCATACAATGTACAGGATGTGGAGCAGGTGTATGAAATCAGTCAGCAAGAGAAGACGTTAATTATGATGACTTCATATCTATTTCCTCCGATTCGTCTGGATTCTGCCAATTGCGGACGGAATATTGGACGTTTTTGTGCAGCCGATGCAGGAATTCAAATGATTAATTGGAGGAAGATGCGATTGCCAGAAGAAATCTTTTCTAATTGGGTGAATGAGCAATTGCAAGTTCCAAAGGATATGCCTGATACGGAGGAGGGAAAGGTAGGAGATCCGATTCGTTGTCAGGCGGGGCGCAGCAGCTATTGGATTACATGGGATGGAATGATGCGTCCTTGTGGAATGATGGCGAGTCCAGAAAGGAACGTGATACAAACGGGATTTGAGTCTGCCTGGAATCAGATTCGGGAGCTAGCTTCTCAAATAAGACTGCCATATGAATGCAAACATTGTGAGAAACGAGAGATCTGTCATGTTTGTGCTGCGATGTGTCAATCGGAGACAGGCGCATTTGATCAACGTCCTGATTATGTCTGTGAGATGGCAGAGGAGATGAAAAAGCAGATGCTTGATTTACATAGAAAGTGAGGAATGAATTATGTACGTTTCAAAGGATTTTATTGTAAGAGAAATTGCTGGTGATTATATTGTCGTCCCTACTGGAGAAGAAGCATTAAAGTTTAATGGTTTGATTACGTTGAATGAAGTAGGGGCTTTTTTATGGAAAAAATTGGAAGAAGATATTGAGCTAGAAGCATTGGTGGAAGCGATCTGTGAAGAATATGAAGTAGAGAAAGCGACTGCATTGTTGGATGTTGAGGAATTTTTGCAAATTCTTCGAGAGCATGAAATGCTGTTGGGGCAGAAGTAATTCTGGATGCGTATGATTAGGAAAATACAGGAAAAAATTCGTTCTGGAATGCTTCGGGAATTATGGCTGGAGTATCGGTGGATGGGAAAGTATGCCAGGCGGTACTGGAAGGATATTGTATTTTTTATGGTAACGGGAGTTTTTACCACATTACTGAGTTTAGGAAGTAGTGTGGCTTCCAAGTATTTGATTGATGCAGTGACGCAGTATCGATACAGACAGTTGTTATTTATGGGAAGTTTGATTGTAATTGCAGGAGTTACAAGGATTGGGTTGAATGCAGTTTGGAGTCGAATTTCAATGAAGATTAATCTGAAAGTAAATAATGAAATGCTGTCGGATATTTATAATGATATTTTAAGCACGGACTGGGAGGCGATGAATCGATTTCATACAGGAGATTTATTAAATCGTGTGAATGGAGATATTATGACCGTATCTTCCAGTATTTTAAACTGGATGCCGTCGGTAATTATAAAGTTTGTTCATTTTACAGGCAGTTTTTTCATTCTTTTATACTACGATTGGATTATGGGATTGATTGCGTTATTAAGTGCACCAGTTACGGTTGGATTATCCCGTGTTTTTCTTCGCCGTATGCGAGACTTTAATAAGAAAATGCGGGAGATGAGCAGTAAACGAATGGGATTTACGCAGGAGTCGTTTCAAAATATTATGTCCATTAAGGCATTTCACCTAAATGATTTATTTAGCAATCGTTTGGATCGTGTGCAGCAAGAATATGTAGATATGTCGTTGGATTATAATAAGTTTTCGATTATTACTTCTTCCATTATGTCTGTGGTAGGTTTGATTGTTTCATGCAGTTGTATGGGATGGGGTGTGTATCGGTTGTGGACAGGTTATATTACGTATGGAACGATGACATTATTCCTTCAAATGTCGAGCACATTATCTTCCGATTTTTCCGCACTTGTAAAATCGGTTCCATCGGCAATTGCAGCAGCGACTTCCGCAGGCAGAATTATGGAACTTACAGAGCTGCCGAGAGAAGAAAATGGAAATGACGAAAGAATTCAGAGAATCAAAGAGCAGGCTGGATATGGGTTGAAAATTGAATTGAATGATGTTATGTTCTGTTATCAAGCCGAAAAAGAGGTGTTCCATGGTTGTAATTTTACTGCAAAGTCGGGAGAAATCGTGGCTTTAATTGGAGAATCCGGAGCTGGAAAGACGACGATGATGCGTTTATTGTTAGGAATGATACGAACAACAGGAGGACGTGCTGTCATCCAGGATCAAAACGGTGAAGAAGAAGTATTGAGTGCTGGGACACGACAGTTTTTTTCCTATGTTCCGCAGGAAAATACGATTTTCTCTGGTACGATTGCCGATAATTTGCGAATGGTGGCATTGGATGCCACAGAGGAAGAACTAGTGGAAGCGTTAAAAGTTGCATGTGCCTATGAATTTGTACAACAGCTTCCAGAGGGAATTTACAGTACGGTTGGAGAAAAGGGGCTTGGACTTTCACAGGGACAGTCTCAGCGTTTGGCAATTGCAAGGGCAGTATTAAAGAAAGCCCCCGTGATTTTGTTGGATGAAGCCACCTCTGCGTTGGATATGGATACGGAAAAAAGAGTGTTAGAAAATTTAATGCGTGCTGTAAAAAATGGAATTTGTATTCTCACAACGCATCGGCCAGCTGTGCTTCAGATTTGTAATAAAATATATCGAATTGAACATGCAAATGTAAAGGAAGTGGATTATTCCACTACTACGTTTAAAAACTTCTCAGAAGAGGATTTCCCAGAAGAATCGGAGACGGTGTAGGACAGGGTATAAGTTCCTGATGTAGAAGTATCTACATGTCCTGTTATTGTAATTGCGTCAGGAAGTAAATGACCGTCTGAATCCATTGCAATTTGTACATAGTAGTATGGATCAAATGGAGCATTTCGAGCTAATTTAATGGTTGTGGCGGATAAAGCGAGATAAGGTTTTTTTAGCTGTAAGCTTAGGTCCGCTTTAGCTACGGCAGTATCTAGGAACCGATTTTCTATTTGGAAGGTAACATGGAGGGTGAGTGGATTCTCTGTATCATGTGTCCATTCACAAGTGACAGAGCTAGAAATATCATTGTCGTATCCATCCAATGCTTTTAACGCATCTGCCTTCGATAAATAGGAAGCCAGATGATTTAAATTGTCTTCGGAAATGGAAGGCAATGATTCTGCCAATTGAATGGAAGGGCCATTATAGTTTTTTAATATAAGTGTACGAGAACTGGAAATGGATTGTCCAGTAGGAGTAGTGACGGTGTATAAAATTTCTTTTTGGTTTTTGCCTCGTACGGACTGAATGGTGGAAAAAACTTCTGTTTCCACAGGAATATTTTCTTCATCGGTAACGGTTACTCCAATCATAGGGTCAAAACGCTCGCTTCCGTCATAAACGAGTTCTTCTGGATCAAAGACAATGTTCCAGTCAGAAGATTCGGAAATGATGCTGGAAACTTGCGTATCATGGGAAACGGCAGGATCAGACAGAGATGGAATCGTTCCAGTTAATAAAAGGAAAATATAAAAAACTGCCAAAAATGATACAATGATTTTTAAGATTGTTTTCGTATGAATAAAATTGAAATGCATTGTTTTCCTCCAAATAAATAAGATGTTTTTATTATAACATGGGGAGGAAAATTTGAGTAGTTGTTTTATACTTTGAAAAACGGGAGGTTTGTTATGGTAGATATACATACTCATATATTGCCAGGAGTAGATGATGGTTCAGATTGTTTTACAGAGTCGGTACAAATGGTTGAGATGGCATATGAAACAGGGGTGGATCGAATCATTGTAACGCCACATTGCAATCAGAGAGGACGGTATGAAAATTATTGGTCAGGGGAATTGGAGCAATTGTTTTACCAATTAAAAAATAGGATAAAGGAAGAGGAAATTCCTGTTGAACTATTTTTGGGAATGGAGATTATGGCTTCACAGGATCTTATTTCACTCATTGAAAAACAACAGGTAGTATCGTTAAATGCTTCCCGCTACTATTTGATCGAATTTTTATTTGATACAGAAATTGGTTGGATGAATCGAATGCTTCAGTCGGTATTGGAGATTGGAAAAATTCCAGTTGTTGCACATCCAGAGCGATATTTTGAGGTGCAGAAATCTCCAGATATTGTGCAGGAATGGAAAAGAAGAGGAATTATAATACAGCTTAATAAAGGAAGTGTTTTCGGTGCATTTGGAAGAAGATGTAAGAAGGCTGCAAAGTATTTAATGAAAAATGATTGGATTCACTGTATTGCAAGTGACGCCCATAGTCCTTATATGAGAACTACAAGTATGGAGGAATTGCAGGACTATTTATTGGATCGGTATTCCTATCAGAAGATGGAGGAATGGATGACAAAAAATCCAAATGCAATCATTGAGAATAAGTTAATCGAAGGGTTGTAACGGTAAAATAGAAAAAGAAAGAGGAAATAACTGTGATCAGAAGATGGAAATTACTTTGTATTATATTTTTTATTGGAGTACTGGCGGTATTTTTCCTGTATCGAGTGGATAGGCAGAATCATCGTGATTCGGATGCTCCTAAAATTACAATGGAAGAGAAAGAAATAAAAGTGAAGGTCTCAGAAGAAGAGGAGGCATTTTTAGACGGAATTACAGCAGAGGATGTGCAAGATGGGGATGTTACAGATTCTTTATTGGTAGAGAAATTGTCATCTTTTGTGGAAAAAGGAACGAGAACGGCAACAATTGCTGCATTTGATAAGGATAATCATGTTAGTAAGGCAATGAGAACGATTGTTTATACCGATTATGAATCGCCCCAATTTCATTTAAGTGAACCGCTGCGTTTTCCAGTAGGAACCTCTCTGTTTTTACAGAATATATCGGTTACGGATTGTTTGGATGGAGATTTAACGGATAAAATTAAGATTTTGTCCGATGAAACGGTGGATGAGGATCGTGCAGGAGAATATAAGGTTCAGTTTTCTGTGACAAATAGCGCAGGTGATACAGTAACGATACCAGCTACTTTGGAGCTATATTCGACATCGGAAGAGCATGGACGACCGAAGATAATATTATCGGAATATTTAGTGAATATAGAGCAAGGTGATAAAATTGACCTTTGGGAATTTGTGGAAGAAATTCAAACTTCGGATGGAGATTATAAAAGAACAAAAAAAGGAGTATTGAACAATAAGGAAACAGAGGAGGTAATAAAAGAAAAAGATGTGGAAATAGAAGGAAAAGTTGACTGTGATACGCCAGGTGTTTATGAAGTAATGTTTACTTATACACATGGGAAAGACTCAGACGATACAGGGCATGTGAGGCTAATCGTAGTGGTGAATGAATAGGAGCGAAAAATATGCAAAAGTATAGAGATACAAACGAAATGGAATTAAAAATTGATATTAGAACGATGATAAAAGATGTTTTGCGGTATAGTTGGCTCATTGTAATTATGGCGATTAGCTTTAGCCTTATTGCTTATATGATAATTGATTCTAGTTATAAGCCAAAGTATACGAGCAGTACGACGTTTATTGTAACTGGAAAAGGATTGAATAATAGTATTTACGATAATTTATTGACAGCACAGGATATGACCAATCGTTTTAAGAACATTATAGACAGTAATATATTAAAAGAAAAAATAGCAGAAGTTCTTTCAATGGATTCCTTTGATGCAGAAGCGGAGGCAGAAATTGTACCTGAGACGAACTTAATGGTTCTACGGGTAACGGCCGATACTTCCAAGAAAGCATTTCAAATTTTGCAGGCAATTATGGAAAATTATACCGTTGTTTCGGATTATGTAGTTTCAAATGTGATATTGGAAGTGCTGGAGGAACCTCAGATACCAATGGCTGCAAGTAATGCCAATCAGGCGGAGGATATTGCTAAGAAGGCTTTTTGGATAAGTGGTGCAGCCGTACTGGCATTAATTTTATTTTTTTCTATGAAAAAGGATACAATCAAGAGTGAACAAGATTTTAGGGAAAAATTAGACATCCGATATTTAGGAACCATTTACCATGAAAGAAAACATAAAACTATTTTGTCTGCAATAAAAAGAGAACCCGTTAGTGTGTTAGTTACTAATCCAATCTTGAGCAGAAAATACGTCAATTCGATTGAAATGACCGCTGCCAAAGTGAGAAATCGTATGGACTCAAAACGAATCAAGACAGTGATGGTTACAAGTATGATGGAGAATGAGGGAAAGTCTACAGTTGCAGCAAATCTGGCTCTGGAATTTTCTAAGATGGGAAAAAAAGTGTTATTGATTGACTTGGACTTGAGAAAACCTTCTCAACATGAGATTTTTGATAGAAAAGGGGAGTCATTTACTGGAATTGCAGAATGGTTAAAAAATAAAACAGATCCAGAAGAGAAAATGGTACAAATCCATAATAGTAATTTATTCGTTCTATTTAATTCTAAAATCCTTCGCAATTCACTGGAATTAATGGATGATTCGAGCTGGAAGAATTGGATAAAGAAAATGGAGCAGAAAATGGATTATATTTTAATCGACACTTCGCCAGTTGCTTTAGTGTCGGATGGAGAGAGCCTGGCTCATATTATAGAGAATACAATCTTGGTAGTTCGCTATGATACGATGTTGGCGGCAGACTTAAATGATGTTACGGATACGTTGAATGAGGCAGGAAGTAAGGTAATTGGAGGAATTTTCAATAATGCATATTCGGACTTATTAGAACGAATAGGAATGGAGCAGTATGGAAGAAAAACAAGTTACTAGATTAGAACCTCATTTCAAGTATGTGGATACTGGACAGTATTTGACTGCTATTTGCCAAATTTTAAAAGATGGAAAAACAGCTGTCATTCCTGTATCAGGAGGAAGTATGATGCCATTTTTAGTAAGCGACCGTGATTTTGTAATGTTATCTGACATAGGGGATGGGATTCGAAAAGGGGATATTGTCTTATATCAAAGAAGAAATGGACAGTTTATTTTACATCGTGTCTGCAAAATAAAAAAGAAAAAGTTATATTATATGATTGGTGATGCCCAAAATGTGATAGAAGGACCGATTATGGAAGAACAAATACGGGCAAAAGTTGTAAAAATAATGAGAAATGGAATCTGGATTTCAAAAACGTGTTTTTGGTGGTGGTTTTTTGAAGTAATTTGGATTCGCCTGATTCCAGTCAGAAAATATATATGGAGAGGATACCAATTATGGAAAACGATTTGGAGGAGATTGGAAAGGAAAAACGAAAATGAAGGAAGAATATAGAAAAGAAGCACAGCATGTTGAAGAAGCAATTGATATTTTTTACTTGTTTAATAATGCGTGGAAAGGAATTCGACAATTTTACTGGATTTTTTTAATTATAATCAGCATTAGTACAGCTGCTGGATATTATTATGCAAAAGAAAGTTATCGTCCTAATTATGAGGCGTATGCATCGTTTGCAGTAGATGCAGGAGTCAGTAGTTATAGCAGCAGTTATTATAACAGTACAACAATCAAACAATTGAGTGCAACGTTTCCATATATTTTAACAAGTGGCGCACTGAGACAGATTGTAATGAATGACTTAGGACTGGAAGAAATGAATGTAAGTATTACTGCATCTGCGGTTGAAGAGACGAATCTATTTCGAATTGAAACCTCAGGAAGAGATCCTGAACTTGTCTATGAAGTGCTGGAATCGGTTATTAAAAATTATCCAGAAGTAGCAGAATATATTATTGGAAGTACCAAATTAGTAATTGTAGATGACTCAGGAGTTCCAAAAGAGCCATCCAATCAACCGAATTTAAAGCGGATGGCGTTGAGTGGGTGTATGGCAGGTATTGTATTATCAGGAATTCTCTTGGCTATTTATGCATTGACGAGAAAGACAATATGTGGGGATGAAGATGTAAAGAAGATTATGCAGATTAAAGATTTGGGTACACTGCCTACAGTCAAGATGAAAAAACGCCGAAAAGATAAGAATATGGAAGTCAGCTTATTGAATCAGAAATTATCTCCATCGTTTATGGAAGGGATTCGTACTCTTCGTATTCGAGTTGATGCAAAATTACAAGAAATCTCTGCCAAAACAATCCTAATTAATAGTGCCGTTCAAGGAGAGGGAAAAACAACAGTGGCGATAAATTTGGCATTGGCTTGTGCGCTCAAGGGAGAAAAAGTGTTGTTAATTGATGCAGACTTGAGAAATCCTTCGGTTTCTCAAGTATTACATTTGGATACCAATAAGAAAGAAATTGCAGATGTATTGGAAGGAAAATTGTCTTGGAAATCGGCGTTGATTTCAGAAAAAGAAACGGGACTGCAAGTTTTAGCTGGAACATATCGGCGTGATAATAGTGCAAAGTTGATGGAATCGGATTGTATGGAGCGATTGCTGGAAGAGGCAAAAGAACAGTTTGACTGTATAATTGTAGATGCGCCGCCTTGTACCGTGCTTTCTGATGCAATTATTTTGGCAAAGAAGTTAGATAGTGTTATTATGGTAATTCGTTATGATTACGCTAGAGTGAATCAAATCTTAAGGGGAAGTGAATCACTTGCAGATACAGGAATTTCCATGATTGGGTATATACTAAATGCAGTAGAATCTGGTATAATGGGCTATGGATATTACTCATACCGATATGGATATTATCATAAAGGCTATGGATATTATTCTAAAAATAATCAAAATGTAGAATTACATAAAAGTTCAGAAGAATAGTTTTTTATAAAACAGCAGGAGAGGAATATGAAAAAGCATTTTGCAGTTTTTGGTTTAATTTTGGTTACTGTTATTTGGGGAGGTGGCTTTGTCGCAAGTGACATGGCGCTTGGAAGTTTGTCACCATTTCAGATTATGACGATTCGATTTGGAATTGGGACTGTATTGATGGGAGCGATTAGCTTTCAACATTTAAAAGGAATCAAAAAAGAGGAACTATTTGCTGGTTTTCTTCTTGGATGTACATTGTTTTTAGGGTTTGCATGTCAAATTGTAGCATTGCAATATACAACTCCTTCTAAAAATGCGTTTTTAACTGCTACGAATGTTGTAATGGTTCCATTTATTGCATTTATTATAAGCAGGAAAAAAGTGCATATAAGGGGAGTGGTTGGAGCGATTATGGCAATTGTTGGAGTGGGAATACTTTCCTTAGATTGTACATTTTCCCTTGGATTTGGGGATGGATTGACGTTAGTTTGTGCAGTTGGATTTGCATTACAAATTTTTCTAACTGGAGAATTTGTTGCAAAATATCGTGCCACAATATTAAATTTCATTCAAATGGGAACTGCCTTTTTCCTATCAACAGTTATTTTAATCGGATTAAGAGAATGGAAATTCACAGCAACTACACAAGGATGGCTTAGTGTATTATATTTAGGTGTCATTAGTACAACACTTACCTACTTACTTCAAACTTCTTGTCAAAAATATATTGACGAAACAAAAGCAGCGATTATTCTTTCTATGGAATCGGTATTTGGAACATTATTTTCGATTTTAATTTTGCATGAAACAGTAACGTTGAAGATGATACTGGGATGTGTTATTATTCTATCCGCAGTTATTATTGCAAACACAGCTTCTGGAAACGATAAAAAAGAACCTGTTAAATAGATGATCCTATTGCAGTTTATTTTAGAAAGGGATTTATTAACTATGCCTAGAAAATAGATTAAAAAAGTTAAAATCCTATCGTTTTTCCGTATGGACAACAAGATTAGAATATGTTATTATCTAGAACAAGGATTTGAGAAAAAATTCTTGGCAATAGGAAACCAATCCCAAAAAGGAGTTAGAAAGATGTTTGGAAAATACATACTTGTATTTTTTATTTCAATGGTACCATTAATTGAATTAAGAGGAGCATTGCCATATTCACAGGCATTTGGGCTTCCGCTTGTGCCATCTTATATTGTTGCGATTATTGGTAATATGCTTCCAGTTCCAATTATTTATTTGTTTGCTCGTAAAGTGTTGGAATGGGGAAAGGACAAGCCATATATTGGTAAATTTTTCACATTCTGCCTGGAAAAAGGGGAGAAAGGCGGACAGAAGTTAAAGGAAAAAGCGGGAAGAGGTCTGTTTGTAGCATTATTATTATTTGTTGGTGTTCCACTTCCAGGTACTGGAGCATGGACTGGTACATTGGCAGCAAGTTTATTGGATATGGATTTTAAATCCAGTGTAATTGCTGTTATGCTTGGGGTGCTGCTCGCTGGAATTATTATGGGGGTTGCATCGGCAGGTGTTTTTGGAGCAATTGGAGCATTGTTTGCATAGAATGAATTTGGAGGAGGTGTTCAAAAAGGCATCTCCTTTTCTTTATTCATTTTGTCAAGTGAGAGTGTATAACTATGAATGGAACTTTATTAATGAAGAAAGGAAACAAAGGAATTTATGAGTTTATGGGATAGACTAAAGAGAATATTTAAAAAAAGAAAACCAAACATTATCGTACCAGAAATGCAGAAGGCAGAAGAACTGGAGGAAAATAAGCCAGTTATTGTCAGAAAACAAATTTATGTGTCTTGTCCTGAAATGACCAAAGAAGAATATAAAAAGAAAATGGAAGAGAATGAAAACTGGATGCCAGGGTGGGAAGCAATTGACGAAGAATTGACACAATTATACGAAGAACAAAAACCAGAACGTTTGGATATGACATGGTTGTCAAAGGTAAGTCGAGGCAGTACAAAACAATTGGATGGGTATAGTTTCTATAGATCGGTAAATGGATATAAACATTTGATTTCCTATGGTATGAGTGAATTGTATGCAAAAGAAGAGGCATATGGACAGGAAAAAAGCAAATGGGGGTATGAAATGACGATGAAGTTAGCACAGGATCAAGATGCAATGTGGGCGACGAATCTTATGGCTAATTTAGCTCGGTATACCTTTACAAACGAGGAGGCGTTAAAATTGGGAATGTTGATATCGGGAGATGGAACACCATTAAAGCCCCATACAAATTCTAAGATTACGGCACTGTTAGTTGTAGAAGATGAAGAACTTCCTCCATTAAATACGCTGAATGGACTCGTTATATTTTTACAGCTAGTTGGAATTACGGAAAATGAAAGCGAATGGCTAAAGCAAAATTCAGATAAAACGGAATTATTTATAGAACAAATGAAAGTGGACAACCCAATGTTAGTTACTGATTTGAATCGGGAACAAGATTGTAGTATAATGAAACAAAATAACTTAGAAGAGAAAAGCGCATCCTGCGAAATGGCGTGGGCAGACGAAAAACTCAATCAATAATTTTTAAGAAAGGAATGGGAATTTTGGAAAGAAGAGATAAGATCAATTATTATTTGGATTTGGCAGAAATGGTTTCTCAGAGATGTACTTGTTTAAGGAGGCATTATGGAGCGGTCATCGTAAAAAATGATGAGGTAATTTCAACGGGATATGTTGGAGCTCCAAGAGGAAGAAAGAATTGTTCGGATCTAAATTATTGTATTCGGCAAAAGAAACATATACCAAGGGGAGAACGTTATGAATTGTGCCGCAGTGTTCATGCAGAAGCAAATGCAATTATTAGTGCGGCTCGAAGTCAGATGATAGGAAGTTCCATGTACTTAGTTGGAAAAGAAGTAAGTACAGGAGAATATATTGAACATGCCAATAGCTGTTCTATGTGTAAGAGGATGATTATTAATGCAGGGATTGAAACGGTGTATATTCGAGATACAAAGAACGAATATCGGATCATTCATGTACAAGACTGGATTGATGAAGATGAGTCGTTAGATGGGCTGTTTGGATATTAAAAAAATATTGTAATAATCTCTATAAAAAAGGAGGGGGTCAACGGGGGAGTCGTTGACCCAAATATAAAGAAAAACGATGCAAAAATTTTATCTTTGCTACATTTTTATGATAATAAAAAAGTATGGAGAAAGTATGGAAAAAATATGGAAAAAGTATGGAGAGAATTTGAATGTTTCGTGAACTTTTTAAATCCATCCTCCATCCAGTGCAATTACCTGGCCAGTGAGATAAGTATCTTTATAGGAAAGATGATAAACAAGATCTGCTACTTCTTCCGCTTTGCCAAGGCGGGACATTGGTATTTCATCGATGAGATGAATTAATTCCTCATCACTCATAAAGTGGTTCATTTCCGTATCAATGGCGCCACATGCTACGGCATTTACTTGGATATTGCTTGGGCCAAGTTCCTTGGCAAGCGCACGTGTCATGGCGTTGACGGCTCCTTTGGTAGCGGAATATGCAACTTCGCAGGAAGCTCCAGTAATACCCCATACAGAAGAGATATTTACAATTTTTCCGCTTTTACGTGGGAGCATATCTAAAATGGCGAGTCGAGAGCAGTGGAAAACAGAATTTAAGTTTACTTGTACGATTCGGTTCCAGTCTTCTGGCTTCATATCTTGAAATAAACCAATATAAGCAATTCCAGCATTGTTAATCAATACATCCAATGGACCAAACTGTTTGTGGATTTGTGTAAATAACTGTTCGCAAACAGAAGCATCTCCCACGTCTCCGACATACATCATGCATTTTACTTGATAAGATTCAATTTCTCGTTTTACCTGTTCTAAAAGTTGGGCACGATTGACGCAATTGATTACGACATTATATCCTTTTTTAGCAAATTTGATTGCGATCGCTTTCCCAATTCCACGGGAGGCACCTGTAACTAAGACTGTCTTTTTTGCCATAAAGAAACTCCTTTCTCGATTGTAGTAATAAATGGTTAGGGTGCTACAATGTAGCACCCTAATATATAGAAACTTCTAATTTAGAATTCTGGTTCAATTAAACCGTAAGCACCATCTTTTCTTTTGTAGACAACGTTTACTTCATCGGTCTGTCCATTGCAAAATACATAAAAATTATGTCCTAATAATTCCATTTGAACACATGCTTCTTCTGGATCCATTGGCTTAATACCAAAGCGTTTACTTTTCACGATCTTGATTTTATTATCTGGTTCTTCATAATTTTCTTCCATATAAGCAGAGGAGAAGGATGGTACGTTTGGCTTATGAGAGATCAGTTTGCTTTTGTAACGCTTTAACTGACGTTCAATGATTTCCTCTACCAAATCAATGGAAACATACATATCAGTGCTTGTCTGTTCAGAACGAATGATATTCCCTTTTACAGGAATGGTAACTTCTATTTTTTGACGGTCTTTTTGAACGCTTAATGTTACATGTATTTGTGTATCTTTGGAGAAATAACGCTCCAGTTTTCCAATTTTTTCATAAATGGCGGATTTTAGTCCCTCTGTCACTTCAATATTTTTTCCAGTAATGATATATTCCATAATGAAGTCTCCTTTCAGTATCTTGATAGAGTTATTATAACACAGCATAGTCAATTTGAAAAGCGTTATTTGAATTGCAACTACAATTTTATCGAAATATTATATTTCGG
>OERR01000076.1_pt1 | contig 26236 bp, 24 predicted proteins | sample 1540051 | NCBI WGS metagenome assembly OERR01 (sample SAMEA3891884, study PRJEB23780) | metagenome | biome: terrestrial biome; feature: animal house; material: Caecal content | place: Italy | collected 2015-05-05 | reverse complement strand
AGAACCAGAGCCCCATCGAATCCCGCGAAGCCAAAGAAAAGCCAGGAAAAAGAGCGGAGCGATTTTTTCCGGATGTCGTGCACCAAAGCGATTTTAACGGAAACCGGCCCTCTCTCCCCAATAATGCGGGAAAGAGGGCCGGTTTGTGTTTTCATATCTGAGGTGTGTTCGTGTCCTGATTGTGTGCCGCTTCGGGTGCAGCTGCGTCCGTCTGTGATTGGACTGCGTCCGTTTGCGCCTGCGGGGCGGGCTGGATCCACTGGGAAAGCAGCAGGCTGAAACGCTTTGGGCTTCCTGCAAGAAACGCGTTTTTCGCCAGCGGAAGCGGGGGCAGGTTCGGCGGGTAGATCCAGAAGCAGTCCTCCGTTTCGACAATCCCTCTTGTTTGCTCATAGCGGAACGAGAGCGGCTGTCCGCCTGTGGGAAATACCACAAAATACTGCGGGTAGAAGTCCGCGGGGCCGACCGGCGTGGAGACGCGGCAGGCGAAGCCGGGGAGAACCGTCGGCAGCGGCTGGCTGCGGCGGATTGACCGGGCGAGGAAAATCACCAGCAGGACAAAGAGCAGCAGACCCAGCGAGAAGAGCATCAGGGAAACCGTTTCCATCCAGTCCGAGGAGGCAGAGTTTTCCACAGCAGCGGCGGGATCGGTGGAAAACGAGACGGATTCCGCCAGGGAGCCGAGCGCGCTCAGCTCCTCCTCCCGCAAAGAATCTCCGGTCTGCGCCGGATAAAGGGAGAGATAAATCCAGCTGCCGCCGTATATGGTTTCATAATAGCGCGAAATGGTGTTTTCGCCCATCTCGTCGGAAAAAAGGAGGAACGGCTGTCCGGCCAGCGTTTCCACTGTCGCGGTGGAGCGCCCGGGCGGGTCGCTTTCCCAGTCGTAGGGGTAGTCCGCGATCCGCTCCTGCAATTCGTTCTCACTTTCCGCGGCATAGGAGCCGATGGCCTGGCTTTCCTCGTCCTGCCACGCTTCCACGGAGAGGAACGCGCCCGAATCCGGGAAATACGCTTCCAGCAGCGTTCCCGTCTGCTCATAGTATTGATTCAGATCGTCGGCGGTGAAGTAGCCCGTCAGCGGAATGAGCGGATCGCCGTCCTCCACGGGGTATTCCAGCACGCGCAAATCCTCGGGAAGCGTGAAACGGATCCCCTGTTCCGCGAAGGAATATTCCTTTCCGGCGGCCAGAGCGGCGGGGCATACGGCGGCAATGCACACAAGAGCGGCCATCAGCAGGGCCGTAAGCTTCCATCGGTTTTTCATTTCAGACGGGCTGCCAGCGCGATCCAGCCCTTCTCCTCTCTGCGCGCTATCAGTTCAAAGCGCGGCGCGATTGCCGCGAGAACCTCGTCCTCCCGCGTATCAATGATCCCGCTCATCAGATAGAGCGCGCCCGGCTTGAGGAAACGCTCGATGTCCTTGGTCAGCCGGATAATCACGTCCGCGACAATGTTCGCCGCCACAATATCGTATTGTCCCGTTACCTTGTCGGTGAGATCGCCGCACACGGCGGTGAAGCGGTCCTCCACATGGTTGAGCGCGGCATTTTCCCGTGCGGTTTTCACCGCCAGCTCGTCGATGTCCACGCCCACGGCGGAGCCTGCCCCGAGCAGCAGAGCGGCCACGGACAGGATACCGCTGCCGCAGCCGACATCGAGCATCGACTGGCCGGGCTGCACATATTCTTCCAGAAGCTGCATGCACAGGCGCGTCGTCTCATGCGTGCCGGTGCCGAAGGCAAGGCCGGGATCCAGGCTGAGCACCACACGATCGTCTCCGGCGAAGCCGTCGTATTCCTCCCAGGTGGGGCGGATCAGGAGCCGCTCTCCCACGGGGATCGGCTTGAAATATTTCTTCCAGTTGTTGATCCAGTCCTCCTCGGCGCAGGAAGCCGTGGTGATCTCATGCGCGATTCCCTCCGCCTGATACCGCTCCCGCAGGAACGACACCGCTTCGGCGGGGTTTTCCTCCGGGCTGATGTAGACGTGCACCACGCCCTTCGTCCGATCCTTTTTCAGAAGCTCCTCATCAATGAGGTCAATGTGGGCGATCTCCATCGCCTCCTCCTCCAGATGGGAGTAATCTTCCATATAAATTCCGTAGGGGACCACCATCTGTGCGATATCCCCCGCGCGGTCCACGTCCCGCGCATCCACGGTGATGCAAATTTCCGTCCAATCCATCTATCTCACTTTGTCCTTTCTTTCCATCCTAAAACTGCACCTGTGCACCTGCGGTGAGCAATTCGCGCACCTGCGGTGGGCACGACGCGCACGCTCCCTCCGGTCGCCGGGTCATGTGGAGTTCGTGTACGAGGTGTCCCGCGCTGCTGCCTCAGAGTCATTGCGGGAGCAGGTCCAGACTGTCCCGCGCCGCCGGGCTTTCGTTTTCACGCTGTGCTGCCGCGCGGGCCGCTGCGTGCAGGCTCAGCCTGCCTGTATTATAGCATAATTTTGCGGGGGTGGATAGACTTATTTTCCCTTGTGGCGAATAGGAATAGGAAGAAGGGGGTGAGGCAATGGCGGGGAGACGGGCTTTTGTGCGAGGGGCGGCGGTGCTCACGGGAGGAACGCTGCTGCTGCGCCTGAGCGGGATTTTGTTCCGATCCTATCTGTGCGTGCGCATCGGGGACGCGGGCATGGGACTGTACCAGCTGATTTTCTCCCTGTTTGCTTTGGCGGTGACGGCCTGCACCTCCGGTCTGGGGCTGGCGGTGACGCGGCTGGCCGCGGAGGGCGGGGGCGCGCTCGGTACGCTGCGGCGCTGTGTGCTGCTAGCTTTCTCCGCAAGCTTGGCGGCGGGCGCGGCGCTTTGGGCGGGGGCTTCGCCGCTGGCTTTGCAGGTGCTTTCCAGCCCTCTGGCCGTGCGGCCTTTGCGAATTCTCGCGTGCGGTCTGCCGTTTATGGCGTGCTGCGCCTGTCTCAAGGGCTGGTTTCTCGCGGAGGGGCGCGCGGGCGTTCCCGCCGCCGCCGATATTCTCGAACAGGCCGTGTCGATCGGTACGGGCGTGGGACTGCTGAACGTTTTGCCGCCGCTGGAAGCTCTCATGCTCGGATCCACGCTCGGGGAGGTTTCGTCCTTCACCCTGGCGGGGCTTTGCTTTCTCCGCTGTGCCCGTGGGAAAAAGCGCGGCGCGCCCGCGCCGGTGCGGGGGATTCTGCGGATCGCCGTGCCGGTGGTCAGCAGCTCGTTTGTCCGCAGCGGTCTGAGCAGTTTGGAAAATCTGCTGGTGCCGCGCGGCTTCCGGCTGCACGGGGCAGATCTGGAAAGCTCGCTCTCCCAGTATGGGCGCATGCAGGCCGTGGCTATGCCGGTGATCTGGTTCCCGGCGGCGATCGTCACCTCCGTATGCCAGCTTCTGGTGCCGGAATTGGCTGGGGCGGCGGCGCGCGGAGATAAGGCGGCGATCCGGCGCACGGCGGGGAAGGCGATCCGTTTCACGCTTACCTTCTCCTTTTTTGTCACGGCTTTGCTCATTGTCTTTGCCGATCCCCTCTGCCGCTTCTTTTTTCAGAGCGCCGAGGCTGGGAATCTCCTGCGGATCATGGCCCCCATTGTGCCGCTGATGTATGTGGACAACGTGGTGGATGGAATGCTCAAAGGGCTGGATCAGCAGATGTTCTCCTTTCGGTGCAATCTCGCGGACTCGCTGCTGCGCGTCGCGGCGGTGGCGCTGCTGCTGCCCCTCTGGGGGATGGCGGGTTACGCGGCGATCCTCTTTTTCAGCGAGATTTTCAACGCCTCCCTTTCCATTTACCGGCTGCTCCGCGTCACGGAGCTGGACGCCGACCCCGTTACCTGGGTGGTGCTTCCGGCGGCGGGGGCCGCGCTGCTGTATTATCTGCTCTCCCTGTTGATGGCTGCGCTTTGAGCGGTTGCAGGGAGGGGCCGCCTTATGCTACAATAAGCGGAAGAACCTGCCGAAAGGGGGACGCTTTGTGTCCGATCCCAGAATTCTGTTTCTCCTGTTTCTAAGCTACAGCGCCATTGGCTGGCTGTGTGAAAGTATCTATTGCTCCATTCCGGCGCGCCGGTTTATCAACCGGGGCTTTCTCAGCGGCCCGGTCTGCCCTGTCTACGGGGTAGGCGCGCTGCTGGCCGTCTTTCTGCTCACGCCGATCGCCTGGTCGCTGCCGCTGCTTTATCTGGGAGGAGCGCTCGTCACCAGCGTGCTGGAGTATGTGACGGGTTGGCTGCTGGAAACGATTTTCCACGCGAAATGGTGGGATTATTCCAATAAAAAATGGAATCTGCACGGCAGGGTATGCCTGAAAAACACTTTGCTGTTCGGCGTGATGTGCGTGGTGCTCATGCGCGTCATTCATCCCGTTCTGCTGGGATGGATGGAAAAGCTTTCGCCGTTCCTTCTCTCGCTTTTGAGCGTGATTTTGCTGGCGGTCTTTGCGGCGGACGCTGTGGCCTCCGTGCTGGGCGCTTTGCAGCTGCGCGGGAAGCTGGACGATTTGCAGCAGATTCTCGACGAGCTGCGCGAGCGCACGGAATCGGCTGTCTCGGAGCAGCGCAGCGCGGTGATTGCCGCTGTGGATACGCTGGGCCAGCGGGCGCAGGCCGGACGGGAGGAAGCCGTGGACCGTCTGCGGGAGCGTCAGGCGCGTTTGGAGCAGAGCCTGCGCTTTGCGCACAGACGGCTTTTGGCCGCCTTCCCGACGATGCGCGTGCGCAGCGGCCGCGAAGCGATCACCCGTCTGCGGGAAGCCGCCGCCCGCCGCCGGAAGAAGAAGGACTGAAAATGGTTTGGGCATACGGCACAGGAATGATCGCACAGGGCGGGAAAAAGTCTGTCACAAAAAAGATTTTCATTTTTGTCCCGGTATGCTATACTATTATATTGTGCAATCGCCCTTCTGCGGGCGGAAAAGAGAACGGAAAGGCGCCGGCGCCGCGACAGCCGGGCCGCGGAATTGTCGAAGAGAAGAGGTTACACAAGTATGGATGTGAGATCGGATATCAGAAATATTGCCATCATCGCGCACGTCGACCACGGCAAAACCACGCTGGTTGACCAGCTTCTGCGCCAGAGCGGCATTTTCCGCAGCAACGAGGCGGTGGCTGAGCGCGTCATGGACTCCAACGATCTGGAGCGTGAGCGCGGCATTACCATCCTTTCCAAAAATACCGCCGTCAGCTACGACGGCGTGAAGATCAACATCGTGGACACTCCCGGCCACGCCGATTTCGGCGGCGAGGTGGAGCGCATCCTGATGATGGTGGACGGCGTGCTGCTGCTGGTGGATGCGTTCGAGGGCTGCATGCCTCAGACGCGCTTTGTGCTGAAAAAGGCGCTCGGCCTGGGCAAGAAGCCTGTCGTTGTGGTCAATAAGGTGGATCGCCCCGGCGCGCGTCCGCTTGAGGTGGTCGACGAGGTGCTCGATCTGTTCATCGAGCTCGGCGCGAATGACGATCAGCTGGAATTCCCCGTGGTGTATGCGTCCGGCCGCGACGGCTACGCCAGCACGGATCCGAACGTCCCCGGCACGGATATGAAGCCGCTGTTTGAAATGATTCTGCGCGAGGTGCCCGCCCCGCAGGGCGACCGGAACGGCCCGGCGCAGATCCTGTTCTCCAACATCGACCACGACGATTATGTGGGCCGCATCGGCATCGGCCGCGTGGAGCGCGGCGAGGTGCGTGACGGACAGGCTATGGTGCTCTGCTGCCGTGACGGCTCCACCCGCAACGTGAAGATCGGCAAGCTGTACCAGTTTGAGGGACTGCGCCGCGTGGAGGTGGAATCCGCCGCTCTGGGCGATCTGGTGGCGGTGTCCGGCTTTACGGATCTGAACATCGGTGAGACGGCCTGCGCCCCGGACTGCGTGGAGCCGCTGCCCTTCGTCAAGATCGACGAGCCGACCGTTTCCATGTTGTTCATGGTCAACAACAGCCCCTTTGCGGGCCGTGAGGGCAAGTATGTGACGAGCCGCAACCTCCGCGACCGCCTGTTCAAGGAGGTTGAGACGAACGTCGCCATGCGCGTGGAGGAGACGGATTCCGCCGATACCTTTAAAGTCTCCGGCCGCGGCGAGCTGCACCTGTCGATCCTCATCGAGCAGATGCGCCGCCAGAATTACGAGTTCCAGGTATCCAGCCCGCATGTGATCTACAAGGAGATCGACGGTAAGCTGTATGAGCCGATCGAGCTTCTGATGATCGAGGTGCCGGATTCCTATGTGGGCGCGGTGATGGAAAAGCTCGGCGGCAGAAAGGCCGAGATGATCAACATGGGCACGCGCGACACGGGCGTGACGCATCTCGAGTTCAAGATCCCGGCGCGCGGCCTGATGGGCTACCGCCAGGAATTCCTCACGGACACCAACGGCAACGGCATCATGAACAACGTGTTCGACAGCTATGAGCCGTACAAGGGAGATATCCCGGAGCGTCCGCAGGGTTCGCTGATTGCGCATGAGACGGGCGAGTCCACCGGCTACGGCCTCTGGTACGCGCAGGATCGCGGCCGTCTGTTCATCGGGCCCGGCGTGGAGGTCTACGAGGGCATGATCGTCGGCGTGAGCCCAAAGGCGGAGGACATCACCGTGAACGTCTGCAAGAAGAAGCACGTCACGAACACCCGCGCCTCCGGCTCGGATGAAGCGCTGAAGCTGACGCCCCCCACGGTGCTGAGTCTGGAGCAGTGCCTGGAATTCATCAAGAACGACGAGCTGGTGGAGGTCACGCCGAAGAGCGTGCGTATGCGCAAGACCATCCTGAGCAAGGAGCAGCGCATGAAGCTGGCCAGCAAGAAAAAATAACCACAATCGGGCGGCTGTACCGGAGTTCCCGGTGCGGCCGCTCTGCTGCAAATACACGGGCAGCCCGGAACGGAGGGAACGAAGATGCCGGAAAAAACGTATGTCATCCTGGATCTGGAATGGAACGGCACCTACAGCCGCCGGATCAAGGGCTTTATCAATGAGATCATCGAGTTCGGAGCGGTCAAGGTCGACGAATCGCTCAACATTCTCGACACCTATGAAGCGCTGGTGCGCCCGCAGGTGGGCAAGAAAATCAGCGGGAAGATCTGCACGCTCACGAGCATCACAAATGAGGAGCTGGAGGGCGGCCTGCAATTCATGCAGGTGACGAGCCGCTTCCGCAAATGGATGGGCGGGGCCGTGCTCCTGACATGGGGCACCTCGGACATTCTGACGCTGATCGAAAACTGCCGCTATTTCTGCGGGAACCAGCGGATCCCGTTTTTGGATAAATATATTGATTTGCAGGCCTACTGCCAGCAGATGCTGAACGCTGAGCCGGGCCGTCAGCTTGGCCTGACGACGGCGGCGGAGCTGCTCGGCATCAGCGGGGATGATTTCGATCACCACCGCGCTCTCGGGGACAGCCTGCTTTCCCTGCGCTGTCTCCAGCGGGTGTACGATCCGCTTCGCCTTTCCGCGATGGAGCAGACAGCGGACGACGAGTTTTACCGCCGCATGACGTTCAAAACCATGATCCTGTGCGATCTGAACAGCCCGCTGATCCGTCCCGGCGATATGGTGTTTCACTGCGCGGACTGCGGCCGTCCCGCCCAGCGCGTCGGGGACTGGCAGCTCAAAAACAAGAGCTACCGCGCGATCTTTACCTGCCGCTCGTGCCACAGCAGCTTTTACGGCCGCGTGCAGTTCAAGCTGAAATATGAGGGGCTGATGGTGAAAAAGAGCATCATCCCGATCCGCCCGGAAAGCGCGGCCCCGCCGCAGCAGCCGTCACAGCAACCGCAGGAGCAGGAATAAACACTTTGAACAGGGCGCGGCAATCTGCGTATTTCTTTATGAATATTTTACAAAGCTGTGATGGAGAAGCGGCACGGCGCGTAGTATGATAAGGACAGAGAAAAGTGCTTCAGCCCGGTAAAGGGATGCAGGACAAAAAAACGGTTTCCCTGGGCTGAAAGGATTTGTTCAGAATGGAGTGTGCCGCCATGCTGCCTTGTCAGAGCTCTTGCCCCCGCTACCGGGAGGGCTGTCACAAAACCTGCTCGCACTGGAAAACGTTCGTCCGGCGAAACGGGATTGAACGCGAAAAGAAAAAGAAATACCTCGCTTTTTACAGCGAGCGGTGCAGCGCGGAGATCCGCCAGTGCTACCGGATCATGCCGTCGTTTTTGTACCGGTGAGTGAAAAAATGCAAAACAGAAAGGCGTTTCCCAGGGAAGATCCTCTGGGAAACGCCTTTTTTCGTTTTGCTCCTGTTTGCTCAGGGCTGCAAGGCTGAAAAATCAAAGTCCAGCCCGCCGCCGTCCAGAAGGCCCTGTTCCAGCCCGGCGGAAATTTCATCGTATCCGGCCAGATAGGAGTCGCGGAGAAAGACAATGGGGACCATTTGCTTTTCCTCTGGCACCTCATATTTTTCAAAGAGATACCGGATGCGCTCCGGGTTGCTGCCGGTGCGGCTGTTGAGCGAATAGACGGTGACGGCGCTCTCCTCGCCGTTGATCTCCAGGCTCTCCGGCAGATCTTCAATCACCGGCTTGGTGGTGACGCACTCCGGGCAGGTGGAGCGGTAAAAATACAGCACGGCGGATTCCCCCGGCTCCATGCTCGGGAAATCACGGAACAGATCGTCCTTGGGCGCTTTTTCCACGGTGAAGGCGAGCTCGTCCGGTGTGACCGCCGCCTCTCCCGCGGAGAGGAAGCTTTCGCGCAGGGACTTTTCGATCGCTTCCAGGCCGAACAGCTCCTTGCCGTTGATGACCAGCATGGGGAAGCTGGCCGATTCGGGATCGAGTCCGTACTGTTCCATCACGCGGTCAAAGCTTTTGCTTCCCTCAGTCTGAAAGACGTTCTGCATTTCTAAGGTATAGGGATAAAGCTCCCGCACATCTCCGACCTGCTCCTGAAAGATGGAAAGAAAATCCTTTGTGCCGTCACAGGCGCCGCAGGCGGTGTCGTGGAAAAAGTAGAGCGACACGCTCCGGGGACGATCGTTTTCATTCGATCCCTCATTGTTTTGTGCGCAGGAGGGAAGAAGGAGGAGAAGGAAAAGCAGAAGGATGAAAAAGCGTTTCATGGTCCGCGGCTCCTTTCGTTGTTTTCCATAGTTTCTATGGTTTGGATGCCTTTATTATAATAGGCAGCCGCAAAACATACAAATGTGTTTTGTTTGGATCCGTTCTATTTCAGACGATCGTAACAAATGGATCCCTAAAAAATGGAACGACTGGATCTTTTCTCTTGCTTTTCGATACAAAGCGCAGAGCAGGCCGCATGGAGCCTGCTTTTTTAGTGTGCTGCAAATTGACAAAAACCATGGAAGAAATATAAAATGTTTTAAAAAAACAGGCCTTTTGCACAAAGACAGGATGAAATGGAGGACGATCGAAAAAAGTGAAAGTTGCAAAATTTATAAAATAAAATATAATTTTAAGTGCAACAAACGACAAAATGCATAAAAGAAAATCTTGTTCCAAACAACGATTTCTTTTGACAAAACATTTGATTGCTATCTTGCTTATATGATATTCTTTTCTCTCAATTTTTTATTCTTTTTGAAAGAAGCGGGTGAAAGAGCTCGACTATGAGAACACTCGGCGTTCCAAAATTTCCGGGGGAAAAAATGAGAAAACATAACAATCATACAGATACCAATAAAAAGATCAATTTCAAGCTGGTGCTGCTCTTTATGAAAAGCTACCTGCTTTTGATGATGATTTTTGCCGTTGTGATTTTTCTGGTTCTTTCTTATATGAGGCAGCGTCAGATCGATTTTATTACCCAGCGAAACAGCAGCGTGGCCGAGCAGGTGCTCAACAGCTTTGAAGAAAAGGTGCTGGTGATCAAAAAGTTTTCCCAGCAGATTGCCACCCGGGAATTTTATCAGTTTGCCCGGCTGGATCAGGAAGAGGCCATGCAGAACCAGGATACGCTCCTGCATATCCGATCCTCCTGTGTGAATTACAGTGTGTTTTCCGAATTCGGAGAATACGCCATCTGTTTCGATAAAAGCGGGGTTGCCTTCGGGTCTTACTCTGTGTGCACCGATATCAATCGCTTTTACGGGACGCTGTTCCAGTTCGGGGACATGAGCGCGAACGAGTTTTTCTCCTATAAAAAGCAGCTCCCGGCGGAAAGCTTTCTGCCTTACAGCACGATGGAGTTTCCGCCGCGCAGCTACGAGGGCATGATCTACTACATCAAGCTTTATCCCTATTCAGACAGCTCGGCATCCCTCTTTTTTGTCCTGCGCGATACGTACTTGGATCAGCTGTTTGAGCCGATTGAAAACTCCAAAATTATGGTCCGCAACAACCAGGGCGCTGTTTTGTACACCAGAAACTGGTCGGACGAGGACGCGGAGCGCTACATGTGGGACGGGCAGCTCAATCTGGAGGCCCTTAACCAGGATTATATCCTGACCGTTCAGAAGGGCGTGGGAATCGACTACATCTGCATGACCTCGCGGGAGGAGCTGTTCGGAGGCGTCAACAGCCTGTTCCTGCTTCTGTTTGCGATTTTCCTTGTGCTGATTGTGGGGATGGTGGCGATTATCGCTGCGATTTCCAGCCACAACAGCGTGTGGGTGCAGAAAATTCTGCTTCACCGCAAGAGCGGACATTCCGAAACAAAAGGCAGCATTTATAAAGAAATCAGCGATGCGTTCGATGTGCTCCAGCACGATAACCTGATTTTGCAGGGCGAACGTGACAGCTCGATGGAAATGCTGCGCCGGAATTTCTTCCTGAACCTGCTTATGGGAAAGGCGAAACAGCCTTATGATTATACACTTCTCGGAAACGGCGCAAGTGCGCGCTGGGAACAGTACGGGCTTGTTATGGCCTCGCTGGAATACCGGGCTCCCGATGGAGAGACCCCCGACCTGCAGCTCCTGCGGCGATCGTTTGAGAGCTGGTATCAGGAAGCGGAGGGGAGGATCAGCAGGGAAGGATATGTCGTCTGCCTGGAAACCGGGCGCATGGCGGCCGTTGTAAAGGAGGAGGATCGGATCGACGCTGTGGCGCAGATGCTTTTGGAAAGCGCAGAAGCCGTCCACATGGAGGATGCTCTGGAGGTCCGCGTCAGCGCGGCGATGCAGGTCATGCGTGTGGAAGAGCTGTATCAGGCGGCACAGGCCGGCTCACGTTTCCTTGGGCGGGAAAGCTTCCGTCCGGAGAGCAGAGGGCTGTGTTCCCCGTTTGATGCGCAGGAAATCCCGGATACAAGGCTCCGGCCCGCTTCCGAGGAGAAAACAAAGGTCCTGTTCACGGCGGCGAAAAGCGGAAACCTGAAGGAAGCCGAGGAGCTTCTGCGGGATATTTTCCAGAAAACCGCGGAGTTTGTCCGCGGGGACGAGGAAAAGACAGAGTTTCTGGCCCGTATCAGCCAGCTTCTCCTGCTGCTGGACAGCGGAGAAAGCTTTTCGGAAAAGGATTGGATGGATGCCCTGCGGCAGATTCCCATGAGCGGCACGATGTTTGCGTGTCTGTATGCTTCCATCCGCCGGATCTGTCTGGAAAACAAAAAGCTGCAAAAGAGCAAAAAGGATACCGCAAGAGAGGAATTCCGCGAAAAGGTGAGACTGCTGGTGGACGAAGAACTGTCCAATCAGGAGATGAGCCTGAATTACGCTGCGGAGAAGCTGGGCTTTTCCCACGCCTACTTCTCGTCCCTCTTCAAGGAAAACATGGGAGAGAATTTCTCAGCGTACCTGGAGCGCCTGCGGATGCAGAAGGCCCATGCGCTGGTTCTGGAGGGGCAGTACACGCTCGATGAGATCGCGGGCATGTGCGGGTATGCAAATTCCAACACGTTCCGCCGGATTTACCGCAAGGTATACGGCGTGACCCCTTCCATGATGCGAAGCATGAAAAAACAGGAAGAACAGCAGAAAAAAGCAAAAAAGAACGAAGAATAACCGGATCCGCTTCATGACGCGCGGCAGGCAGTGGGTGCGGGAACTTTGAACAGAAGGGAAGAACAATCAATATGGCTCAGAATAAGACGGAGAAAAAGGTCCCGGTTATCGTAGACGGCGTCCACGGGTGCTCCGCCCCCGAAACCTATGTCCCTCCGAAGGAACCCGCCGTGCAGGAGCATCTGAAATGGTTCCGCGGCCTGAAGCTCGGACTCATGATGCACTGGTCTCCCGGAAGCCAGATGGGCAGCTTTGAGAGCTGGCCGCTGTGCGACGAGGCGGGGGAGTGGTCCCAGGCGGATTTCCGCTGGACGGATCCCGAGGAAGCCAAACAGCAGTATGAGAACATGAACAAGACCTTTAACCCGGTGAAATTCCGCCCGGACAAGTGGGCGAAGCTGGCCCGGGAATGCGGCTTCAAGTATCTGCTGTTTACCACGAAGCATCATGACGGCTTCTGCATGTTCGACACCGACACCACCAATTACAAGGTGACAGCGGAGGATTGCCCCTTCCATACGCACAAATACGCAGACATTGTGGGAAATCTGTACGAAGCCTTCCGTAACGAAGGCCTTGCCATCAGCGTCTATTTCTCGAAACCCGACTGGCACAGCGAGTATTACTGGGCGCCCCAGTTCGGGGAGCACAAAAGCGGCGCGGCCAACTATGACGCGAAGGAGCATCCGGAGGTCTGGGAGAAGTTTGTGCAGTACACGCACCGCCAGATTGAGGAGCTGACCTCCAAGTACGGCAAGGTGGATGTTCTCTGGCTCGACGGCGGCGTGGTCCGCCCGGACAACAAGCACATGGACATCCGGCTCGGTGAGGTGGTCGAACGTATCCGTGCCACGACCCAGCCCCATCTGATTGTGTGTGATCGGACAGTCGGCGGCGAGTATGAGAACATCATCACGCCCGAGCAGAGCATCCCCTCTGCCATGATCCCCGTGCCGTGGGAATCCTGCCTGACGGTGGGCGGCTGCTTCTCCTTCCATTACACGGATCACCCCAAGAGCGCCCGCGAGCTGGTACATACCCTGATCGATGTAGTGGCCAAGGGCGGAAACCTGGCTCTGAACATCACCCCGCAGCCCGACGGTGAGCTGCCCGCTCCCGCGGTGGAAAGCCTGCTTGGCCTGGGCGAATGGCTCCAGGTGAACGGCGAAGGCATCTATGAGACAGAGGTTTGCGCACCGTATGTGAGCACTGCCCGGCAAGGGCTGGCTTACACACAGAAAAACGGAAACATCTATGTGTTTTACCGCTATCAGGAGCGCCAGCATTACCGTCTGCCGCGGTACCTGTTCCTGGAGATTGAAAAGCCAGCGGTGAAGATCACGCTGCTGCGCAACGGACAGGAGCTTGCGTTTGTGCAGGAGAACGGCAGGGTGAAGATTGACACGGAGCAGATTTCCATGCTGGGAGTCAAGTACAGCGACTGCTTCAAGGTAGAATTTGATTCGGCCGCACAGGCCGGGAACGGAGGCGGACAGTGAGCGCGAAAAAAGCGGCAGTTCAACCCCGGAGCACAGGTCATTTGTGGAAACAAATCAAAAAGCACTGGCAGCTCTACCTGATCTTTGCCCTCCCCTTTGCACTGGTGCTGCTGTTCAGCTATAAGCCGATGTACGGCATTCTGATTGCTTTTAAGGACTTTGTGGCGACCAAGGGCATTCTGGGAAGCCAGTGGGCGGATCCCTGGTACAAATACTTTGAGATGTTTGTCAAGACCCAGAACTTCCCCAGACTGATGTGGAATACCGTGACGCTGAGCCTGTACGGCTTGATCGCGGGCTTCCCAATCCCGATCATCCTCGCGATTTCCCTCAACGAGTGCAGAAACGTCAAAATGAAGAAAACGGTGCAGATGATCACCTATGCTCCCCATTTTATTTCGGTGGTTATCATCGTTTCCATCCTCTCCCTGATGCTGGCGCCCAAGACAGGCATTGTCAACAACCTGATTGAGGCGCTCGGCGGGGAGCGGATCGACTTCTTCTCAAAGCCCGAGTATTTCAAGAGCCTGTATGTATGGTCCGGCGTGTGGCAGGGCATGGGCTTCAGCTCCGTCATCTATATGGCGGCTCTCTCCGGTGTTTCGCCTGCTCTGCATGAGGCGGCCATCCTGGACGGTGCAAGCAAATTGCAGCGCATCTTCCATGTGGATCTCCCCAGCATTTCGCCCACCATCATCATCACGCTGATCCTCAACGTCGGCAACATTATGAGCGTGGGCTATGAAAAGGTTCTGCTCATGCAGACCAGCCTGAACATGTCCTCCTCCGACGTGATCTCGACCTATGTATACCGCATCGGTCTGGTGAACGCACAGCACAGCCTTTCCACGGCGGTGGGTCTGTTCAATTCCATCATCAACATCGCGCTTCTGGTGACAGTCAACTTCATCGCCAGAAAGGTCAGCGAGACGTCGCTGTGGTAAGGAGGGAGAAAACATGTCGGCGAAAGCCATGAAAGTCAAGCGGAGCACGGGGGACAAGGTGTTCGATATTGTCAACTACACCTTCCTCATCTTTCTGACGCTGATCGTCCTGTACCCGCTCGTATATGTTCTCAGCGCCTCCTTCAGCTCGCCGTATGCCGTGACCAGCGGCCAGGTGTGGCTGTTCCCGAAGGATGTTTCCCTCGTGGGCTATGAGACGGTGTTCAAGGATCCCAACATTGTCAGCGGCTTTTTCTACGCGGTATACCGGACGGTTCTGGGAACGCTGATCGGCGTGGTCATGACCATGATGGCCGCTTATCCGCTCTCCGTGCGTGATTTTGCGGGCCGCGGCGTGTTCATGAAGCTGCTGACCTTCACAATGATGTTCGGCGGCGGCCTGATCCCGAGCTTTTTGAATATCAACGAGCTCGGTCTGTACGGCACCTACTGGGCGCTCGTGATCCCCGGCGCCGTGGGTGTGTACAACGTCATCATCACCCGCACGTTTATCCAGAGCACCATCCCCTATGATCTGTATGAGTCTGCCAGTTTGGACGGCTGCTCGGATCTGGGGTATTTCCTCAAGGTGGTCATCCCGCTTTCCAAGCCGATTCTCGCGGTGCTGACCATGTATGTCGCTGTCGGACACTGGAACGACTACTTCAACGCGATGATTTACCTCAAGTCCGACAACTATCCCCTTCAGGTGGTTCTGCGCAACATCATCCTGATGAACCAGATCGATCCGGAAAATATGGCCGACGTGGACACGATGATGAAAATGCAGGGCCTCGCGGAGCTGCTCAAGTATTCTCTGATTGTAATTTCCAGCGTTCCCATGCTGATTCTGTATCCCTTCATCCAGAAGCACTTTGTCAAGGGCGTTATGATCGGCGCCATCAAGGGCTGAAACAAGGAACCAGCCTGCTCCGGCAGGTTTGCGCGGCACAAGCCGCAAAATGAGAAAAGGAGAAGAATTATGAAGAGAAGAGTTTCCAAAATGGCAGTCATTCTCAGTCTGGCCATGGCGGCTGGAGTCCTCTCAAGCTGCACGCAGAATACTCCCGGCACAGCGTCCGGCGGAACGGCCTCCGCAGGCGGATCCGGGGACGGCGGCTCCACGGTGGAGATGAGCGCAAACGGCGAATTCCCCATCGTGAACGAAAAAATGTCGTTTACCATTATGGTTCCGCAGGAAGCGTACATTCTGGATGTGGAAACCAACGAATTTACCAAGTGGTATGAGGAACAGACCAATATTCATATTGATTGGGAGATCGTTCCCAAGGAGGCCGTGACGGAGAAGGTCACCGTCTCTCTGACGACCGGCGAATATCCCGACGCGTACCTCGGCTGCAACCTTTCCGAAGCGAATCAGGTGAAATACGGTTCGCAGGGAATTTTCATCTCGCTCAATGACCTGATTGAAAAGTACAGTGTCGATTTCAAGGCGGCCATGGAGTCCTCCGAGCTTCTGCCGGAAGCCATCACCGCTCCGGACGGCAACATTTATTCCCTGCCGCAGATCAACGAGTGCTTCCACTGCTTCTATCCCGCCAAGGTGTATATGAATCAGGAGTGGCTCAAGAACGTCGGCAAAGAGGCTCCGACCACGACCGACGAGTTCTACGAGGTGCTCAAGGCCTTTAAGGAGCAGGATGCCAACGGCAACGGCGATCCGAACGACGAGATCCCCATGATGGGCGCGGACGGCGGCTGGTATACCGATCCTTACAGCTTCCTGCTGAACTCCTTCGTTTACTGGGACGGCGCCAGGGGCTATGCGCTCAATAACGGCAAGATCGAATTTGTGGCCAACACCGAGGAATTCCGTGAGGGCCTGCGCTACATCAACAAGCTGGTCTCCGAGGGCCTGATCGATCCCGTCTCCTTCACGCAGAAGGAAGCCCAGGCCAAGATTATCGGCGGCGATCCGGAGAAGGTTACGGTCGGCACAGCCTGCGGCGCGACGTTTGAAAGCATCCTGGGCGACACCGTGAACGATCCGCTCGAGAGATATACCCAGTATGAGGCGATCAGCCCGCTCAAGGGCCCCAACGGCGTCCAGAACGCTCTCACCGAAGAGGGCGGCGTCTACAGCGGCCGTTTCCTCATCACCAACCAGTGCGAGAATCCGGAAGTCCTGTTCCGCTGGGCGGACGGCGGCTATAAGGCCGAGGTGACGCTCCAGTCTCAGGCAGGCCCCGAGAACGTTGGCTGGAAGAAGCCCGCGGAAGGTACGCTGGGCATCAACGGCAAGCCCGCTCTGTATGAGAAGATCACCTGGACCGGCGATTCCGTGCAGAACTATCATCTGGAGAACATCATGCTCGCCAACCGTACCCGCGATTACCGCGACGGCCAGGCTGTTGTCGGCGACGATCCGTATCTGACCCAGACCGGCGAGCCCAGAAGATACCGCGACACCGAGACCTATTATGAGCCCTATGCTTCCGATATGCAGATCCCGATCCTGATGTACACGCAGGAAGAGTCCGACGAGCTGGCCATCATCCAGACCGGCCTGACCGACTTCCTCAAGGAGAACATGGTTGCGTTCATGACGGGCAACAAGAGCCTCGATTCCGATTGGGACGCTTATGCCGCTGAGTTCGAGAACCTGAACGTTTCCCGCGCTCTCGAGATCATGCAGACTGCTTACGATCGTCAGTACAAATAAGAGAGATTGACTTACCTCCTACCGAACGAACAGAACTCCCCCCGCACAGGTTTTGGCCTGCACGGAGGGAGTTCCCTTTTTGTATGAATTTTCTTACAGCCGCCGCTGTGCGTCGTGCTCGCGCGAGAGGAAAACGACCACGCCGCCCGCCATGGCCTGCGGGTCAAAGGCGAGGACGAAGATCTGCGCAAAGGCCGTACCGAGGTTCCGCCAATTAACGGCAAGTACGATGAGAGAGCCGAGGACATACAGGACAGCCATCACCGGCACGATCTTTTCCGTCACAGCGGCGATGCGCTTCTTGCCGCCGAGGAAGATGATCGCCGTGAAAATGGCCACGACAATGCCTACAGCGAGACCCGGCACGTGGAAAGCGGTCTGGAACGCGTCACTGATGGAGTTCGACTGCACCATGTTGCCCATGAGAAGCCAAGGGCGAGGGTGATTGCCACAGCGAAGAAGCCCGCAAGGAATTTGCCGAATACACCCTGAAATTTCGCTTTGATGCAGTACACCGGGCCGCCTGTGATTTCCCCGTCCACAGTACGGCGGTATTTCTGCGCCAGCGTTGCTTCCGCATAGATGGTGGCCATGCCGAAAAAGGCGCTCAGCCACATCCAGAAGATGGCTCCCGGTCCGCCCGAGGCGATTGCCGTCGCCGCGCCCGCGATGTTTCCGGTGCCGACCTGTGCCGCTACCGCCGTCGCCAGCGACTGGAACGAGCTCATGCCGTCGTTTCCCGCTTTGTCGCCGTGCAGGCGGATATTGCCGAAAACAGCCTTGAGGCCCTGCCGGAATTTGCGAACCTGGACAAATTTCAGCCGGATGGTGAACCAGATCCCCGTTCCGCACAGGAGCACCAGTAAAATAGCGTCCCACATCCAGGTGTTTACAGTGCTGACGAAGGAGGTCAGCCCGTTCATAAAATCTGCCGCGCCGTTCATGATAAGTCCCTCCATTTATTATGGTAAATCATAAAAGTGCTGTGAGGCTTAGTATAGCAAAAAGAATCGAAAACTGCAATCACTTTCAGATTTTCCGTAAAAAATTCCACAGAACACCGAAGAAGGGACAAAAAATGAATCGGGAATTATCAGAATTGCAAAAAGAAAAATAGAAGGGCATAAAAAACCGTCCCCCGGGAAGAAGGGGACGGAAGATGTACCAAAGAAAGACAGGCCCTATGCGGCGATCAGCCGGCGGAACTGCTCCGTCAGACGGCCGGAAAGGGCGCGGGTCACCAGGATCTGCACCGGCGCGACCAGAAAATATTTCGGGATGCGCGTCGAGAGAATTCCCCATACGCCGTCCTTCATCAGGATCCACAGCCAAAGCGTGTTCAATCCCATGTTCAGGACAACGGTGATCAGCAGAACGGCGGCAATGGCGCGCCACAGCGCGGCCTGCTTCCGGTAGAGGAAGAAGCCGTACACCAGCCCGGCAAGCACAGCCGTCAGCGTGAAGCCCGGAAAATAGGCCCCGGCCGGAAAGAGAATGGCTCCCAGAAAATCACCGAGCCCTCCCACCACAGCGGCCGGAATGGGGCCGTAAAGCAGGGCGGCAAGGACAACCGGGACAAACGAGAAGTTGATCTGGACGAGCGGGGTCTGGATCCCGAGAAATCTGGTCAGCACCACGTTCATGGCGGTAAGCAGCGCCAGGGTGACCAGCATCACGAGATCCGTCTTTTTGACAGCCTTCGGATTCAATTGTTTCCCTCCTGTTTTCGCACCGGGGATTCCCCGGCGGCGAGCCACATGAAGGTTGTGGCAGCGGACGCGGCGCCACACCGCAAGCCGATCCTTCGTTTCCGGCTTTTCGTCCGGCGGCGACTTCCCATCCGCCGGCACTTAACGCGTGACGCCTACTCTGACACAAGCATTATAGCAGGCTTTTCCCCGTTTGTACAGCTATTTTTCTTCCTGCGCCGTCTGCGCCTTCTGAAAATCGCACATGGCGCGAATGCGGCGGCGGTAGGTGATGAGCAGCGGGATATCCGCGCCGATCCACGCCATCGGGCTGGCAAGGCACACCGCACAGAAGCCGAACGGCACGGCAATCAGCGCCACGACCACACGCATCACAAGCTCCATCACGCCGCCCATGAGCGGGACAAAGGCTTCGCCCATGCCCTGCAAGGCGTTGCGGAAAATGTTGACCCATCCGAGAGGCAGGTAAAACGCCATCACAATATAGAGATAGGTCCGCGCGGCGTCGTACACCTCCGGCTGGTCGCCCGAGATGAAGAGCGAGACAAGGCTTCTCCAGAACACATAGACGAATACGATCAGAACCAGAGAGCTGATGTCCGTGATCTGGCGGCAGCGGCGCACACCCTCGCGGATGCGCTCCGGCTTGCCCGCACCGAGGTTCTGCCCGACGAAGGTGGCTGTCGTGGTGGAGAGCGTCGCCATAAGCTGCTGGGTGAGCGATTCCACCTTGGAGGCCGCGGTGAAGGCTGCCGTCGTGGCGGAGCCAAAGCTGTTCACCACGCCCTGCATCGTCACCACGCCGATGGCCGTGATCGAAAACTGGAAAGCCATCGGGGAGCCGATTTTGAGGAGCAGCAGGCAGGTGGACGGGCGGAATTTCCAGTCCTGCCGCTGGAAGCGCAGGATCGGGAATTTTTTCGCCATGTAGATCAGGCACAGAAGTCCTGAGACAAACTGGGAAAAGACGGTTGCATAACCGGCTCCCGCCACGCCCATCTGGAAGTTGATGATAAAGAGCAGATCCAGTCCCACGTTGAGCAGGGAGGACAGGATCAGGAAATACAGCGGCGTTTTGCTGTCCCCGAGGGCGCGCAGAATGCCGGAGAGAAGGTTATACAGCACGTTCGCGGTTGTGCCGGCAAAGATGACGATGATATAATCGTAGGCCATGCCGATGATATTGTCCGCCGTGTTCATGATCTCCAAAAGCTGCCAGCAGAACACCATGCTGATGAACGTCATCACCACGCAGAGCGCGACGCTTAATATGGTGCTCATGGCTACGGTGTGGCGCATTTCGTCGTAGTCTCCCGCTCCGAATCGCTGGGCGACCAGGACGGAAAAGCCGCCCGTCATTCCCATGACAAAGCCGAGAATCAGAAAGGACAGCGCGCCTGTCGTGCCCACGGCCGCGAGCGCGTCCACGCCGATGAACTGTCCCACAATCACGGCGTCCACCATGCTGTAAAGCTGCTGGAACAGGTTGCCGATCAGAAGAGGAATGGAGAAGCTGATGATCAGTTTTACGGGGTTCCCGACGGTCATATCCCTTGTCATATCAAGTCCCTGCCTTCGCAATCAAAAAAGGTCGCAGATGGGTTTTCGTACGTTAGAATTATAAAGCCGGACACGCGGACTTTCCATTGTCAGTATTTGAGAATTTGAGACGGAGAAGGGAGGGGGGCTTTGTGAGAAAGGCGCATAAATCAGCCGCAGATTTCGCGTACCTTTTCCGCCAGAGCGCGGGCCAGCTTTTCATGCTCCGGGGGGTCCATGTGCAGGCCGTCCACGGGAGAGGGAGAGGCCACGGAAGCGGCGTCGAAGAACTCGCAGCCGAGCCGGTCGGCGATCTCCTTGTAGTACGGCGCAAGCTCGCGCGAGTAGTTGGACGCGCGCTCATAGCCGAACAGGGGGCCGAACACCGGGTTGACAGACACATCTCCAATATGGATCGGGGAGACCAGCAGCAGCTTCGGGCGGTTCTCCGGCGGCCAGTCCAGGGAAAGGAACTGGTGCACCAGCGCTTCCGCGCCGCGCGCCACCGTCAGTGGGATAGCCTGGAAGGGGACCTGCAAATCGTTTGTCCCCAGCATCAGGATCAGCAGATCAAACGGCTGGTGCGAGAGCACGCACGGCGTGAAATACGGCAGGCCGCTGACCCACGGGGATTCCGGGCATTCGCGCACGGTCGTGCGTCCGCAAAGCCCTTCCTCGATGATCTCATAGCCGTCCCCGAGGAGATCCGCAAGGATTCCCGTCCAGCGCTGATCGCGCGGCAGGCGGGAGCCGTCCACCGGGTTGTGGCCGAAGGTGTTGGAGTCTCCAAAGCAGACAATGCGTTTCATGGAACAAAAACCTCCCTTTCCGTTGTGTGGATATAAAGATAAAAGTTACCGCGCCGCCCGGCCCGGTCGAGCAGGCCAAGCTGGTGCAGCAGGTACAGATACATGCGCGCGTCGCCGGGGGAAGCGCCCAGCGCGGATGCCAGCTCCGCCGATGTGAACGGTTCCGGCAGCCCCGGCGGCAGCAGGGAGAGAAAATCGGACGGATGCGAAAAGCTCCATTCTCCCAAAAGGGCCGTCGGAACCCGGTCGCGCCGGGAGCGGCGGCGGTCGCCCTTGACGCGCAGCTCGCGCACCTCCAGAACCGGCACACGGAAATGCAGGTTTACCCGGTCCAGATATTCCCGGATGGCGGGCAGCGCATAGAACAGCTTCCAGACCGTTTCCGGAGCGCCGCAGCGCCGCCGCGCGGAGAGCTCCCCGGTTTCCGGATCGATGGTGCGCACCCAGCGCGACGCGTAGGCCGGGTGCGCCACCGTGACCTCATATTGCTCCAGAAAGCAGGCAAGCTTCCGGCGCAGCGGGGCGAACGCGCCCGTCTGGATCTCAAACAGCCGCCCGTCTCCCGTCACCGCGTCCGCGACAAACCGCCCCACGCGGATCTCCTGCGCGCTCACATCCGGCTGGTAATACCGCTTGAGCACGGCGTGCACGCCCTTTTCGCCCATCACGCCCACGCCGCCCGGCCGTTCCATCAGGTCGTAATCCTCGCAGAGGAAGGAAAAACGTTCCTGCGTTTCCGGGGAAACCGGTTTCCAGCAGGGAGAGCGCAGAAGGCCGGCGCGGCCCTCCTGCTCAGTCAAGGCCGGGGAACCGGCGGGTGGTCCAGTAGTCGCTCATGGAGAAGCCCGCTTCCTCCGTTACCTCGCGCCCCAGGAAAGCGGGCGGTGTGAACGCGTGCGCGGCTTCCACGGTGGGAAACTCCACCTCGGCATAGAAAAAGGTGTTGTCCACCAGATTGCATTCCAGCCGCTCCCCGCCCGGCAGGGCGTAGACGCGGAATTCCTTGCGCACCATGGGGGCGCGCAGCAGATTGGAAAGCTCCGCAAATTGGCTCTCTGTCAGATCCATCTCCGTTTCCTGCCGCACAAGCCGCCCCTCGCCCTTGAAGCAAAGGCGGTACGTTTTGCAGCCGTCCTTTTCCTTGGAGCGGATCCGTACCACCGGATCCGTGCACAGGTAGCCCTGTTCCATCACGGATTCTTCCAGCAGAGGAAGCCCCTGCGGAAAGCTGTCCAGAAGAAATTTGCGCTCAATCTCCATCGTTGCCCTCCCCGCAGAACCGCGCTCCCAGCGCTTCCGCAATCAGCACGGCCTGCTCCAAGTCAATTTTGGTATCCTTCATTTTCAGGTGGAGAAAATCCACTCCGTCGGTGCGGGTGCCGCGCAGATCCGCCTTGGTCAGATCCGCGTTTGTCAGAAGCGCGCCCGACAGGCTGCACCGCGAAAAAACGCAGCCCGAAAGTTTGCATTCCCGCAGATCCGCGCCCTCAAAGCTTGCTCCCTCCCAGACAATCCGGGAGAGATCGAGGCCGTTGAGGGCCGTGAACGACCAGTTCCCGCCCTTCGGCGTGAGTGCGGAGACGGAAGCCTCCGCGAGGGAGGAGCCCATCATCCGGCATTCGTCGAACGTCACGTTGAACAGCGACGCATACGGGAATGAGCAGTTCGTCACGGAGCAGCGGCGGAATACCGTCCCCGCGAAACGGCAGGAGCGGAACACACACCGGTCAAATTCGCAGCGGTCCAGCAGCGCTTCGGAGAAGTCGCACCCGCGGAAGGTCACGCCCGAAAAGCGCTGCTGCTCCCATTCCTGAAAGGAAAAGTCCTCCCCCTCAAAAGCGGGGGAGGAGGCTGTGTTGTGTTCGTTTGTCTGCCTTTTCATTATTTCTGCTCAAGCAACTCCGCGATCTCCTTCATGCGGTCGGGGATCTGGATCTTCTGCGGGCAGAGCTTCATGCACTTGCCGCACGATTTGCACTGATCGGGGCCGTGTCCTTCGCCGAACGCCGCAATCTCATTGCGCATCCGGTCCTTGCCCCCGCCGATGGCGAAGGTGTTGTATGCTTTGAACACGCCGGGGATATCCACGCCGAACGGGCAGTCCATGCAGTAGCGGCAGCCCGTGCAGGGGATGGTCTTGTTCTTGCGGTATGCTTCCAGCGCAGCAGCGATGACCTCGCGGTCCTTGTCCGTCAGCGGCTCGAAATCGATCATGGTGGCGGTGTTGTCCTCCACCTGCTGCACGGTGCTCATGCCGCTCAGAACGGTCATCACGTTTGGCAGGGAAGCCACATAGCGCACAGCCCAGGAGGCGATGCTGTGATCCGGGCGCGCTTCCTTCAGGATGCGGTCGGATTCCTCGCACAGGCTGGCGAGAGCGCCGCCGCGCACCGGCTCCATCACGACGACGGGGATCCCATGCTCCGTGAGGATTTCATACTGGCTCTTCGCGTCCTGGAGCTCCCAGTCGAGGTAGTTCAGTTGGATCTGGGCGAAATCCCACTCGCCGTATTCGACGATCTGGCGCAGAACCTCCGGGGAGTCGTGGAAGGAGAAGCCGAGATGGCGGATGCGTCCGGCCTTCTTCTCCTCCTTCAGATATTCGTAAACGCCGTTTTTCTTCATGATGTCCAGATAGGAAGCGTTCATGGCGTGGCACAGGTAGAAGTCAAAGTATTCCACCTGGCAGCGGCTGAGCTGATCCTCAAAGATGCGTTTGACATCCTCGGGAGACTTCACCATCCACATCGGCATTTTCGTTGCGAGATGGAAGCTTTCGCGCGGATATTTTTTCAGAGCCTCGCCGATGAACAGCTCGGAATCGCCCTCGTGATAGCGGTAGGCCGTGTCAAAATAGTTCACGCCGCGCTCATAGGCGAGATCGACGATCTTCTGCGCCTCGGCGCGGTCAATGGTTTCGCTGCCCTCTACCTTGGGCAGACGCATGCAGCCAAGTCCCAGCACGGAGATCTGGTCTCCCGTGTTTTTGTATTCCCTTTTCAGCATGTGGTTTCCTCCCTTACTCTCTTCTTGCCCGCTTGCCGGGCATAATTTCGTCCGTATCCAGCAGGATGGTCACGGGGCCGTCGTTTTCCAGGCTGACCAGCATGTCCGCGCCGAATTCCCCGCATTCGGTGGGAACGCCCGCCTGTCTGGCTCCCGCGAGAAAACGTTCGTAGAGGGGTACCGCCGTCTCCGGCCTGGCGGCCCCGGTAAACGAGGGGCGGCGGCCCTTGCGGCAGTCCGCGTACAGCGTGAACTGGGAGACGACCAGCAGCGCGCCCCCGCAGTCGCACAGAGAGCGGTTCATTTTTCCCGCTTCGTCCTCAAAGACGCGCAGGCCGAGGATTTTATCGAGCAGGAAATCGCATTCCTCCTGCGTGTCCTCCGGCGCAACGCCCAGCAGCACCAAAAAGCCCGGGCCGATCGCTCCGGCTGTCTTTCCCTCGATCGAAACGGACGCGCTTTTCACACGCTGCAAGACTGCCCGCATGGATACCGTTCTCCTTTCGCTGTTTTACTGATTTTGCTTAAAACGTAACGTTTCTGTTTTCGGATTATCTTCTATTATAATCATCGCGTGATATTTTTCAACCAGATCTTTTTCCGGTAGCGCCAGAGCGAAAGCGGGATTTTGATCAGCTCGTCGCTCATGAGAAGCACATAGACCACCGGCAGGCTCCAATGAAAGACAAAAGCCGCCAAACTTCCAAGCAAAATGGAGCCGCACCACATCGATCCCACGTCAAACACAAGGCCGATTTTCGCGTCGCCGCCCGCCCGGAACACACCGACGATCAGCGTGGTGTTCATCGCCTGCGCCACGACGAAATAGGCCATGACGAACATCATGAACGAGAGATATTCCTGCGCCTGCGCGGAGAGTGTCATCACGTTCATGAGGATTGGCCGCGCGATCAGCACAATGCAGCCGCCGATCAGGCCGAACACGAGCGTCAGGCGGATAAACCGGCCGCCGTATTCCTCCGCGCGCTGCGTGTCGCCGCTGCCGATCGCCTTGCCGATCATGATGGCCGTGGCGTTCGCGATGCCGAAAGCCACCACCGTGGCCAGCTGGCGCGCCACCTGTGCCACGCTGTTCGCCGCTACCGCCGCGCTGCCCAGATGGCCGACCACGACGGAGTTCATCGCAACGCCCGCGCCCCACAGCAGCTCGTTGATCATCACAGGAACGGAGTAGGTGAGAAAGTCGCGGAACAGCAGCGGGTCGCGCACGAAGATGTCGCGCACGCGGAAACGGATGGTGCGGTTGATGCGTTTCGAGTAGACAATGACGATCAGAAGCTCCACCAGACGGGCGCAGATGGTGCCGAGCGCCGCGCCTTCAATGCCCATCGCGGGGCAGCCCAGCAGGCCGAAGATAAAGACGGCGTTCAGGCAAACGTTGGTGATGAGGGAAACGAGATACGTCACGGTGGAGACGACGACGCGCTCCACGCTGCGCATGATGTTCAGGTAAACGTTGGTGATCGCCATCGGGATGTAGGACAGCGAAATCAGGCGAAGATATTTCACGCCCTCCGCGATGACGGTTTCCTCCGGCGTAAAGACGCGCATGAGCTGTGCCGGAAACAGCAGGGCGGCCAGTGTGAACACAAGGCCCGTGCAGAGCGAGAAGCGAAGGGCGATTCCCAGCACCTTCTCGATGGTGCGCGTGTCGCCCTTGCCCCAGTACTGCGCGGTCAGGATCGCCGCACCGCTCGTCAGGCCGAAGAAAAACAGCGTCATAATGAATTGCACCTGTCCCGCCAGGGACGAGGCGGACAGCACCGTTTCTCCCACCTGCCCGAGCATCATCACGTCCGCCGAGGTGACGGCGACGTTGATGAGGTTTTGCAGGGCCATCGGCACCACAAGGGCAAACACATTGCGGTAAAACACTTTGCTGTCGCTTTTTACAGGGTTATGGCTCATAAACTAAGGAAACATCCTTTCTCAGAAGCTGTGAGGGTTCCACCCCTCTGCATTCCCCACCAGAGGGCCCGCAAAGGGGCCCACAAAGGGGCTCCGCCCCTCTGTACTCCCCGCCAAAGGAGCAAAGCTCCTCTGGACTCCATCGCCGAAGGCGGCTTCGCCCCTTCGGTTTTTATTGCCATTGGTTTAGGGCTTGTTTGAAAATAGAGAAAATGCCGGATTTTTTCCCAGAGCGAGGTGGTTTCC
>OERR01000074.1_pt1 | contig 26661 bp, 26 predicted proteins | sample 1540051 | NCBI WGS metagenome assembly OERR01 (sample SAMEA3891884, study PRJEB23780) | metagenome | biome: terrestrial biome; feature: animal house; material: Caecal content | place: Italy | collected 2015-05-05 | reverse complement strand
GAAAGATGACATTCCAAAAAGTAAATGTTAGCAAATAGCGTCTTTTTTGCTGTGGATATTTCATAGCCACTTGTTTATAAGAAATCAAACTTGCCATAGAAGCGATTAATGTTCCAAGCCCTCCAATATTAGTTCCGATAATCAGTTCTTTTATATTATCCGTATAGCCGGACAATAATAATGCCGCTGGAACATTACTAATTATTTGACTAATTCCAATGGAAATCATACGTTCTTGTTTTTCTATCATATGAATAATTAATTCATGCAAGCCTTCCATTCGATTCATATTTCCAATAAAGATAAAAAAACAAACAAACGTCAGTAAAAGAGCATAGTCTATTTTCAAGAAAAGCCGCCCATCCTTTAACCAAATACAAACCGTTATAATTCCAAGTAAAATCACTCTAGGTATAACGCCTGCTACAGATAATAAGCATAAAAAAAATAGTAACAAATATTCATATATTTGTCTCTTTATTTTTTTTCGCTGTTTTTGTAGCTGTATATCTATTTGATTTTTTTTATATCGAATGAAAATCACAATAAATAATAAAATCGCAGAAGCTAGTGTATAAGGTAATGTTAAAAGCAAAAATTCTTGCAGACTATATTCAGAAATTGAGAATAAGTAAAGGTTTTGAGGATTCCCAATTGGAGTCAGCATACTTCCAAGATTTGCAGCAATCGTCATCAGCGTTATTGTAATACATAACATAGATGACAAATGGATCATTTCCAATATCAACAGCCCAAATGGTATAAATGTAATGAGTGCTACATCGTTTGTAATAAACATACTGCTAAAAAAGCATAAAGATACAAGCGTAAAAATGATGCCCCGTTCGGTTTTTACTTTACTTAAAATCCTTTCTCCAATCTCCTGGAAAAAGTCTTGTTCCTTCAATCCCTGCACAATTAACATTAAACAAAATAATAGAATCATTGTATTAAAATCAATATAATGAATATATTGGCTGTCTGGATGAATGATCAAACAAGATAAACACGCTAAAAATAACGAAACGGTTAAAATTGTATCCTGTCGGAACGATGCCTTTATTTTCTGAATCATAGATTCCGTTGCTTCCTTTCCAAAATGATAAGTATCCTAATTTTTATTTGTTCCGAAGTATTGTTAACAATTTTTCAAAGTATTCTGGATGTTCTGCCTGAAACTCCATATATTCTCCTGTACGTGGATGTATAAATCCTAATACATAGGCATGTAAACATTGCCCTTGCAAGGAAAATGGTGATTTCGAAGGACCATATACAGCATCTCCAAGCAATGGATGACCAATACTTGCCATATGCACACGAATTTGGTGTGTTCTGCCTGTTTCCAGGCAGCACTCAATCCACGTATATTGACCAAATCGCTCCAATACCCGATAATGAGTGATCGCTTCTTTTCCATTTTTTCGGTTAATTGCCATTTTTTTGCGATCGGTTGGATGACGGCCAATTGGTGCTTCAATGGTTCCTTCTTCTTCTCTTAAATTTCCATATACAATTGCTTCATACCGCCGTGTAATACTATGTTCTTTTAACTGTGCTGCAATACTATTATGAGCAAAGTCATTTTTACAGGCAATTAGCACGCCCGTCGTGTCCATGTCAATGCGATGCACAATACCAGGGCGTAAAATGCCATTAATCCCCGATAAATCGGTACAATGATACAATAACGCATTGACCAATGTGCCGCTATAATGTCCCGCTGCTGGATGAACTACCATTCCCTTTGGCTTATTCACTAAAATCACATCGCTGTCTTCATATAAAATATCCAATGGAATTGGCTCTGGTACGATTTCTGGTTCTTGAGCTTCTGGAACAGAGACGTGGATTACGTCTCCTTCCATTACTTTATAACTTGGTTTCACAGTTTTTCCATTTACAACAATATCACCCGCTAAAAACCTCTTTTGTAAATAGGAGCGAGTAAATTCTTCCAATTGTTCTGCTAACATTTTATCAATTCGGCTGCCTGACTGCTGCTCTGTGACAATCCACTCTTGCATCCACAATTCCCCCTCATATTATTTTCTTCTTTAATACTTCAAAATCTTCATCTTTATAATAAAAACATATAAGAAGCGTTAACAAAACCATAGAAACTACAACGTAACAATCTGCCAAATTAAAGATTGGAAAATTAATTAATTTAAAATAAAGAAAATCAATCACATATCCATGGTAAATTCGATCAATAAAGTTTCCAACTGCCCCTGCGGCAACGAGTACTCCAACGATTCTAATTGGCAAATAACGTTTCGTATTTGGAATTCTTATAAGAACCCATAAAATTGCAATAAAGATAATACTTGTCATAGCAATGAGTAAAATTCGCTGATTTTGTAAAATCCCAAACGCAGCCCCATGATTTTCAAAATAATAAAATTCAAACACTCCGTCCCACAATACAAATGGATTGCTCTCTTTCAAATTTGTGGCAGCCATCCACTTCGTCCATTGATCCATTCCAACCAGACCAATAAATGCTATGATATTAATAATCCAATGTCTCAGTTTCATAAATAAATCCTTTCTGTCCCATCACTTCAAAACCGCAGACAGACCTTCTGCCATTTCTTCTTCTGTCACAGTACGGTCAACAATTCCCTCTCCAATTGCTTTCAACAATATAAATTTAATCTGTCCTGCAATCATTTTTTTATCATTCTTCGTTGCATCCAATACTTCCTGTGGATTTAATCCATCCACGTCAATTGGAAGCTCAAATAATTGTAACAGTTCTTTCAACTCTTCCACTTGTTCTGCCGTCAGATATCCTCTTTTATAACTCATTTGAGCCGCTGCTACCATTCCAATTGCAACGCACTCCCCATGATATAGAGAAAAATCTTTTTTCTTTTCAATCGCATGTCCTAACGTATGTCCCAAATTCAAAAGAGCTCGTACACTACGTTCCAATGGATCTTCTTCTACAACAATACGTTTTGTATCACAGCTTACCGAAACCATATGAAGAACCGCTTCTGGATCTCGATTTTTGATTGCCTGTACATGCTGGCCAATCCACTGATAAAATTCTGGACGACGAATTAATCCATATTTGATTACTTCTCCCATACCAGACAAATAAACACGGGGATCCAACGTATCAAGTGTAGCTAAATTCATATAAACCAGTTTTGGCATACAAAATGCGCCTACCATATTTTTATATCGATCAAAATCAACCCCTGTTTTTCCTCCTACACTGCTATCCACTTGAGCTAATAATGTAGTAGGAATTTGTACAAATTCAATGCCTCGCAAATAAGTTGCTGCTGCAAATCCCGTTAAATCTCCAATTACACCGCCTCCAAGCGCCAGCAGCATATCGTTTCGATCAAATTTTTCTTCTATCAAAACGGTATACAAATCTGTTACAGTATCCAATGTTTTATATTGCTCCCCTGCTGGAAATGTAAATACAACTACTTTTCTCACTTGAGTTTCTAATAAATTTTTTACTTGATCTGCATAAAGCGGTCCGATTGTTGTATCAGTTACAATACAAATTCGCTTTTGATCTGCTCCAATTTTCTTCAATTCTGGAACTAACTGTTCAAATGAATGTTCCATTACAATATCATAAATTGCCGTCCCATTTTGATGTACCGTAATTCTATTTTCCATAATATACTCCTTTTCTTTTATTCATAAACACCTAATTTTACAAAATATCTGCCTTTCTTCGTCTGTTTTTCCCTTCCATAATAAGAAAACTTTCCAAATCCTCTTACAGAAACAATATCTCCTTCTTTTAACAGATAACTATTTGAGGTAATCATCTTTCCATTTACAAATACTTTTTCACCTGCAATAAGCCCTGTCATCTTCGTTCTGGATGTTCGGAAAGCTAATCCAATCACTGCATCCAAACGCTCTGAAGCAATACTTCCTCTTACTTCTTTTTGCTTTGGTATATATTCAAATGCTTGCATTGGAATTTTTTTACATTGAATTGACGTATGGCGCACTCGTTCCAAGTTCGTTACAATATAATCACTAATTTCTTCCATACAGATCACTTTACAGTTATTTTCCTCTAAAATCAAATCTCCCAGCTTACCTCTTGTAATTCCTAAATTTAAAATCGCTCCAAGGTAATCTCTATGAGTCAACGTCTCTGCAAACTTAGCACTACGTGGCTGAATTTCTACCACATCCAAAAAAAGATTTCTTCCTTCTCGTTCCGATGACTGATAATACAAAGGAGCCTGGGCAAAAAGTCCGGCTCCTATTGGTGAAAAATATACTTGTTTGCGTTCTGCTAGGGGATATCCTCCGTCAAGTACATATGTAACTGGCGGTAATTGATCTACAATGGAAAGAAACACATCTTGTTCATTTAAATTTAAGAAATTACTGAATACAGTACAATCTCTTTGATAAGCATTCTGCGCCAGATCCAGCAAATGCTTACATAAAATCTGTTCTTCCTTTGTCATACCTTTCTCTTATCTCCTACATAGTTAAATTTAAATTGGATAAGTTCACACTATCTCCCAGCAGATTAGTAAAATCCCCAGAAAGCTCCACATTCGCAGGAGTTACAATAAAGATTTTTTTGGAAATCTTTTGTAAATTCCCTCCCATTGTATAGCAGGCACCCGATGAAAAATCAATAATTCTCTGTGCTGCTTCAATATTCATACCTTCTAGATTTAATACTACACATTTACCATGCAGTAATACGTCCGCAATTTCACTTGCATCTTCATATCCCTTTGGCATAATCATGCATACTTCTGATTGATTTGAAATCGTCTTAGAAGAGGTTGTCGTTTTCATAGGCACCACCTTACTTGTTTTTGCTTTCTTTTTATCATCAATGGAAGTATTCTCTACCTGATTTTCTGACTTCATTTCTGATTTCGTCTGATAATTGGATTTGTTTGGATTTTCATAAGCATTACTTTCTTCTTCCTCAATCATATCCTCATCAAAGTCTTCTTCTTCAGGCATTAATTTTATCTTTCCTAAAAAATCATCAAAAAATCCCATTTCATTTCACTCCTATCTTTATTTTAGCGAGTACCAAAAATTCCAGTCCCCACTCTTACCATTGTTGCTCCTTCTTCAATCGCAACCTCGTAATCGCCAGTCATACCCATTGATAATTCTGACATACGTATATTATCAATGTTTTTCTTGTTAATGTCAACACACAATTGATGTAATTTCTTAAAATATATTCTATTTTCTTCTGGATCCGCTACAAATGGTGCAATTGTCATTAATCCTACTATTTGGATATTTGGAAATGCAGCAATTTCTCTCACTGCTTCTTCCACCTCTTCTTCCATAAATCCAAATTTGGATTCTTCCCTAGCAACATTGACTTCTAAAAGAATCTGAACCGTTACACCAGCTTTGACCGCTTCTTGAGAAATCTGTTTTGCTAGACGCACCGTATCAACAGAATGGATTAATGCTACTTTATCCACAATATACTTTACTTTATTTCGCTGCAAATGTCCAATTAAATGCCATTCCAAATTAGCTGGAAGCTGCGGTATTTTATCACAGAGTTCCTGCACTTTGTTTTCTCCAAACACAGTTTGGCCACATGCAATGGCCTCTTCAATCATAGAAACTGGTTTTGTTTTACTAACGGCAATTAATTTCACTTCGGAAGGATTTCTTCCTGCTCTTTCACAAGCCTGAACGATTTTTTGTCTTACTTCATTTAATTGTTCTTGTACCAAATTCAACACCTCTCATCTTTATAAAAAACCATTGCTTTATTCATACAAAATTGTTCCTTCTGTCGCTTGAGAAGCATCCAAAACAATTCTGTCATATGCACTAATTCCATTCGTACCACTGCTATTAACAATATAATATCTTTCGTCATCCGTTGTTCCAAGAATGTTTGCTGTTTGGAATACACAATACCCTTGATTTACATTGTATACTCCCGTCACTGCTGCGGTTTCCCCAATTGTGTATTGTTCTGTACTATCTGGTTTTCTAATAATATCTCCCTGTTGTATCTCATCAGAATCAATAAAATATTGTGTTTCCGTTTCTCCCATAATTGCAGTTGAAACGAATGCAGTGTTAGAACCATCTACCTGCTTATTGACACCGTTAACGGATTTTTCTCCGCCCTTTGTTAAATATTCTTTCGGAATTGCAAAGAAATTTTGCTCTAGTACAGCAGAAATTGGAACTTTTAATCCTGTAATCTCTTTTTCTACTATACTAAAATCAATATAGCGTTGATCTAAATAGGAAGAACCATACTTCGAAAGCTGAACAACTCCCATTTGCACATCGTCTGGAGAAGTAATAATGGAAAAAGCTCCATTCACACTTACCCCTATATCGTCCAATCTCACTCTCAAATACTGCTGTTCTCCATACAAAGCTTTATCTTCTTCAGAAATCGGAAATGTAATAACAAACGAATCATCTGCAATACATTTATAGGCAAATTGACCTGCTTCTTGAAATTCCCCTGGCTGAGACATTTCTTTTTTCCAGTTTCTTTGATCCAAACAATCCATTGTTACACTCTCTGGAGTCAAATCTCCATAATTATCCGTCTGATACATAATAAATCCACTGGAGGAAGCCTTTATTTCTGTAAAACCAACTGCTGCACCTTGTGCTTCTAACTGTTCCTTTGCGGAAACATTTAACATCTCCATTACACTTGCATTAATATAGTATTTTTGTTCCGATATTTCCTCCATATCCATAGCGGAAAAATTTTGGCTAGCAGTTTCTAATGCCGACTTAATCGAAGCAAGCGCATCTTCATTCATTTCCACTCCATTGGCATAAATCCCAGCAAGCAATTTTGAATATTCTCCTGTTGTGTCAATCGTCATTACGGTAGAGCCGATTCTTACTTTTTTTCCCTCTCGGATATAATAATTTGTGTATCCAGCTGTATCCATATAATAATTTGTCTCTGTTCTCGTTATAATACCCGTATAAGATGAATCCACAGAACTTGTAATCGGAGGTTCCACCTCAAAAACTTGTATATTGTTTTGAGTTAGATAACCAACAAGCTGTACAACTAAATAAACTAGAATCGCACCAAACACAACCGTTATAAAATGGAACCGAGAGGGTCTCTTATATTTTACCACCTTATTACTTTGCGGTTTCATGAAACTCCTCCATTATTACCTATGTACTTAAAAATAATTTTTTATTTTTGCACTTATCTTATTATATATGTTTTTTTTCCATCTGAAAAGGGGTTTCACAAAATAATACAGAATTTTTTGGAAATATTTAACATAATAAGATGGCAATATTCATGAAACACTACTAAAAGAAACAAGAGTGAGCGCCAAATGATTTTTCAAAGGCAGCTTATTCTCTTTTCAAGTAAATTCATCACATAGGAGGTTACTATGAATTCAAATGGATTAGACTACACTGCACTCGCCATTACAATTATTGGAGCTATCAATTGGGGATTAATTGGATTCTTTCGATTTAACCTTGTTTCATTCTTATTTGGAGATATGACCTGGCTTTCCCGTATTATCTATGGATTAGTTGGAATCTGTGGTCTGTATCTTATTACGTTATTTGGTCGTTTAAATCGTTCAAAAGACTAATTATTAAGTAAGGGAAACTACTATATTTCTTTCGCATAAGCGTTGAAAAAGGGACTGTCACTGAACTACGGTTTCAGGACAGCCCCTTTGATCTTTATTATAAGGAGATAACGATATGTTTTTTGATCTCATCTGACATGTCTATTTCATCAAGAGATATACTTACTACAAAGTTCACATTATATTTTTCACTAATTTCATCCAATGTAGTAATAGCTTCTGTAATATCCTTTCCTTCTAAATTTGACAGTTTCAAGAAACTATCTAAGTACATTTGCTCTAAGTCATGATCTTGAGAAATAATACCACAAATAAATCCTAAGAAACCTTCGTAGCTTGTAATTGGATACTCAGAAACGTTTATTAAACGAACCTTATTGCTTAATTCGTACATATGCTTTGCACTTTTATCTAAGTAAACAACGGAACCTTCTGCTTCTGTAACTGCCTTGTTTACTTTATCTAACAGATATTTTGTTTTACCTTTACCTTTTTTTCCTGAAATAATTTGAACCATGTCGATTCCTCCTTATGTGTTTATTATATTATGTAATTTTAAAATATAACAACCCATAGCTGTCAGTAAACTTAACAGCTATGAATTAATTCTCTGTATTAATTATAGTATGAATTGCAAAAAATCGCAAGATTTTTTTTAAATTTTTTGTAAAAAAAGCTTATTTTTATTTCTATTATTGATTATTTATAAGCCTCTCTCCATTCTAAATCACCACGTTCCAAGGAGCGAATTAAAAGCTCTGCTGTGGCAAGATTCGTAGCTACAGGAATGGAACGATCGTCGCATAACATGAGTATATTCTTAATATCTGGCTGTGGTTTTACTGCCTCTGGATCTCTTAAAAAGATCATTAAATCTAATACATTATTTTCAATCTGAGCTCCAAGCTGTGCATCTCCTCCCAAATTTCCTGCCAGAAATTTATGAACATTCAAATTTGTAACTTCCTCAATCAATCTTCCAGTCGTCCCTGTTGCATATAAATTATGCTTGCTTAATACACTGCGATATGCTACACAAAAGTTTTGCATCAACTTCTTCTTCGAGTCATGAGCCATAAGTCCAACGTTCATACATTACCTCCTATTTAATTCTAATCTTCCTCTTTGTAAGCCAACATTTAGTACAAAGCCAATCATCATAAAGGAACTCACAAGAGAACTCATTCCTGCACTCACAAATGGAAGCGGAACCCCTGTATTCGGCAATACTAAAGTAGCTACTCCAATATTAATAAAGCTTTGTACTCCCAGCAATGCGGCAATACTACACCCAATGATTACTCCTCCGACATAATTTGTCACTCTGGAAATACGAATACATTCATATACGATCAATCCAATTAAAGCAATAATTAAGACGGAACCAACAAATCCTAATTCTTCACCGACTACAGCAAAAATAAAATCGCATTGCTCTTCTGAAAGGAAATTTCCGTTCTTTACTGATTCATAGGTCGTCGTGTTCAAACCTTTTCCAAAAAACTGTCCACTTCCTATTGCCATAATAGAATTTGTCTGCTGATAAACCAAATCTCTATGCTCACTCGGAAAAAAGAAAGCATTAATACGATTTAATTGATGTGGTCTTAAAATATTTTTTTCTACCAAATCATTTAATATCGCCTGATCTGGTTGATATACTGCAAATAACAGCAAAACTGCCAAAACAGCAACAACTATGGAAACACCGTAAACCCATCTGGAACTAATTCCACCTAGATAAAGCATAACGATTACAGTTACAAATATTACAATCGTGGTAGACAATGCTGGCTGTACTAAAATTAATAAACATGGAACTGCTGCAATCGCAAGATATAATAATAAAATGGGTATTGTACTAATTTTATCTCGAAATCGACATAAAAATGCAGTTCCAACTAAAATGACCGCAATTTTAGAAAACTCTGATGGCTGAATTGTTCCAAATCCTGGTACAGAAATCCATCGTCTCGCTCCCAAATAAGTCGTTCCAGCAAATTTTACATAGATTAACACCGCCACATTCAAAATAAATATAAGCGCTGCAAACTTTAGTATCTTTTTATAATCAATCAATGAAATAACTACCATACTAATTAATCCGATGATAACTCCCAGAATTTGCTTTTGTGTTGTATCCAAAAGACCTTCTTCCACTTCGTTTACTGTAGCACTATGGACCATTAATACTCCAATGATACTAAGCAGTAATACATATACAATTAGCCGGAAATCATAGTTTTCTATTTTATATCCTAGTTTTCTAAATATTTTCTTCATAATCATCCTGTCCAATATCAGTGGAGAGATGACGATGGTTTCCTTCCTCTTATCGGAATATTGGCATATAGCGATTGAGTTTTCCCACCAATATCTCCATCTGTTTCATTTTTTGTAATTCGGATATCAAATCCTTCTGTATCAATCAACATATATTTTGATATTACTTGAATAATATCATTTTTTAACATCTCCATCACTTCAGGCGAACAATCGACCCGTTCGGAGACTAGGAGTAATTTCAGTCTGTCTTTTGCAATCGTACCAGAAGTCTGTTTCTTCGGTGTATGAGTCATAGGACTGAACCCCCTTCTTATTTCTTATTAAAAATACTTCCAAGTTTTTTTAAAAATCCTGGCTTTACATCTAAATTCAGCATTTCTACATTTTCCCCCATAATACGACGACTGATATTTAGAAATGCCTGTCCAGCCAATGTGTTTCCTCCAACAAGCGAATCTCCATTATTTGTAGCAATAACTACATGTTCATCGTCTGGAATCGCTCCTATAATATTAATGGATAAAATATCCATGACATCGTCAATGGACATCATATCTCCTCGTTTTACCATATCCATTCGGATACGATTCAGTACCAAATCAATTGGATGAATTTGTGCTGCCTCTAACAAACCAATAATCCGATCTGCATCTCGAATTGCAGATACTTCTGGTGTTGTAACTACAATCGCCCGATCTGCCCCTGCAATTGCATTTTTAAATCCTTGTTCAATGCCTGCTGGACAATCCAACAATACATAATCAAACTCCTCTCTCAATTCATCGGTAAGCTTTTTCATCTGTTCCGGTGTCACTGCCGATTTATCTCTCGTCTGTGCCGATGGAAGAAGAGCTAAATTAGGATAGTTCTTGTCTTTAATTAAAGCCTGTTTAATCCGACAATTCCCCTCCACTACATCTACAAGATTATATACAATTCGATTTTCCAATCCAAGCACAACATCTAGATTTCTCAATCCGATATCTGTATCAATTAATACGACCTTATTTCCTAGCTGTGCCAGGCCAGTTCCAATGTTTGCAGAAGCGGTTGTTTTCCCTACTCCGCCTTTTCCAGACGTAATTACAATTACTTCACTCATGTCTTACTCCTCCTGGATTTTGGTTTTGGCTTTTAATACATGACCAACGGTCGAATACGAATGCCGCCTTTTTCAATTCTAGCGATTTGAGGTCCGCCTATTTCAGATGGCAGTCTGGCTGCTGGAAGTATTACATTGCCAATCTTTAAATGGGTTGTTTCCATATCAAGTGCAGCAATAAATGCTTCCTTTTTTCCTCCTGCCCCTGCATAGGCAGCTCCTTTTAAGGAACCTAAAATCACAATATTTCCTCGGGCAATCAATTTGGCTCCACTTTGTATGCTTCCCAGCACAACAATACTGGACTCCGACTCTACAATCTGACCAAAATGTAGGGTACCTTTATAAAATTGTCCTTTATTCCCTAAGTAACAATCATCTAAAGAATTCCATTTGTTAACTGGCAGATGAAGGGCTGTTCTCTTTTCTTTTTCTTCTTGATATTCAGCCCAATCAACTGCTCGGCGAAATAAATCTTCGGTATCTTTCTCGTTTTGCATAATGCAAACGATATTTAACTGGCTGTAAGACTCAATGATCTCTAAAAGCGCTCTTTGTTGTTCTGTGCTTAATATCCTTCCTTCAAACGTAAGAGCGAGACGAACATTGCGAAAAAAATCTGCCGATTTTCCCAGCTTATCTTTCAGCACTTCTTTCAACACATCAAATGGTGCCTCTGGATCCAGATAAACCGTGATTCCGTATCGGTTTCCTTTCAACATAACCAGTTGTTTCATAATCCACCTCAAATTTTAATCACTTAGACTTTGCGTCTTTTCTTCATTTAATGAGCGCTCTGCACTCGTCATAATATCATCTAATGTTAGGATTCCTTCCTGATAACGATAGATGTCTTTTGTAACTAAAGCTGCATTTCCTGATGTATACGCATTTTGCATGGAAACGGTCGTCACAATTTCAGGATTTTCATATGGTCCAAAGCTGACAAACAAACCATGGCTTCCTCGCAGTAAGTTTTCCTGTGCCGTACCACTCTTTCCAGCAATATCGACATATAAATCCTCAAACAAATAGCCTGCCGATCCACTGTCATGTGTTACTCCATACATTCCTTCATATAATGCGTCCCATAACGTATCTGGGAAATCCAACTGTCTAACTATCTGTGGTGCATCATCTCGAATTACATTGCCGTCTGTATCCAGTACCTTATCCAATAAATGGAACTCATATACGCTTCCCCTTGTGGCAATTGCAGTAATATAACGGGCAATCGCTACTGCTGTAAAGTTATTATTACCCTGTCCAATTGCAGATGGAACTGGAAGATCATCGGATATCTTTGATTGATTCTCCACGATTTCCAATCCAGTCGTACTATCAAAACCATAAAGAGATGCATATTTATTTAGTTTTTCCAAACCAAGGCTTGGCTTATATGCGCCAGTCTCATCTTGGCTTAATCGGTATCCGCATTCATAAAAGAAGATATTACACGAATTTTTGATTGCTCCAGATACATTTAATAATCCATGTGTCAAACCTTGATCTCGATAAATCCAACATCTTGGATGATTTAATTTATCAAAAATACCTGTGCATCGAATTTGCGTATTCGTGTCAACGATGCCTTCCATTAATGCTGCGGTAGAAGTAATCAACTTAAAGGTAGAACCAGGAGCTGTCCTAGTCTGCGTTGCTCGGTTATAAAGAGGAGAAGAAAGATCCTCCAACAACTGTCTATAATAATCTGCATCTACAGTTCCTGACATGCGGTTTAAATCATATCCTGGATAAGATACAAGTGCTCGTATCTCACCAGTATTTTTATCTACTACAACGGCTGATCCAGCACATGGATCCAATGCCAGCTGCGTCGGTGTTATCTCTACTTTTACAATTTTCTCTTTCATAAAATTGTAGGCGGTTTCTTCATTGCCTGTTTTTAGCTGTTCGATCGCAGCTGCATCTTGCTCTAAAATTCCCTGATCAAACAGTGCCAGGCATACCTCATTGCCAGAAATTACTTCATTCTCAATTAAGTACTTATATATGAGTTTTGAAAAACCATTGTCTTCTGGCAAACGTTTCAAGATATAATCTACGACTTGACCATACCATTCATCTACATTAGAATACTTATTTTCCGTATCTAACTTTGCTGGGTCCAGCCATCCCTCTGTCAATGCTTGATGTAAAAATTGATTGACACTCATATCCTGATATTCGTCTCTACTATAATTTACATCCGACAATATCTCTTCATTGCTGTCGGAAGATGCCAACATTTCATAAATATAATTTAAATATTCCTGCATCTCCTCAGATTGTTCAGAAACAGCTTTTGGTGTAGTTGTAAGCTGATTAGTAATCTCAGCTAAAATTTCTTGTTGTCTTGCTGAAAACTTTGCGTAAATACTTTTTTCAACTTCGGTTGCATCCTCTGCCTCAAACTCTTCCAATGTAAGAATATTATTATTAAACATCTGGAAATACGCATCTTTTACTGGAATCTTAAAATCATCTGCCGATGTGGAAGTGGTTGGAGTAAAATCTCCCATAATTAACTTTTCTGCTACTACCGCTGCCATTCGCTGCTCCAGCATATTATAGACTGCAATCTGAAGATCAGAATCAATCGTTAATTGAAGGTCATTTCCATTTACTGGATCGGTTTTACTAATCGTATCCAAAATCATACCAACATTATTCAAATATACACTTTGGTTTCCCTTGGTTCCTCTTAACTCAGATTCATAGGCCTGCTCAATTCCAGCACGACCAACTACATCGCCTAATACGTAGGAATCATCCGTCTCCTGTAATGTTTCTAACTCTTCCGTAGATGCTTTTCCTGTATATCCTAATATATGAGAAAAATACTCTGCATTTGGATAAACTCGAACTAATTCTTCTTTGATCTCCACCCCTTTTAAGTTGCTTTGATCTTCTAACACTGCTACTTTTACATCTTCACTAATATCAGAACTAATTACGGTAGATTGATATCTCGTATATGCATTTGCACTCATCGCATAACGAATATTACAAAGTTTCAATACAGTCTCCTTGTCGAGTTGCTCTCCTGCAGGCCATCTTGACGTAAAATTATATACATTTGTCTTTAACCGCTCCATTACCACTTCTGCCGTATAGCTATAAGGATCTTCTCCCTGTTCTTCCAACTCTTCAATCTTATCATTGCCATAGACATCTCGGATAAAACGCCGAACTGCACTGCTGCTTGTTTCATTGAATACAAATTCATTATGTTCATTAATTGTAACTGGAATTGGCGTTTCTATGCTTGCTCCAAAACGATCCAAAAGTTCAATTAACCGCAAAATCATTTCATTGAATTCCCCATTCGTCTGGCTGTATTCTCCTGTATCTCGAATCGCTACCGAATATTTTTGCTGGTTTTCTGCCAACACTTTTCCATTACAATCCAGAATCCTGCCTCTCGGCGCTTCAATAGAAAGATCTCGTTTTGTGATCTGCACATAGTCTTCATAATGTTGACTTCCTTGAATAACTTGCAAGAAAAATAATCTTCCAACTAGTATTACAACCATTCCAATTCCAATAATACCTAAAATCAGTATTCGTGAATTTAATGTTTCTAGTATTTTTCTGCGAGATTGTTTATTTTTCTTTTCCGAATTTTTTTCAGACAAATTGCGTCTCTCCCTTTTTTTCTATTTTTTCTAGTTTACGGTGAATCAAAAGAATCACTCCATAAACAACAATAGCTGCAATTAATGTAACTAAATACTCTGGAATTACTACATGACGAAGGTATTCTGTTGCTGTATGCATTGCTTGTTCTCTAAATTGAAACAAATACATCGCTCCATGATATAATATCTCATTAACTGTACATAATATAATAGGAAGTAGAATTACATTGGACGTAAAATAACGTTTCAATACACCATTAATAAAACCAATATAAACAAAAATCAGCACATAAAACCCAATAATATTTCCCTGTACAAAGTCCATCAATAGCCCCGCTGCAATTCCTACCGCCATCCCCGTTTTCGTTCCTCTTAAAAATCCAAAGGAAAAAACTAGAATTAACATAATATTTGGGACACAACGCAACGATGGAATAAACTGGGCCAAATTAATCTGAATGAAGAATCCTAGAAGTAAAACAATCGCTATAACAGTTATTTGACGTAACCTCTTCATAACTACCTCCTAAACTTATTCCTCGTCTGGAACTGCCTGGAAATCTGCTTGAATCGAATCTGCAACTGGAGATTCGGAGGATTCCTCTCCATTGGATTGCTGTGAAGAAGTTTGGGATGATTGCTGTTTCGAAGAAGTCTCCGACGAAGATTGTAAAGATTCCTCTGCTGAAGTCTGTTCTTCTGTTGATTCTTCTGTCTCTTCCTCTGCTGCTTCTGTAGATGGCTGCGTTATCTCTTCTTCACTTGTAGATGGTTCAATCAACTGTTCCTGTATTTTTTCTAATTCCTCATCGGAAAGCGTCTGCTTCTTTGTTGTAATAACAAGTACATCTTTCAAATGTTCAAAATCTACAGCTGGAACCAAATATCCCGTTTTCGTAACTTTATTATCTTCCAATGTTACATCCACTGCTTTTCCAATTACAATTCCAGGTAAAAACTTTTCACTAACATTGGATGTTACAACGGTATTATCGACATCCGAGTTAAAATTATTACTCATATATTCCAGACGCAGTTTGCCATCTTGAATCGCACTCATATCTCCAGCTACAATACATGTATCCAATGTTTTGCGAAGCATTCCACTCACTTTACTCTCTTCATCAATGATGCTTGTCACAATCGAGTAATTTGGTCCTATATCAGTAATAATGCCAACTAAACCAGCAGTCGCAATGACATTCATATCTACATCCAAACCGTCATTTGTCCCCTTATCAATCATAAATTTTCGATACCAGTTATTACCCGAGTTTTTCATAATAACTGTTGCCCCAACGGTTGGATACGTATTATAAGTTTCTTTTAGATTCAAAAGCTGGCGCAAACGGGAAATTTCATCGTTATCATTGGCATGCTGCGCCTGTTCTGCTTGTAATTTGGCCACCTGTTCCTGTAATTGTTCCTTTTGGCTTAATACTTCATCTAATGAAATACGTTCTTGATTTTTTTCAGCAAACCAAGTTCCAATTTGGTTCATTCCCCGCTGCAATGGTACAACAAAGATTCCTGCCACCGTCCGCAGCGGTGCAGATACCGATTGATTCATACTGCTAAGCCAAATCGTTCCTGCGCAGATTAACGTCAGTAGAACTAAGATTACCTGCGGCTTTTTGAAAAAATTAAATTTAAACTTCTTCATAATTAAATAATGCCTCGTTCCTTCAAACTGATATATGAACGATCCCCAATAATAATATGATCCATCAATTCAATTCCAATCATCGTTCCAAGTTCTTTCATCCTTCTCGTAATCAAAATATCTTCTCGACTTGGAGTAGGATCACCACTTGGATGATTATGAATTAAAATAATATATACGGCTTGATGCTTCAATGCTTCTAAAAAAACTTCTCTTGGAGAAATCAAAGATGCATTTACTGTTCCCTTACTAATTATCGTTTCTGCAATCAAACGATTTTTTGTATTTAGCATCATCATTTGTAATAGTTCCTGACCTTGATGTCTCATATCTTCCATATAATAGTTTGCAATCGTTTCTGGATCTCCCATCACGATTCCATTCGATGCATTCGTCTTGGCAATGCGCCTGGACAATTCTCCAATACAAAGAATTTGAACTGCTTTTACAGATCCAATGCCTCGAATTGCCATTAATTCTTCAACACTCATCTGTAAAATTCCTAGTATCCCCCCTGATCCCTTTCCTAAACTTAATAGACGATTGGAAAGTTCCAAAGAGTTTTCTCCAACGGAGCCTGTCCGTAAAATTACTGCCAAAAGTTCTGCATCACTCAATACTTGCGGTCCCTGCTTCAAACACCGCTCATAAGGTCTGACCTCTTTAGGGATCTGCTTCATCGTTTTTCTGTCTTCCATGGATTCTCCCTTCCCTCTCCAAGTACCAGAAGAATCAAAATTGATGATAATGACGTCAGATAGTTTTATTTTATCACAAAACAATTATAAAGTACATACAAAATACTATGAAATTTCGGACAATATCTCCGATTTTTTCTTTACAGCGTCACAATCCCTTCTTCGATTAATTTCTGCAAGGACATTAAGATACCCAATTTGGCATGATACCATGTTAATCCCCCCTGGAAATAAACTGCATATGGAGGCTTAATCGGGCCATCTGCGCTCAATTCAATTGAAGACCCCTGTACAAATGCACCTGCTGCCATAATAACTGGCGCATCATATCCTGGCATATCCCAGGGCTCTGGCGTCACATAACTGTCCACTGGAGCCGCTGCCTGAATCCCTTTGCAAAACGCAATCACTCCTTCTGGCGTTCCAAATGTCACTGCCTGAATAATATCATGGCGAGATTCGGTTCCATTTGGAACAACAGAAAAGCCAAGCGTTTCATATAAATTTGCTGCAAAAATGGCTCCTTTTAACGCACCTGCTACAACAGTAGGAGCTAAAAAGAATCCCTGATAAAATGCTGGCAAAATTCCAAGATTGGCTCCAACTTCCTGACCAAGCCCAGGAGCACTGAGGCGATAGGCGCATTGTTCTACACACTGCTTTGTTCCGCAAATATATCCGCCAATTGGTGCCAGTCCACCTCCAGGATTTTTAATCAGAGAACCAACAATCATATCCGCTCCCACATCGGATGGCTCTTGTGTTTCCACAAATTCACCATAACAATTATCTACCATACAGATGATATCTGGTTTAATTTGTTTTATAAACGCAATTAATTCCCCAATTCTCTTTACCGAAAGTGTTGGGCGGGTTTGATATCCTTTGGAACGCTGAATCGTGACAAGTTTGGTTCGCTCATTGATTGCATTTCGAATTCCTTCGTAATCAAAGCTCCCATCTTCTAATAAATCTACCTGTGCATAAGTAATTCCATACTCTTTTAAAGAACCAATCGAATCTCGAATTCCAATCACTTCCTCCAACGTATCATATGGCTTTCCAACTGGAGAAAGTAATTCATCTCCAGGGCGTAAATTTGCAGATAATGCAACTGCCAACGCATGGGTTCCGCATGTAATTTGAGGACGTACAAGAGCAGCCTCTGTATGGAAACAATCGGCATAAATTTTTTCCAATGTCTCGCGTCCCATATCATTATAGCCGTATCCAGTTGTCGCAGCAAAATGTGCTTCACCCACTCGATTATCCTGCATTGCCTTTATTACCTTTAACTGATTATACTCTGAAATTTTGTCTATTTCTTGAAATCTTTCTTCCAAATTTCTTAAAATTTTTTCCCCAAATTCATACACCTCTTCGGAAATTCCCAGATTTTTATACATTTGCTTTTGTTCCATTATAAAATCCCCTTTTCTTTGCAAATCATTTGTATTTCCTCTAGCACTTGCTGCTCTGTTTTTCCATCTAATTCAATCCAATTCACTTCTTTTTCTCTCTTAAACCAAGTAAGCTGTCGTTTTGCAAAATGCCTTGTATCCCGTTTGATGATCCGAACTGCTTCTTCGAGTGAATCCATTCCACCCAGATAATCCAAAAGTTCTTTATATCCTAGCCCTTTCATCGAAACCATATTACTCGTACAGCCCCGTTCTTTTAAGCGTTTTACCTCTTCTAACAATCCCTGCTCCATCATCCGATCGACTCTTTGATCAATTCGTCGATAGAGTTCCTGGCGATCTCGATTTAATACAAAATACACAAATTGATACGGCGACTCCTTTTGCCTTTGTTGTTCGTTATGTTCTGAAATTTGCTTTCCTGTATCTCGATAATATTCCAACGCACGTATGACTCTTTTCCGATTATTTTCGTGAATCTCCTGTGCTGCTTTTGGATCTACCTTTTGAAGCATCTCATGTAAGTATTCGTTTCCTTTCTCCTGTACCAACTGCTCTAGCTCTCTTCGGTAGTTCAGATCTTGTGTCGTATCCGTAAAATCAATATCATAGAGCAATGCTTGGATATAAAATCCAGTCCCCCCTACAATAACAGGAATTTTTCCTTTTTGGTAGATCGTTTTCATCGCATTTTTTGCCATTGTTTGGAAACGCACAACATTAAATTCCTCTTCTGGCTCTATTTCATCTACCAGATAATGGGAAACCCCCTTCATTTCTTCTGGCTGAATTTTCGCCGAACCAATATTCATTTCTTTATAAACCTGCATGGAATCTGCGCTAATAATCTCACCATTCACTGCTTTTGCCAACTGAATCGAAAGATCTGTCTTTCCTACTGCTGTTGGTCCAGTTAATATGATTAACGGTTTTTTCAACTTATTCACATCCTAATTATATAATTCTCTTAAACTTTTTTTCTAATTCATATTTACTCATCGAAATCATCGTTGGACGTCCATGCGGACATGCATATGGATTATCCAATTCCATCAATTGTTCGATTAAGGCATCGGCTTCTTGAACACTCATTTTATGATTTCCCTTTACTGCTGCTTTACAAGAAAGAGAAGCAATTCTATCCGTAATTAATTCAGAAGAAAGTTCCGCCGCCTCTTCTTCTAGTAAAGAAAATAATTCCGTTAACATTTCCTTTTCTGGAATTCCAAACAAATTGCCAGGAACTCCGCTCACGGCATATTCTCTTCCTCCAAATGGAGAAATTTCATATCCTAACTCTGTAAAATGAGATTGATACGTTTCCAAAATGGCTTCTTCCTTCCTCGTTAAACTAATAATAATTGGAGGACTAACCATCTGGGTTGTAAATTCTTTGTTTTTTAATGATCTCATCGTTTTTTCATAAAGTACTTTTTCATGTGCTGCATGTTGATCCATAATAAATAGTTTGTCTTCATATTGAATCAACCAATACGTATCAAACAACTGCCCAATCAACCGATGTTTGACTCGAGCTGCTTTGGATAACAGATTTTCTTCAAATAATGTCATTTGCTCTGGCTTTGTTTCTTTTTGTTTCTTATCCGTTTTATCCTGCTTGCTTAATTCTGTGACATGATCCATAATTGGATAAGACGATGCTTCCCGCAATGGTAGGACTGATTTTGGGATTTCAGACTGGTTTCTAATTTCTTCTTTTCTTTGAGGTTTCTCATTTACCCGAACGCCATCGTTTGAAACCGCTTTTGATGATTTCTTGGCAGTTTGAGGGTGACTTTCTTCTATCGGCTTTCCATACGATGCCAAGCGTTTTAATTGTTCTGCTTCCATTCGTTTTCTTTCAAATGGCTCTGGAGCTCTTTTTTCTGTTTTCTTTGCCTCTTCTCTTTTTGCTAACTCTACCTCTGGAATAAATTCTTTTCCTTTTAATGTACGAGTCAGTACTTCTAATAATGTTTCGTATACTTCCTGTTCTTGTTCAAATCGAAGTTCCATTTTCGCTGGATGTACATTTACATCTACTTTTTGCTGATCTAATTCTAAATGAAGAACGGCAAATGGATACCGATGCTGCATCATAAATGGTTTATACGCTGTTTCAATTGCTTTTGCAATCAATTTACTTCGCACATAACGCCCATTAATAAAATAATTTTCAAAGCTGCGGTTTCCTCTTGCAATAACTGGCTTTCCTAAAAAACCATCAATGGTCATCGTTTCGGTCTCTTCATGCACTGGTATTAAATTAGAAGCAACTTCTCTTCCATAAATCGTATAAATCATGTCCTTTAATTTTCGATTTCCAGTTGTATATAATTTATTCTGCCCATTGCTGATAAGCCGAATGGAAACATCTGGATGGGATAAAGCCATTTTCTCCACTAATTCAATAATATAATTAGCCTCTGTAACAGGAGATTTTAAAAACTTACGGCGTGCCGGTACATTATAAAATAAATTTCTTACGAGAAATGTAGTTCCATCTGGCGCTCCGATTTCTTCCATAGAACGTTCCTGTCCACCACAAATACAATAACAAATCCCTGTTAATGCATGAGGTGTTTTTGTAATTAATTCTACCTCTGCTACAGAAGCAATACTGGAGAGAGCTTCTCCTCGAAATCCAAGCGAAGACACCGTAATTAAATCTTGTGCTGTACGAATTTTACTAGTAGAATGGCGTAAAAAAGCCAGCGGAATCTGTCCTTTCTCAATCCCATATCCATTATCGGTAATACGAATGAAAGAAATTCCCCCTTCTTTTATTTCAATGGTAACTGCTGTTGCATTGGCATCAATTGCATTTTCCAATAGTTCCTTTACAACCGATGCGGGACGTTCTACTACTTCCCCTGCTGCAATCTGGTTAATCGTATCTTGATCTAATACTTGAATCTGAGCCAATGGTCTACCTCCTTTAAATGGATCAAACACTTCCCCCACTGCTTATTGCTCTTCACAATTGAAGCAAGGGGCTTCCTTGATTCGGTTAAATGCGATTTTTAATTTGTGTCTGCATCTGATACAGCATATTTAGTGCATCAATTGGAGTCATTCTTCCAAGCTCCAAGTCTCGAATTTCTGCGATAATATCATCATCTTTTACCGTATCAAACAGCCGAAGTTGATTGGAATCGACTTCATCCAACTTTGGAATTCTCTTTTTTTTCTTCGTCGCACTAGAAGAAAGCTGTGCAACCTCTTTTGCACGGTTGGCAATATCTGCATCACTCAGTTCTTCTACCAGCTCCTTCGCTCTTTGAATGACTTTATCTGGAACTCCAGCCAATTTGGCAACTTGAATTCCGTAACTTTTATCTGCTCCGCCTCGAATAATTTTTCTTAGAAAGACGATATCATCTCCCTGCTCTTTCACGGCAATACAATAGTTATTCACACCAGAAAGTGCTCCTTCCAGCTCCGTTAATTCATGATAATGCGTCGCAAACAATGTTTTGGCTCCAAGTGTCTTCGTATCTGCAATATGTTCTACCACTGCCCATGCAATACTCATCCCATCAAACGTACTCGTTCCTCGTCCAATCTCATCCAACACAATCAGACTGCGTTTCGTCGCATTTTTCAATATGTTTGCGACTTCTGTCATTTCCACCATAAAAGTACTTTGCCCAGAAGCCAGATCATCCGATGCTCCTACACGAGTGAAAATCCGGTCACAGATTCCAATATTGGCAAAATCTGCTGGCACAAAGCTTCCAATCTGAGCCATCAATGTAATCAATGCAACTTGTCTCATATAAGTCGATTTTCCAGCCATATTCGGTCCTGTAATAATCGCTACTCGATTGGAAGAATTGTCTAAGTAACTATCATTTGCTACAAACATATTGTTTGGAATCATCTGTTCTACAACTGGATGACGTCCATTTTTAATATCAATAATTCCCCGCTCATTGATATTTGGCTTTACATAATTCTGTCGTTCTGCCACGGAAGAAAATGAAGCTAATACATCTAATTTGGCAATTGCTTTGGCTGTCTGCTGAATACGCAGTACCTGTGCTGCAATACTGTCTCGTACCGTACAAAACAGCTGATATTCCAATGCATAAAGCTTATCTTCTGCACCTAAAATCATATCCTCCAATTCCTTTAATCTTGGAGTAATATAACGTTCTGCATTGGCAAGGGTCTGTTTTCTTGTATAATCTTCTGGTACTAAATCCTTAAATGAATTCGTTACTTCTAAATAATAGCCAAATACTTTATTGTATTTGATTTTCATATTTCGAATTCCAGTACGTTCCCGTTCCTTTTGTTCTAACTCTGAGAGCCATGTTTTTCCCTCTGTCTTAGAGTGGCGCAGTTTATCAGCTTCTTCATCAAATCCTTCTTTAATAATTCCACCCTCTTTAATTGCAATTGGAGGAGTATCTACAATTGATTGTTCAATCAATTCATAAATATCTTCTAACGAATCCATATTCTCTTCAATTTCCCTTAACGCTGGAGTTTGGAATTCTTTTAAAATTTGTTTGATATAAGGAATCATTTCCAATGAATTTTTAAATGCAATCAAATCTCTTGGATTTGCCGTACAATAACTAATTCTTCCAATTAGACGCTCTAAATCATAAATTGAATTTAAATATTCCCGCAGTTCTTCTCTTAAAATATAATGTTTTCCAAGCTCTGCAACTGCCTGCTGCCGTTTTAAAATTTCAGAACGGTCAATCAATGGTTGTTCAATATAATTGCGTAAAAGTCTGGCTCCCATTGCAGTTTTGGTCTTATCCAACACCCATAACAGACTGCCTTTTTTTTGTTTTTCTCGAAGTGTTTCCGTTAATTCCAAATTTCTTCTTGTGGAAGTATCAATAATCATATACTTTCCAACGGTATAGGGCTGCAATGCAGTAATATGAGACATATCGGTTTTCTGTGTTTCATATAAATACTGCATCAATGCCCCCGAAGCGATTAAACCAACTGGATACGCTTCTAACCCTAATTCACTTAACTGCCCTGCATGAAAATGTTCTATCAAAATTTTCTGGCAATTTTCTTCATTAAAATATCGGTCTTCCAACGCTGAAACTACAAAATGGATCTGATTTTCTAAATGTTCCAAATCCGTTCCACTCATGCAAAATGCATGGTTATAGATGATTTCTGACGGAGTAAACTTATAAATCTCATCTAACAATTCTTGTGACTTTTCCATCTCTGTTACAAAATAATCCCCAGTTGTAACATCTGCAATCGAAATACCATAACGTCCATCGACATAAAAAATTGCCATCAGATAATTATTTTTTCCTTCGTCCAACGCAGTTGCATTTAAAATGGTGCCTGGCGTTACCACCCGCACCACTTCTCTTTTTACAATCCCCTTTGCTGCCTTTGGATCTTCTACTTGCTCTGCAATTGCGACTTTATATCCTTTTTGTACAAGGCGATTTAAATATGTTTCCGCTGCATGATAGGGAACTCCACACATTGGTGCCCGTTCTTCTAATCCGCAGTCTTTTCCTGTTAATGTAATTTCCAATTCTCTCGAGGCAGTTAACGCATCATCAAAAAACATTTCATAAAAGTCACCAAGACGATAAAATAAAATGCAGTCTTCATATTCTTTTTTTGTGTTCCTATACTGCTGCATCATTGGAGATAACTGTGTCAATTTGAGGTCCCTCTCTTCTATTCTGCTTTTGTTCCTATATAGTAAAAACCTTTCGATTGTTCTAATTTCACTGGAACAATTGTTCCAATCAAAGATACATCTCCTGGAAAATGAACCATAACATTATTGCTCAGGCGTCCTGTCAAAAGATCTTTATTTTTTTCATCAACTCCCTCTACCAATGCGTCCATCGTCTTTCCCACATCTTTTCCACTCATTTCTGTAGAAATACGCTGTACCTGCTTTAACAAACGATCAAAACGATTTTTTACATCGGCTGCCGGAACTTGATTTTCCATAGATGCTGCTGGAGTACCTGTTCTTTTCGAATAAATAAACGTAAATGCACTGTCATAACGTACTTTTTCTACAACATCCATTGTTTCTAAAAAGTCTTCTTCTGTCTCTCCTGGAAAACCTACAATAATATCCGTTGTTAAAGAAATATCTGGAATCGCTGTACGAATTTTTTGTGCCAATGCCAAATATTGTTCCTTCGTATAATGCCGATTCATTTCCCTTAAAATTCTTGTACTTCCAGACTGTAACGGCAAATGCAGATGACGGCAAATCTTTTTCGATTCCTTCATCACTTCAATTAATTCATCGGATAAATCCTTTGGATGAGAAGTCATAAAACGAATTCGTTCCAAGCCTTCGATTTGTTCCACACGGCGAAGCAGCTGCGCAAAACTAATTGGCTCTTTTAATGTTTTTCCATAAGAATTCACGTTTTGCCCAAGCAGCATAACTTCTACAACTCCATCCGCCACCAATCCTTCGATTTCATGAATGATATCTTCTGGATTACGGCTGCGTTCTCTGCCTCTTACATATGGAACAATGCAGTAACTGCAAAAATTATTGCAGCCAAACATAATATTCACACCTGATTTGAACGGATATTTTCGCTCCGCTGGAAGGTCTTCGACAATCTCCGTCGTACCTTCCCAAATATCAATGACCATTTTTTTGCTTACCATTCTCTGGTATAAGATTTCTGCCAGCTTGAAAATATTATGAGTTCCAAACACCATATCTACAAAACGATAGCTCTTCTTAATCGTTTCCACTACTGTCGGCTCCTGCATCATACAACCGCAAAGTGCAATCATCATATGAGGATGCAGCCGTTTTAGACTATTTAAATAGCCCAGACGCCCATACACTTTTTGATTGGCATTTTCTCGAACTGTACAAGTATTATAAATAACTAGATCGGCTCCATCCTCGCTCTCGGTTTCTTCATATCCGACTTCTCTCAAAATTCCAAGCAGTTTTTCCGAATCCTTCGCATTCATCTGACATCCAACTACCAGATTATATACTCTTGGCGCATGTCCCAATTCTTTCGCCTGCTCTGCCACTAATTCTCTGACCTTTGCCATAAAATAATACTGACGTTCTGGCTCCTTTTCTGGCGCTGCCCCTTCTAAATTCACTTTATCCAAATCAATGTAATTATACATATCACACCTCTATCTCTTTCATTCACTTTTTCTATACTAAGGAAATCTCAAGCATTTGTCAAACTGTTTTTTTATTTAACCTTGTTTCTTTACAATTTGATATTCGTCCCCATAACGGAAATAGGGACATTCCCGAAACGTATTTGTCATGAACTTCACCATTTCATCCTCATCCAAATCCATCTCACAAATATAATATCCATACTCCTCTTCATATATATAATTCATACAATACTCACAATTCGCCGCTTTTCTCATAGCCAACCTCATTTTCTAATCCTGATGCTTTTTTTCTCATAACCTCGTCACGTTCAGCTTTATCATTTGTAACATCTCCGTCTCCGTTAATTGGAATCGTATCTCCAAGATAGTTTGGTTTTGGACGCAGGCATGTATGGATAAAATCTTTGTTTCTTGCCAATATCTCCCTTAACTCTCGATACCATTGTCCATTATAAACCATTTGATCTGCTGCAACTCCGTAAGCTTCTAATCCCAGCTTTTCTGCCACATATAGGGCACGATACAGATGATACTGCTGTGTTATGATAATTAATTTTTTCACTTGGAAAACATCTCTCGCACGATACATACTTTCATAAGTAGAAAAACCTGCATGGTCCATAAAAACATCGTGAGAAGAAACTCCATTTTCCACTGCATATTCCTTCATTTTATTGACTTCATCATAATCTGCACGTCCATGATCTCCACTCATCAAAATTTTTGCAGATGCCCCTAAGTCATATAATCGAACCCCCATATCCAACCGTTCCTGTAACAATGGACTTGGCGTACCATCCTCTCTGACACCTGCCCCAAGCACCAAAATACAATCGGCTTCTGTCCTAGCTGCGTCTTCAACTGACAGAATCTTCTCTTCTACCGATGCTTTCATATAGAAATTAACGCCTAATCCATAACATCCTATTAGAATAACAAAAATTACAAATCCAATCAGCCATTTCTTCCAATGTATCTTCATAGATTCCTCCTAAGTCTCCCTTTTTGGCATACTGATTATAGCATACCATATTTTATTTTACAACTGGTAGGATAAAAGCAATTTATAATTCGACACTCGCTGTATATATTTCCGATAAAATTAGTCT
>OERR01000073.1_pt1 | contig 27124 bp, 23 predicted proteins | sample 1540051 | NCBI WGS metagenome assembly OERR01 (sample SAMEA3891884, study PRJEB23780) | metagenome | biome: terrestrial biome; feature: animal house; material: Caecal content | place: Italy | collected 2015-05-05 | reverse complement strand
AGCTTGGACCGCGCCGCGTCGTTTTGACCGGCGTTTCCTTTTCGGAAGAGAGCATCGGGGCGGCATGTTATGACGCGGAGACGGGAAGAATAGATTTTGCCGCCGCCCCGCGTGTGGAGGGACATTTTCACGGAACGGGCGATCTGTTTGGAGCCGCTCTGCTGGCGGGACTGCTCTGCGATCATTCCCTGCCGGAGGCGATGCAAACAGCCGTCCGTTTTGTCAGCCGATCCATTTTCCGTACCTGGCAAGCCGGAACCGATCCGCGCTTCGGTGTTGACTTTGAGGAGGAGCTGCCCAGCCTGATGCGGGAGCTTCGGTTGCTGTGACACGGCATATCCGCTGCTGTCCAACAGACAGGAGGTGAATCTGCGGTGCCGGATTTTCAGTCGTTTTCCATTTCCATCCTTTATGTTCTGCGGATTTTGATTCCGCTGCTCTCCATCTATGTCCTGGCCCGCGCGTTTCATTCCATTAAGGCGGGACGGCGGCGGGAGGAGCCGGTGATCGTGCTGCAAAACACGGTCACGAAGGAAACCGTACCGGTTTTGTATTGGGAAAATTCCATCGGACGCAGCCGAAGCTGTGATATTGTTCTGGCCGACGCGACAGCCAGCCGTGACCATGCCGTGCTGATGCGCCGGGAAAGCGGCTGGCTGGTGACAGATACCGGTTCCAAGGCCGGAACCCGGGTGAATGGGCGTATGGCGAACAAGCCCACCTCCGTTGCTCCGGGAGATGTGATCACCCTAGGCTCCACTTCTTTGATGCTTAAGCGCACCAGTGAAGCGAAGCTGCCGCAGCAGAAACGGCGGGTCCGGCACGCCGCTTCTCCCTTTGGGTTACTGCTCACCGTGAGTGTGATCCATTTCTTCCTTTTGCTGCAAGCCTGTTTTGGGGGCGGCGATTTCTCGCTTCTGCCAGTTCTGCCGTTTGTGGCGGTTCAGGTGATGCAGTGGTCACTGTATGCATATTCCATCAAAAAGCTCGACCACGTCAGCTTTGAACTGGAAACCATCGCCTGCCTGCTGGCGGGAACGGGTATCATGCTCCTTTCGGGTATGCGGGGAAAGCTGGCGGAGGGGCAGGAGGCTCCCGGTATGTGGGCGGTGGTGGATCCCACCATGAGCACGGTTTATATGCAGCTTCTCACGATGCTGATGGGGATCGTTTTCTTCTGCGTTTTGATTTGGTTTATGGGCGATTTGGACCGGGTGACAAAATTCCGTCCGTGGATTGCGGGTGCGGCCATTCTGCTCTTTGTGATCAATCTTGTTTTTGCCACAGCGGTGCACGGGGCCGGCAACTGGATCTCCATCGGCCCTGTTTCGGTGCAGCCCTCGGAATTTATTAAGGTTGCGTTTGTTTTTGTCGGAGCGGCCACACTGGATCGTCTCCAGACAAAACAGAACCTGACGGCCTTCATTGCGTTTACCGGTGTTTGTCTGGTCAGTTTGTTTCTGATGAAGGATTTTGGAACGGCCTGCATTTTCTTTGTGACCTTCCTGTTTATCTCCTTCATGCGGTCGGGCAGCATCCGCACCATCGTGCTGGCCGTGGCGGCGGCTGTGTTCGGCGCTTTTCTGATTTTGAAGTTCCGGCCCTATGTGCTCAGCCGCTTTCAGGGATGGCGGCACGTCTGGGAATATGTCAACGAAAGCCAGGGATATCAGCAGGTACGCGTGCTTTCCTATGGCGCAAGCGGCGGTCTGTTTGGTATGGGGATCGGCAACGGCAAGCTTGGCGGCGGCCGTTCCGGCGCCCCGATCTTTGCCGCGGACAGCGATCTGGTATTTGGTATGCTTTGGGAGGAACTGGGGCTGCTGATGGCGATCGTGGTGGTCTGTGCGATCGCCCTTCTGGTGTTCTGCGCCCGATCGGACGCGACGCGCAGCCGCTCCACCTTCTATTCGATTGCCGCCTGTTCCGCCGCGGGGCTGCTGCTGTTCCAGGCATGTCTGAATGTGTTCGGTGTTGTGGATGTCCTGCCGTTGACAGGCGTAACACTGCCGTTTATCAGCGCGGGCGGTTCCAGCATGGTGTCCGTTTGGGGTATGCTGGCTTTTATCAAGGCAGGTGACGAGCGGACGTATGCGGCGCGCCGCCCAAAACGGAAACGGAGGTGACGGCGCGTGAAAACGACAGGAACACGATCGCTGATTCTTGTTCTTCTTACCATTGCATTTGCAGGCGGTATGCTGCTTTTTTTGGCAGAGTTTGTCCGGGATGGGGGAAGCTGGGCGATTCAGCCCTTCAATAAGCACATCACGCAGGGGGAAAGTCTCTCCGGGCGCGTTCTGGATTGCAACGGGACTGTGCTGGCTTACAGCGATGAGACAGGCCGTGTCTACCACGACGATCAGACCGTCCGCCTTGCCATGCTGCACACGGTGGGGGACACGCGCGGGTATATAGCGACCTCCGCTCAATATTTGTACCGCGCGGATCTTTCCGGCTATAACCTGGTGACCGGGTTGGTTTCGCCGTTTGGGAAATCCAACGGAAGCGACGTGAAGCTGACGCTGGACGCGGATCTGTGCGAAACAGCGTATGAAGCGCTGGGAGGAAAGAAAGGCGCGGTTGTAGTCTATAATTATAAAACGGGAGCGGTCCTGTGCGAGGTCAGTACGCCTTCCTTTGACCCCGGCGCGCCGCCCGCGGATCTGGATACGGACGAAACGGGAAAATACGAGGGAGTTTATCTCAACAATGTGCTTTCCTCCACCTATACGCCGGGTTCGGTGTTCAAAGTGGTGACGACGGCGGCTGCTATTGAGAATATTCCGGATCTTGACAGCCGGACCTTCACCTGCAACGGCAGCGTTGTCATCAACGGCAATCAAATCAATTGCCTTGCCACACACGGTCAGATTGATTTCAAAACCGCGCTTTCCCATTCCTGCAATGTGGTGTTCGGTGAGCTTGCCGTAGAGCTGGGAGAGGAAAAGATGACCGAGATGGCAAACCAGATGGGATTTAATACCAGCTTTGAGTTTGATGGGATCCATACGGCCAAGAGCGTTTATCAGGTCAAAGGTGCGTCGGATGATGCTCTGGCCTGGAGCGGTATCGGCCAATACACGGATCTGGCGAACCCCATGCATATGGCGATTCTGATGGGAGCCGTGGCAAATGGCGGTACGCCGGTTCTCCCGCACTTTGTGGAGAGCATTACCACAAGCTTCGGCCTTGTCACGCGGATGGGATATCCGCAGGAGGGAGAACGGATGCTTTCGGTTTCCACCGCGGATCGGCTGAAGGGATATCTGCGCAATAATGTTTCCAGCTATTACGGGGACAATCTGTTCCCCTCCGGCATGGAAGTGTGCGCCAAGACAGGAACCGCCGAGGTGGGGGAGGGAAAAGCTCCCACCGGCTGGATGATAGGCTTTTCCGCAAACAGCGCTACTCCATACGCTTTTGCCGTGGCAGTGGAGGAGGGAAGCTCGGGAATCGGTTCCGCCGGCAGCGTGGCAAGTGCCGTGCTGAACCGCCTGGCCGCCTGAGATTTTCGGCGTTGGAGAAGGGAAAAGCCCATTCCTTGTGCTGTTACTGAAAAAAGATTGCGATTTTTTCTTGATTTTTTAGATAATAATGCTATAATAGAACAAGAAACTAATTCCAGTATTCCCATCTTATTTGGAAAGGGTTGATCCCATGGAAAACAGAAGCATTCAAATTAAGTGCAGCAAAAACAAAAACCTGTCCTTGCGCGTCATCCCCGGCCATTTTGCGACGAACCATTCTCATATTAATTATTATATAGATATGACCGGTATCAAATATCACAGCCTGATTGCCAAGCAGGCCGGTGAGACAATGGCTCAAAATTACGCGAACAATACCAGCATTGATACCATTATCTGCATGGACGGCTGTGAGTTGATCGGCGGCTTTTTGGCTAATGCATTGAGCAAATCTTCTCTGCATGGGATGAATGAAAAAAGCGACATCTGTGTGATCACCCCGGAATTCAATCCGAATGGGCAGATCATTTTCCGTGACAAAATCCAGCCGATGGTTTGGGAGAAAAGGGTGCTTCTGCTGGTGGCTTCCGCTACCACGGGAAAGACCATCAACCGTTCTCTCGAATGCATCAAATACTATGGCGGAAATGTAGTCGGAATTGCCGCACTGTTCAGCGCAATCAGCGAAAAACAGGGGGTTCCGGTGGACGCCATCTTCACGCAGGATGATATTCCGAATTATCGCACTTATGCTTTTGAGGAATGCCCGGACTGCCGTGAAAAGCGGAAGATTGACGCGATTGTCAACAGCTACGGTTATTCCAAAATTTAATGCAGTTTTTTGCGGCCTGTCGTCCTTCGGTTGTGTGGAAGGGCGGCAGGCTTTTGTTTTTTAGAAACTTTTTTTACAGTTTCTGGAAAAACGTCTTGTCAAAGACGATATTTGCATGTAAGATGTAAGGAAAAAAAGACGATCCGAAGATGGCAGGGAGGAAAAATGGCATGCAATATTTGGCCGGTATCGATTTGGGAACCTCTGGGGCAAAGATTTCCCTTACATCGTTGGGTGGCTCTGTTACATATGGAGTAACGATTTCCTATCCGTTTTTTAGCCGTTTTCCCGGTTGGGCGGAGCAGGATCCGGAAGATTGGTGGAACGCGGTGTGCGTGGGCATGCACCGCCTTTTGACAGAACACAATATATTGGCGTCCGATGTGCGTGGCGTTGGCTTTTCAGGACAGATGCACGGGTTGGTAGTTCTGGATTCTGAGAAGAATGTCATCATTCCGGCGATCCTTCACTGTGATACAAGAGCAGGCGAGGAGAAAAGTGTGGTATCCCGTGAAGAGTTGATCCAATGGGGAATTTTGAATCCCGCTTTTTCCGGCTTTCAGATGACCTCTCTGTTGTGGCTCAAAAAGCACAGACCAAAGAAATTCCAGCGTATTCGTCATGTCCTCTCACCCAAAGATTATGTGCGTTATCGTTTGACGGGAGAGTTGGGAACAGAATGGACGGATGCCTCTGCAACGCTTTTGTTTGATGTAGAGCATCGCTGCTGGTCAGCCCCCATGCTGGAACGAATCGGTTTGGATCCTGCTGTATTATCTCCGGTATCGGGTCCCTGTGATTTGTGCGGAACCGTGACTTCCGTAGCCGCGCAGGAAACTGGTTTGGCCAAAGGAACGCCGGTTTCCTTTGGCGGAGCGGATCAGCCTATGCAGGCGTTGGGAAACGGCGTGCTGGTGCCGGGGGAGATGACTTGCACCGTTGGCAGCGGCGGACAGCTTTTTTTAAACACCAGACAGCCTTGGGTCAATCCCGACCTGAATACCCATACCTTCTGTAATGTGGAGCAGGAGAGTTGGTACCAGTTGGGCGCCATGCTGACAGCCGGAACAGCGTTTCAATATCTGGCCGGTTTGTTTTATCCGGGGGAATCCTGGGAGACAATCAACCACGAGGTGGAAGATGTGCTGGATGAAACTGTGCAGCCGATTTTTCTGCCGTATCTCAATGGGGAGCGCTCTCCGCATATGAACGAATCCCTGCGGGGACTCATGTTTGGGATGACGCTTGAATGTACCCGTGCGCATTACATGCGGGCGGCGATGGAAGGAGTTTGCTTTGCCATGCGTGATATGATGGAGGTCTTAAACCATCTGGGCGCGCCGGAGGAACGTATGGTAGCGTCGGGAGGCTATACCCGCAGCCCGGTGTGGATGCAGATGATGGCGACAATTCTGGGGCGCGATCTTTGTCTGACGGAAAATCGTTCCTATCAGGCGAGTGTGGGAGCGGCGATCACAGCGGGAGTCGGCACTGGTATTTACAAATCTCTTCGGGAAGGAGTATCGTGCTGTGTGCACTTCTCCGGTGAAAGCGTCAACCCGGATCCGGCGCGCAAAGCGTTTTATGAAGAACGGTACGCGGCTTTCCGAGCGGTATTCAACCAGTGCTATGGAGAAAATCAAAAGGCAATGTAAGCCAATATGACTTTGTGCAGAAATCCTCTTTTCACGAATGGTACGTCACGGCCCATTCGGAAAAGAGGATTTTTTCGCTGCATTTTTACTTGCAAATGAAAAAGCGGCCTTTCATTCAGAAAGACCGCTTTCAAAGATATGCTGTTATTCCGCCAGTGCGCGGGTTAACCAAGCGTCGGCAATGTCCATAGCCAGATACAGGCCGTTCTTTTCGCTTGATTTCACAATCTGTTTGCGGGAACGGATGTTGGCGTCCGTGTACATGAGCTGGATGGTAACACGGTCTGCGACCTCGAGATCCTGTACCTTTTTCTTACTCTTGATCTCCAGCTTGACCACATATTTATCCTTCATGCTCCCATAGTAAATCACATCGCCGCAGCGAACAAGCGGTTTCCCTTTGTAGGTCGGGAACGGGGATTCCTGTTTCGCATTCATTCTGATTCTCCTCCTTCTTTTTCTCTTCGGCAGCGCAGAAACTTTCCCGGAAGAAAAGGAAAAGGCAGACGGACGGTGGAGAAGCTCCAGGGGCCGGCGCCGTTCTGCGCATACCAAGGGATCGGTTCAAATGGGGTTCCATTCGCTGTTGTGAGTTTTTGCAGGAATAGTTGGAACGATACCGCTGTGCAGGGTTCCTGCGGAAAACCGCGCGTCCGTCTTATGGATTGCCCAGATAAGATTTCAAGAGGACCTGAAGCAGCTCATCGCGATCAATTTTGCGGATCAGGCTGCGTGCGCTGTTGTGTGTCGTAATATAAGTGGGATCCTCGGAAAGAATATACCCAACCATCTGATTGATGGGATTATAGCCCTTTTCCCGCAATGCGTCATATACGACCGTAAGGATTTTTTTAATGTTATCCTCCCGATCGTCGCCCAGGGCAAAGGTCATCGTCTTATCAAGCATGGAAACACCTCCGAATACTGCCGCCAACGTCACAACGATAGGATGGAATAATTGCTTTAGCTTACATGATACAACATCAACTGTTCAAATTCAAGGAGAAAATTGTGAACGAAGCGGAAAATCAAGCGGAGAAATCAGGAACGCAGGACCGCTCCGGTTTTTTCCAGCTCTTTCATAATTTTCTTCATAATAGCGGCATTTGTCTGCTCATCTGTCAGCGTATTTTCTCTGGACCGCAGCACGATACTGAACGCAACACTCTTTTTGCCCTTTTCAATCTGCTCTCCCTTATATACATCGAAGAGCTTGATGTTCTCCACAAGAGCGCCACCGCCGGTCACGATCGCTTTTTCCAGGGTTCCCACCGGAACAGCGTCATCACAGATCAGGGCCAGATCGCGCGTAACAGCCGGGAACTTCGGCAGGGGAGTATAAGTCTTTTCAGGCGCGGCCAGAGAGAACAGCAGATCAACGTCCAGCGTCAGGCAGAACACGCGCTCATTGACTCCATAGTTTTCCGCCGCCTTCGGATGCAGCTCTCCCAGTACGCCGATACGGCTGCCGTTGACGCTCAGGACAGCACAGCGTCCCGGATGATAGCTGGGCTCTTCCGAGGAAGCGGCAATCTCCCAGTCTTTCACACAGAGGATTTCAAGAAGCTGTTCCGCCATGCCCTTTACGGTGAAGAAATCGCAGTCGCCGCCGTACATACCGACAATCAGTGTGTTTTTCTCGATGGGCAGCTCGTTTTCTGTGGTGGGAATATATTCGCGGCCAAGCTCGAACAGGCAGGCTTCCGCGTTGCGGTTGTTGTAATTGCGGGCAAGCACTTCCAGCATGGACGGCAGGATGGTGGTGCGCATGATGCTGGTATCCTCGCCCAACGGATTGGAAATCACAATGGATTTGCGCAGCGGACTGTCTGCGGGCATCAGAATTTTATCGTAATATTTCGGGCTGATGAAGGAATAGGTCATGATCTCACTGGCCCCAAGCGCGCGCATGGTCTGCATGATCGTGCGATCAAACTTCTGACGCGCCGTGTATTTTCCCTGGGCGCTGCCGCGGATCGAGGTGGACTGAATCTTATTGTAGCCATAGAAGCGAGCAATCTCTTCGGCAATATCCGCCTTGTGCTCCAAATCGGGGCGGAAGGTCGGAACCAATACGTCGTTGCCGTCGAAGGTGCAGTCCAGCTTGGCAAGGATGGCTTTCATTTCTTCTTCGGAAAGGGAAACGCCGAGGAAACGGTTGATCCAGTCATGCTCCAGCGGAATACGGCGGCGCTCCGAGGAATAATGGGAATCCATCAGCACGCCGTCGAGCACATCGCCCGCGTCCAACAGTTCCACCAGCTCACAGGCGCGATCGAGGGTGGGCAGGCAGCTGTTCGGATCCAGTCCCTTTTCATAGCGGGAAGAAGCTTCGGTACGCATGCCCTGATCGCGGGCCGTTGTACGGACGGAAGCGCCGTCAAAGCAAGCGGATTCAAACAGAATGGTGTTCGTATCGTCCATGATGCCGCTGAATTCACCGCCCATGACGCCCGCGATCGCAATCGGCTTTTTCGCGTCGGCAATGACCATCTGCTTTTCCGTCAGGGTGCGCTCCACACCGTCCAGCGTGGTGATGGTTTCTCCGGCTTTCGCACGGCGTACACGGATCTGTCCGCCTTCCACAAAGCGAAGGTCGAAGGCGTGCATCGGCTGTCCATATTCCAGCATCACATAGTTGGTGATGTCGACAATGTTGTTGATCGGGCGAACTCCCATCGCGCGCAGACGCTCACGCAGCCAACGGGGAGAGGGCTTGACGCGCACATTTTTGACCACGCGTGCTGAGTAGACGGAGCAGAGATCCGTTGCTTCGATTTTGACGTCCAGCATCCCATCCGACGAGCCGTGCCCGGCTTTGACAGTGGGCGTGTGCAGAGAGAGGGGCTTGTCAAAGGTCGCGGCAGCCTCGCGTGCCAGTCCAATCACAGAGAAGCAGTCCGGGCGGTTGGAGGTGATCTCAAATTCCACCACGGTGTCGTTCAGGCCGATGGCCTCACAGATCGGCTTTCCGAGCGTCAGATCGCATCCGTCCTCCTCGGTCAGCACGAAAATACCATCCTCCACCGCGCTGGGGAAATCATGCGCCGTCAGCCCCAGTTCTCCCAGAGAGCACAGCATGCCGTTGCTTTCCACACCGCGAAGCTTGCCCTTCTTGATTTTTTTGCCGCCGGGCAGAAGGGAGTTGTGCAAAGCGGCAGGCACCACATCGCCGGGTTTCAGGTTCTGTGCGCCGGTGACAATCTGGATCGGCTGCCCGTCCCCTGTGTCGACTTGGCAGATCCAGAGGTGATCGGAGTCGGGATGGCGTTCCATGGAAACGACTTTCGCCACCACCACGTTCTCGATCTCCGTGCCTTCCGTTTCCCAGCCCTTCACCTTTGAGCCGCTCATGGTCATCGCTTCGGTGAAGGTGCGCATAGGCATCTCGCCAGGCTGAGTGAATTCATTTAACCATCTCATGGAAAGGTTCATTTTTCAATACCACGCTTTCATCTCAATACTCAGTTGTGTCCAGCTTTCCTGTTTTCCTTAAAACTGTTTGAGGAAACGGACGTCATTCTCATAGAAGAGACGCAGATCGTCGATGTTATAGCGGCGCATGACCACGCGCTCGAGTCCCATGCCGAGAGCAAAGCCGCTGTATTTTTCCGGATCAATGCCGCAGTTTTGCAGCACCTTCGGATGAACCATGCCGCAGCCAAGAATCTCGATCCAGCCTTCGCCCTTGCAGAGACGGCAGCCCTCGCCGTGGCAGTTGAAGCACTGTACGTCAACCTCCGCGCTGGGTTCCGTGAAGGGGAAGTGGTGCGGGCGGAAGCGCACGACGCTGTCCTCACCGTAAAGACGTTTGACAAATGTTTCAAGCGTTCCCTTCAGATCGGCAAAGGTGATTCCCTCCGCCACCACAAGGCCCTCGATCTGATGGAACAGGGGAGAGTGCGTCGCGTCCACAGCGTCGGAACGATACACGCGGCCGGGGGAGATGATGCGGATCGGCGGCTTCTGCTTTTCCATGACGCGGACCTGCACCGGGGAGGTCTGGGTTCTCAGAAGAATGTTTTCGTTGATATAGAAGGTATCCTGCGTGTCGCGGGCAGGATGGTTCTTCGGAATGTTCAGAGCCTCGAAGTTGTAGTAATCGGTTTCCACTTCGGGGCCGTCCACGATGTCAAAGCCCATACCGACAAAGATCTCTTTGATCTCGTCCAGCACGATGCTCAGCGGATGACTGGCTCCCAAAGGACGCTGCCGTCCCGGAAGTGTCACATCGAGCGCTTCATTTTTCAGCCGTTCCTGCAAAGCGGCCTCTTTGAGCTCGGCCGCGCGTTTTGTGATCTCGTCCTCGATCATGGTGCGGACCTCATTGGCAAGCTGACCGATCACGGGACGCTCCTCAGCGGACAGGCCGCCCATCTTTTTCAGGATTGCGGTAACCTCACCCTTTTTTCCCAAATACTTTACGCGCAGCATCTCCAGCTCCTGCTGTCCCTTCGCCGCCTCCAGCTCTGAAATAGCGCGCTGGCGGATGGCTTCAAGCTCCTGCTTCATGGAATCAATCCTTTCGAATGTTTTGCGGCGGTCTGCCAGGGAACAGGCGCGCCAAAATAAAAAAATCTTCGCCCCAAAAGGGGCGAAGACACTTCTTCGCGGTACCACCCTGATTTACGCGCGTCCCATTGGGAGACGCACGCCTTTGCTGCCGGTAACGAGGCAAACCGTCGCGGACTACACAGGGCAAATCCCCTTCCCCCGCGCCACTCCAAAGGGAACTTCTCTTTCCTTGGCCGCGGCGCGCTTCCAGCCAAGGCGCGCTTCTCTGTCCGGCAGAGGGGAAAGATACTTCCTTCTTCTCAGTGATTGCGTTTATTATTTTACTATGCTTACGGCGGGCATTTCGCGTGAGGCGGTTCCGCCGTCCCGACTGTGTGCGTTTTTCGCATGAAATAACCCGCACTCAGCCTATTATCGGTTATTATACCATGGTAAGACAGATTTTGCAAGGAGGGGAGGAAAATATCCGGTATTGCAAAAAACCGGTTTGGGTATTATAATTGTAAAGAAATATCCGCTTCTGATGGGAAGCGGCAATTGGAGGTTTCTGTCAATGGCTGCCATTACGAAAGATACGCTGATCGGCGATATCCTCACACTGGACTCCACAACGGCTCCTTATTTCCTTGAGATGGGGATGCACTGCCTGGGCTGCCCAGCCTCCCGTGGAGAAACACTGGAGCAGGCCTGCATGGTACACGGCGTCAGTGTGGACGAGCTGCTGCAAAAGCTGAACGACCATCTCGCAAAGAAATAAAAAGCGCGGATGGGAAAACCGGCGTCCAAATAATACGCCGGAAACGGGAAAGGCTTTGCCATGCCGTTGCAAACAGCGAAAACAGGGGAGCCGTCCGGCAGCGCTGCCGGACGGCTCTTTCCCGCTTATCATCGCCGGGGAGGAAACGATTTGAGAGAGAAAACCTTATTTCAGCTTGGAAAGCGTCTGGGGCTTTGCGCCGCGATGGTGCGTCCCGGCTGCCGGTTGGCCGATATTGGAACCGATCACGGCTATCTTCCTGTCTGGCTGGCGAAAACCGGAGCCATCCTCTCCGCCGTCGCGGCGGATGTACGGGAGGGCCCGCTGCAAAGCGCGCGTCAGAACATTGAACGGTACGGTGTGCAGGACCAGGTGACAGCCCGCCTGTCGGATGGATTGGATCTGGTGTCTGCGCAGGAAGCCGACGATATTGTGATCGCCGGGATGGGTGGGGAACTGATCGCCCGCCTGGTGGATCGTGCCGTCTGGCTGCGCGATCCGCAGAAGCATTTGATTCTTCAGCCCATGAGTTCCGCCGAGGATTTGCGGGCTTTCCTTTTGGAAAAAGGCTTTGGTGTGTTCCGGGAGGAAGCGGTGCAGGAGGACAGCCACCTGTACAGTGTGATGCTGGTCTGGTACGATCCGGATCAGGCCGCGCGCTGTGGGAGGGATCTATCGTTTTTGCATCGGGGATTGGTGGACGGCTCCACGCCGCAGGGGAAAGCTTATCTGGCGGGCCGCGCCGCTTCTTTGAGAAAACGGGCAAACGGGCTGCGCCATACCGGAGAGATCGCGCAGGCCGAAGCCTTGGAGATGATTTGCAGCCGTATGGAGCAGGAAGCCGGGGAAGGAAGTGCAGCAACATGACAAAAGTAAAGAATATCTATGAATTTCTGGATGGATGGGCGCCGTTCTCCACCGCGATGAGCTTTGACAACGCGGGCCTTTTGGCTGGAAACGGGGAGGAGGAGGTACACACCGTACTCCTGGCGCTGGACATCACGCCGGATGTGGTGCGTGAGGCGGCATCTTGCGGCGCACAGCTGATTGTCAGCCACCATCCTGTGATTTTCGATCCTCTGAAACGTTTGACGCCGGATTCCGCTCCGTGGCTGCTGGCCCGTTACGCGATCGCGGCGATCTGTGCGCATACCAATCTGGATTTGGCGCCCGGCGGCGTTAATACCTGTCTGGCGGCACGTCTTGGGCTTGCCAATGTGCGGCCGCTCAGCATCGATCCGCCCTCCGGCCTGCCGGAAGCTTTGTGCGGCGAACTGCCCGCTGCGATGGAGCCGCGGGAATTTGCTCTCCATGTCAAGAATGCTCTTGACTGTGAACGGGTGGAGTTTACAAAAGGAAGCGCGCCTGTGCGCACTGTCGGACTGTGCAGCGGCGCGGGGGCCTTCTGCATGCCGGATCCTCAGCAAAGCGGAGTGCAGGCCTTTGTAACCGGGGAAGCCAAGCATCATGAACTCTTGGCGGCGGAGTCCATGGGACTGACGCTGGTGGTGGCCGGTCACTATCACACGGAAGCGGTGGTTCTCCCCGAAGTGCGGGAGAGGCTGTCAAAGGCTTTCCCGGAGGTTACGTTCTCGATTGCCGCTGCGTCCCGCACACCGTCACACGCTGTGTGAGTGAGCGGGATACATTTCACAGGAAACGGAGGAATTTCCCATGGCTCTTGACGGAGCGTTTCTGCGTCATATCCGCAGAGAACTGGAGGAAAACGCCCTGGAGGCCAGGGTCGAAAAAATCTATCAGCCGAACAAGGAGGAGATGGTTCTTCTCCTGCGTACCTATACCGATCATTTCAAGCTTTTGATTTCCGCCCGCGCCAACAGCGCACGCATCCACTTTACGCGGTTTGTGCCGGAGAATCCGCCGCAGCCGCCAATGCTTTGTATGCTTATGCGCAAGCGCTTGCAGGGCGCGCGTCTTACAGCGGTCGAGCAGCCGGGGCTGGAACGTGTTCTGCGCCTTGTGTTTGACGCGGTAAATGAGCTGGGCGACCGGATTACGCTGTCTCTTTACGCGGAGATTATGGGACGCTACAGTAATATTGTGTTTGTAGATGAGAAGGGGAAAATCATTGACGCGCTCAAACGGGTGGACGCGGAAATGACCTCGGAGCGGCTTGTGCTTCCCGGCCTTTCCTATGAGCTGCCCCCGCCGCAGGATAAGCTTTGCGCGCTGGATGTGCCGGCGGAGGAGGCGATCGCGCGGATCCGCTCCTCGGCGGAAGGGGTTTCGCTCGACAAAGCGATTCTCAATTCTCTGCAAGGTGTTTCTCCCATTGTCGCGCGAGAGATTGCTTACCACACGGGACGCGGTGCAGAACTTCGGATTGGACAGCTGGGAGAGGAGCATGGACTTCGCCTTTCCTTCTTCCTGGATCGCCTGTTTACCACAATCCGTGATGCGTCCGGTACGCCGCATATGGCGGTCAAGCCGGACGGGAAACCGTTGGATTTCACCTATTTCCCCATTGAGCAGTATGGTATTGCGGCTGTGGTTCGGCAGTATGAAAGCTGCTCTGAGCTTCTGGACGCATTTTATGACGAGCGGGACCGCATGGATCGGATGCGTGTTCGTTCACAGGATCTCCTGCGTCTTCTGGCCAATACCTCAGAGCGTTTGACCAACAAAATCAACAAGCAGAAAGCGGAACTGGAACAGTGTGCGAAACGAGAGGAGCTGCGCCTGTGCGGCGAACTGATCAGCGCGAACCTGTACCGCCTGGAAAAAGGGCAAAGCTCCGTGGAACTCGAGAATTTCTATGAGGAAGGAATGCCGCTCGTCCATATCACTTTGGATCCGCTCCTCACGCCGAACCAAAACGCGCAGAAGTATTTTAAGGAGTACCGCAAAGCGCGCACGGCGGAAGAAAAGCTGACGGAACAGATTTCCCAGGCGGAGGAGGAACTTTTGTATCTGGACTCTGTGTTTGAAGAGCTCAGTCGTGCGGAGACGGAGCGCGATCTCAGTGAGATCCGGGAGGAGCTGATGGGACAAGGCTATGTCCGCGCCCCGCGCGGGAAAAGGCAAAAAGCCCCCGCGTCGGCGGCTCCCTGGAAGTTCCGCTCCTCGGATGGCTTCTCTATTCTGGTTGGCAGAAACAACCGTCAAAACGATAAACTGACGATGAAACAGGCAAGCAACAATGATATCTGGTTCCACACTAAAAATATTCCCGGTTCTCATACGATTCTTGTCACGGAAGGCAGGGAGCCAACCGAGACGGCAATCCGGGAAGCGGCCATCCTTGCCGCTTGGCACAGCCGGGGACGTGATTCGTCTCAGGTGCCGGTGGATTATACACAGGTGCGGCATGTGAGCAAGCCCAACGGCGCAAAGCCCGGCATGGTGATTTATGTGAATAACAATACGCTCTATGTAACGCCGAACCAGGAGACCGTGGAACATTTAAAGGAATCATGACGCGATAAAGCGGAGATGTGCGGTTTCGCTTTGCCGCGATAAAATACGGAAAATTTAGTGTGGCAAGGCAAAAAGCTTTATAAAGTAAAAATCCTTTTCGAAAATACAAAAAAGAGGGGAGAAAGCGGCTGGATTCAGCTGCTTTCTCCCCGTTTTTGTTGCCTCTAGGCTTAACAAAACCCCTGGTTCTACCAGGGGTAAGTGAAGAAGCCTTGGCAAAAGAAAAAGTAAAAAATATCGTTGGTCCTACAAAGGAAAAAGAAAGGTACGGAGATTTTGAAAGGAAGGCGGGGATTTTCGTAAAAAGTGTCCCTCTCGCAGAATGCTATGAAATACCAAAGAGAACTGGTTTACCAGTTGCAGCGCGAGCGATGCGATGATATTTTTCAGTACCCCTTCTAGGGGTCAGCAAGTACTGACCCCTCTGGGGTCTGCGCAAACCACTAGTTTACTAGTGGTTTTGATTTATTTTGTGAAATTTACTTGTGATACTTCTCCACAATGTCGCGCACAGCGTCAATCACATACTGTACCTGCTCATCGGTCATGGTCGGGTACAGCGGCAGGGAAATAATGCGGTTGAAATGCTTCTCTGCCATCGGGAAGTCGCCTTCCTTCCAGCCGAGCTTCTGATACGCTGTCATGGTGTGCGTCGGAATGAAGTGCACGCTCGTACCGACGTTGCGTTCGTTAAGCTCAACGATGAACTGATCGCGATCAATGGTAAGCAGCTCAGGAACGACACGGAGAACATAGAGATGCCAGCAATGTGTGGTGAATTCCGGAACAAACGGCGGCTCGACAGCATCGATCTTTCCGAATTCCTCCTGATAACGAGCGGCAATCGCCAGACGGCGCGTCTGCATCTCCTCCATGCGGGAAAGCTGGACAAGGCCGAGCGCGGCCTGAATGTCAAACATGTTGTACTTATAGCCGGGTTCCACAATGTCATATTTCCAGCTGCCGCCCTTGGCGTAGCGGTTCCAGGCGTTGTGGCTCATTCCCTGGCCGACGAGGATGCGGGCGCGCTCCGCGATATCGTCGCGATCGGTGACAAGCATACCGCCGTCGCCGGTGGCCAGATTCTTCGTGGCATAGAAGCTGTAGGAGGCGGCGCCGCGCAGCTTGTTGCCGATCAGACGGCCTTTGTAGCGGCTCCACAGTGCATGAGCGGCGTCCTCGGATACATAGAGATTGTGTTCGTCCGCCAGCTCATAAATGCGGTCCAGATCGCAGACTTGGCCGCTGTAATGCACAGGGACGATAGCTTTTGTGCGGGGGGTAATCTTCTTCGCGATCTCCTCCGGATCGATGCAGCCGGTGCGATAGTCGATGTCGGCAAAGACGGGCTTTGCGCCGCAGTGCAGAATGGTGCTTGCGGTGGAAGCGAACGTCATCGGCGTGGTGATCACTTCGTCGCCGGGGCCGATGTTCTGCGTGAGCAGGGAGACATGCAGGGCGGCGGTACAGGAGTTCACGGCAATTGCGTGCTTTGCTCCAAGGTACTCGGCAAACTCTTTCTCGAATTTCAGTGTGCGGGGGCCCTTGGCGATCCAGCCTGAGCGCAGCGTGTCGACGACCTCGTCGATCTCGGCCTGCGTGATATCGGGCAGATTGTACGGGATAAAATCCTCTCTTCTGACAAACTGGCTCATTTCTATTCCTCGATTCTCTATCGATTTTTACGGTTCTCTTCGTCTCATGATACCGCGCGAGGGCGGCAATGTCAACAAGCTCCCTCACGATTGTCCCGGAGCGGTGTTTGGGGAATCTTCAATTTCTCTTATCGAAGGCATTTTTTTCATATTTTTTTGTGTCTCCGTCCGATTTCGCGCGGAATTATTGACTAGAGTTCCCCGTCGGGGTATAATATATCGGTATATGATTCCAGATCTTTTCCGTGTATCAGCGGGAAGGAAAAACCATTCCGAAAGGATTTGACCCGGAAGTGGAAGAGCAGAAAAGCTATTTTGTCCATCCGAGCGCTTGTGTCGACGACGGTGCAAGCATCGGGGCAGGAACGAAAATCTGGCACTTTTCTCACATCAGCGCCGGTGCGTCGATTGGGGAAGGCTGCAATCTGGGGCAGAACGTCTTTGTCGCTCCCGGTGTGACGATCGGCAGTCACTGTAAGATTCAGAACAACGTGAGCGTTTATGACGGCGTACAGCTTGGCGATTATGTGTTCTGCGGTCCCTCGATGGTATTCACCAATGTGCAGCGCCCGCGCTGCAAGTATCCGCAGGCGGGGCATGAGTTTTACAAGCCTACGCCGGTAGGAGAGGGCGCGAGCATTGGAGCCAACGCGACGATTGTATGCGGCCACCGAATCGGACGGCACGCATTTATCGCGGCAGGCAGCGTTGTGACAAAGGATGTCCCGGACCATGCAATCATGATGGGAAATCCGGCGCGGCAGCGCGGCTGGGCGTGCGAATGCGGAGAAAGTTTGACACAGGAGCTGGTCTGCCCGAAATGTGGGCGCAGATATGAGCAGGGCCCGGACGGCCTTGTGGAAAAGGGGAAGGCGTGACATATGCAATTTAATGATCTGGCAGCACAGTACCAACACCTGAAAAAAGAGATTGACGCAGGAATTGCGGCGGTTCTCGAAAGCACGCATTTTATCTCCGGCCCGCAGGTGGAAGAGCTGGAGAAGGAGCTGTGTGCATACACGGGAAGAAAATATTGTATCAGCACCAGCAACGGAACCGACGCGCTGCGCATGCCGCTTATGGCGATGGGCATCGGCCCCGGCGACGCGGTGTTTGTTCCGGCGTTTACCTTCTACGCGACGGCGGAGGTGGTAAGCCTTTGCGGCGCAACGCCTGTTTTTGTCGATTCCGATCCCCGCACCTTCAATATGTCTCCCGCGTCTCTGCGCGAGCAGCTGGACAAAGTGAAGGCGGAAGGAAAGCTGACGCCCAAAGGGGTCATTGCGGTCGATCTGTTTGGACTGCCCGCAGATTTTCCGGCGATTTCGGCCATCTGCCAGAAGAAAGGGCTTTTCCTGATGGAGGATGCGGCGCAGGGCTTTGGCGGCGCGATTGGGGAAGAAAAAGCGTGCTCGTTCGGAGATTTTTCCGCCACAAGCTTTTTCCCGGCCAAGGCTCTGGGATGTTATGGCGACGGTGGCGCTGTCTTTACGGACGATGAGGAAATGGCCAAGATCTTGCAATCGCTTCGGGTCCATGGTAAGGGCTCTTTCAAATATGAAAATGTCCGTGTAGGCCTCAATGCCCGTTTGGATACCCTTCAGGCCGCGATTTTGCTGCCGAAGCTGCATGCCTTTGACGAGGAAAACGAGCATCGTCGCCGCGCGGCTGCACGCTATGCACAGAGACTGGCCGGCCGCTTTGTGACGCCTTGGGTTCCCGAGGGCTTTTCCTCCGGTTTTGGTTATTACACCATTCTCACCAAGGATGCACAGCATCGGGAACACCTGCAGGCGGTATTGAAGGAAAAGGGAATTCCGACCATGATTTATTATCCCTGCCCGCTGCATCTGCAAAAGGTGTACGAGCCGCTCGGCTACAAGCGCGGCGATCTGCCCGTCTGCGAGCATCTGATTGACTGTGTTCTGAGCCTGCCGATGCATGGCTACATTACAGATGAGGAGATCGATCAGGTCTGTGACGCTCTGCTCGAGGCGTAACCGAAAGAGAAGCAACGATACTGAATCTATAAAGAAAATGAGGGAATCATGCTATGTCGAATGTGAAACAGGAGCTGCTCCAGAAAATCGCGGACAAGTCCGCCGTGGTTGGCATTGTAGGCCTGGGATATGTAGGTCTGCCGCTTGCCGTTGAAATGGCGGAAGCCGGGTATAAGACGATTGGTTTTGATGTACAGGCCAAGAAGGTGGATCTGGTCAACGCCGGTCATAACTATATTGGCGATATTGTCGGCGATAAGCTCAAAAATATGGTGGAAACGGGCTTCCTGCGCGCAACCTCGGATTTTGATTTTATCCGGGATGTCGACGCGGTTGCTATCTGCGTGCCGACGCCGCTTGATAAGTATCAGCAGCCCGACATCAGCTATGTGAAGGGATCCACCGAGAGCGTGGCTGAGCATGTTCATCCCGGCATGCTGGTTGTTCTGGAGTCCACGACCTATCCGGGCACGACCGAGGAGCTGCTCAAGCCGATTCTGGAAAAGAGCGGCCTTGTCTGCGGCAAGGATTTCTATCTGGCCTTCTCCCCGGAGCGCGTCGATCCCGGCAACAAGCAGTACAAGACGAAGAACACCCCGAAGGTTGTCGGCGGTATCACGAAGGACTGCACCGAGATTGCGGCGGCTCTGTACCGCAATGTTCTGGAGGGAGGTGTGTATGAAGTTTCTTCTCCCGCCGTCGCGGAGATGGAGAAGCTTTTGGAGAATACCTACCGCAACATCAACATTGGTCTTGCCAATGAAATGGCCATCATCTGCAACCGCATGGGGATCAATGTATGGGAAGTGATTGAAGCCGCCAAAACGAAGCCGTACGGCTTCCAGGCGTTCTATCCCGGCCCGGGCCTCGGCGGACACTGCATCCCGCTGGATCCTTTCTATCTGACCTGGAAGGCCCGCGAGTATGATTATCATACCCGCCTGATTGAGACCTCCGGCGAAATCAACACCGGAATGCCCGAGTATGTGGTCGACCGCGTGATGAAGGTGCTCAACCGGAACAAGACCGCCATGAACGGTGCGAAGGTACTGGTCCTTGGTGTGGCCTACAAGAACGATATCGACGACTACCGCGAGAGCCCGGCGCTCAATGTGATTGATCATCTGCTGGAGCAGGGAGCGGAGACGACGTATTACGATCCCTATATTCCGGAGTACAAGCACAAGGGCAAGGTGCATACCGGCGCGAAGGAGCTGACGGATGATATGATCCGCGAAGCCGATATCGTGGTGATCTGCACCGCGCATGAGTGCTTTGACTATGACCGCATCCAGAAGCTGGCAAAGGAAATCTTCGATACGCGCAATGCGATGAAGAATGTTCAGGATCGTTCGAACATCGAACTGCTGTAAAAAACAACAGGCGGGACCTCTCCCATGGGGAAGTTCCGCCCGTTTTCTGTTGAATTTTACATTTGCGTGCCTGCCGGTGTACCGGAGGCGGAAAGGCGGAATGGAAAGATGGAAAAGCTGCGTTTTATGCTGATCGGCTGCGGCCGGATTTCTAAAAATCATATTGCGGCGGCTGCCGCAAATCAGGACTCCTGTGAACTGGTGGCTGTCTGCGACCCGGTGGTGGAGCTGGCGGAGAAAAAGGCGGATGATATGCAGGCTGCCGCGGGATATCGTCCTCAGGTGTATGCCGATTACCGCAAGGCTTTGGAAGAACTGCCGGTTGACTGCTGCGCCATCGCTACAGAGAGCGGCTATCACGCGGAGATTGCTCTGAATTGTATTGCTCACGGCAAGCATGTTCTGATCGAAAAACCGATGGCTCTCTCCACTGCCGACGCGGAAAAGATTCTGGCCGAGGCGGAGAAAAAGGGCGTGACCGTCGGCGTTTGCCACCAGAACCGTTTCAACGCTCCGATCCAGCAGCTTCACCGTGCTCTGGAGGATGGCCGCTTCGGCAAGCTTGTCAATGGAACGGCCCGCATTCTCTGGAACCGCACCATGCCTTATTACCAGCAGGCGCCGTGGCGCGGTACCTGGGCGCAGGATGGCGGTACGCTGATGAACCAGTGCATCCATGACATTGATCTGCTGCAATGGAGTCTGGGCGGCGAGCCGGATACCATCATGGCCATGACCGGCAATTATCTGCGCGACATTGAAGCGGAGGACTTCGGCTCCATCCTGATCCGTTTTAAGAACGGCGCAATCGGCATTGTGGAGGGTACCGCCTGTATTTATCCGAAGAATCTGGAAGAAACGCTTTCCATTTCCGGCGAGACAGGCACAGCGGTGATCGGCGGACTGGCGGTCAACCGTGTGCAGACATGGAATTTCGCCGAACCTGCCGCGCAGGACGCGGAGGTGGAGAAGCTGGCGGGCACGGATCCCAAGGACGTGTACGGCAGCGGTCACAACGCGCTCTATGCGGATTATATTGACGCTGTCCGCACAGGCCGTAAGCCTTTGGTCAGCGGTGAGGAAGGCATGAAGGGCATGAAGATTATCCTTGCGGCCTATAAGAGCCAAAAGACCGGCATGCCTGTCAAATTCGACGGCCTGTCCTTCTCCACGCTGGACATGGATTCCAGCGACGTCAAGATTGGCTGAGAGGGGAGAACGCGCTTGAAAATTCTCACCATTGTGGGCGCACGTCCTCAGTTCGTCAAAGCATCTGTTGTCAGTGCCGCGCTGAAGCCGCTGTGCGATGAGGTCATTGTCCATACCGGACAGCACTATGACAAAAACATGTCGGATGTTTTCTTTGAAGAACTGGGAATTCCGAAGCCCGCCTATAATCTCGGCGTCGGATCCGGTTCGCACGGGAAACAGACGGGCGAGATGCTGATTCGCATTGAAGAGGTCATCGAAAAGGAAAAGCCGGATATTCTGATGGTGTACGGCGACACGAACTCCACCCTTGCCGGAGCGTTGGCGGCGAGCAAGCTGCACATCCCTGTGGCGCATGTGGAAGCGGGCTTACGTTCGTACAATATGCGCATGCCGGAGGAACAGAACCGTGTGCTGACGGATCACATCTCCACCTGGCTGCTCTGCCCGACACAGACAGCGGTGGAAAATCTCGGCAAAGAGGGAATTGTGCGCGGGGTAACCATGACGGGAGACGTTATGCTGGATTCTGTCCTGCATTTCCTGTCTGTTGCCAGAGCGAATCCGGAAAAGATGAAAATTTACGATCAGCTTGGCCTTACGCCTAAGCAGTACCGTCTGGCGACGCTGCACCGTGCGGAGACGACAGATGGGGGCCTGGAGGCTGTGACAAGAATTTTCCGTGCGTTTGAGCAGCTTCCGCAGCGCGTTGTTATTCCGATCCATCCCCGCACACGGGCTCTTGCGGAACAAGCGATCGCCTGCGAAGGTTTCCGCAATATCCAGCTGATCGATCCGGTGGGATATCTGGAAATGCTGCTTTTGACCAGCGGGGCTTGTCAGGTTCTCACGGATTCCGGCGGATTGCAGAAGGAAGCCTATTTTATGGAGGTTCCCTGTGTGACGCTGCGCACGGAAACAGAGTGGGTGGAAACGCTTCATGGAAATTGGAACATTTTGTCCTCTCTGACAACCGAGGATATATTGGACAAGGCGCTTCACACGGTGCCGGATTCCGCCGCGCGTGACAGTAAACCGTTTGGAGATGGGCACGCATCCGAGCAAATAGCCCGCATCCTTTGTTCCCAAACAGAATGATTCTCCTTCAGAAGAAATCAGGGGAGTGTTACAATGAATATTCTTTTGATTAACCACTACGCCGGAGGCGCAAAGCACGGCATGGAATTCCGTCCGTATTTCATGGCCAAGCGCTGGGTGGAAATGGGGCATCAGGTGACGATTGCAGCCAGCTCTTTTTCTCATCTGCGCACGAAAAATCCTTCTCTGGACGGAAAAAAGTTTCTGGAGGAGGATGTCGACGGAATCCGTTATTTTTGGATCTATGGCAACTCCTATGAAGGAAACGGTATGGGGCGCATCCGCAACATGCTTTCTTTCCTGAACGGCCTGTACACGCATTCCTCGCAGATTACCGCAACAGGCAGACCGGATGTTGTGATTGCCTCCTCCACTTATCCGCTTGATATTTATCCGGCTCATAAGCTGGCGAAAAAGCATGGTTCCATGCTGATTTATGAGGTGCATGATCTCTGGCCCCTCAGCCCGATTGAGCTGGGTGGAATGAGTCCGTCGCATCCGTATATCCGGGTGATGCAGAAGGCGGAAAATGATTGCTGCCAATACAGCGATTACATTGTTTCTCTGCTTCCGTGTTCGAAGGAACATTTTATCGAGCACGGAATGGCTCCGGAAAAGTTTGTATGTATCCCGAATGGAATTGTTAAGGCGGACTGGGAAGTGCCGTTCCATGAGCCCGCTGTTTACAGTGAAAAGCTGGGAGCATACCGTGCGGATGGTTGGTTTTTGATTGGCTATACCGGCGCGCACGGCATTGCCAATGCGTTGGATAGCTTTGTGGAAGCGGGCGAGCTGCTGCGCGGAAAGAAGATCAAGCTTATCGCGGTAGGCCAGGGGCCTGAGCGGGATCGTCTCATGAAAAAGGTGCAGGAGCTGCATGTGGAAGAAAACGTGGAGTTTCTTCCCGCCGTCAAGCGCGATGAGGTGCCGGAGCTTCTGAGCCAGTTTGACGCGCTCTATGTCGGCCTTCAGCGTCAGCCGCTGTTTCGTTTCGGCGTTAGCCCGAACAAGCTGATGGATTATATGATGGCGGGAAAGCCTGTCATCTTTGCGATCGACGCTGGAAACGATATGGTAGCGGAGGCTGGCTGCGGCGTATCCATCCCGCCGGAGGACAGCGCGGCCATTGCAAAAGCGGCGGAACAGCTTGCCGCCCTGCCGCAGGAAAAGCTTCAGGAGATGGGGGAAAAGGGACATCGGTTCATTTTGGAGAATTACGAGTACGATGTGCTTGCTCAGAAATTCATTGATGTTTTTGAATCCCCTTTTCAGGCCAAGAAATAAGACTTTATAAAACAGGAGAGCATGGAGATCGCAAAAAGGATCTCCATGCTCTTTGTTTATTCGCAGAAATCTTTATAATCTTTCAAACAATGCGGGAGAACAGGACAGAGAGGTCGGAAGGGGTTTGTGCCGCAGAAGGTTCCTGCTCTCTCCATTCGGAGGTGACGCTCAACCAGTGAATGATTCTTTCGGAGGAAAAAGGCAAAAAGGGATGAAGCAGGATGGACAGATTGGCAATCAGATACACGCAAGCGCCAATGGTGCTTTTACATGTTTCCGGATCGCTGGTTCTGGTTTTCCAGGGCTGTCCCGCGTCATAGAACGCGTTTCCATAAGGCCATGCACCGCCAATCACAATATTTTTCATTGTTATCCCTCATTTCATTTGGTTGTCACACGGATGTTGTTTCTGCAAAAGAAAAAGCGCTCTCACCCCCACAAAAATATTGTGAGGGACGAGAGCGCAGAACTCACGTGTTACCACCCTGTTTCACTTGCTTCTCACGACAGCAAGCCTTATCAAGTTCGGATAGGAAATGATCTATCGAAACTCTATCGCGGTAACGGGCGTACCCGGCGCAGCCTAACCCGAGGGCTCGGGGCGCAGCTCAAAGACCATGTTCAGCCAGGTCTGCTTCACCCGCTCACAGCACGTCAAGGACGGCGGGATTCTCTGAAAAGCGTTCCGGGCTTACTCTTTCTTATCATTGCTGTTAACCCATAGTATACCAAAAAACCAACAGAAATCAAGGGATCAAAATGGATAAATCCAGCGGGCGTTTTTGTTCTATGTCACGGGCAGGGTTCGTCGGGAAAGGTTTCGGGCGCAACCAGACCGAGTTCCTCCATTTTTTCCCGCAGACGGACAAAGTCTTCCAGCGCGCCCGGCTTGGCCGCGGGGTTTCGCAGAAGTGCGGCGGGGTGGAGGGTTGCCATCATAAGAACGCCATTTTTTTCATAGAACACACCGTGCTCCTTGGTGATTTTAAAATCGGGACGGATAATTTTCATGGCGGCAATTCGTCCCAGACAGACAATAATTTTCGGCTTAATCAGCGCGGTCTGCGCCCGCAGCCAGTCGATACAGGCATCCTGCTCCTCCGGCAGGGGATCGCGGTTGTGAGGCGGACGGCATTTGACAATGTTCCCGATATACAAATCCTTTTCACGGGTCAATCCCACGGAAGCCAGCAGTTTGTCAAGATATTGGCCGCTTCTGCCCACAAAGGGTTTTCCCTGTAAATCCTCCTGTTCTCCTGGTCCTTCTCCGATGAACAGTACTTTGGCGTTACGGTTTCCTACGCCGAACACCACCTGTGTTCGACCTTCCCGAAGAGGGCATTTTTCACAGAGCAGGCAATCCCGCTCCAGTTCTTCCCATGTTTGATACATTTCGTACAATCTCCTTCCTGACGAGGACAGCTTGCCATATGCGGCATATCGTTGTTTCTTTTTCATTATAGCGGATTTTGACGTTTGAGTCGAGAAGGGTTGAAATTTTTTCTATTCAGGAGTAGAATAAAAGAAAACAAAAGTAGTTTCCGTAACTTTGTAGATAGGAGATGTGGGTATTTTGAAAATCATGGTGGAAACCTCAGCGCGTCATATTCATCTGACACAGGAGCATCTGGATACCCTGTTTGGAAAAGATTATCAGCTCACCCCGAAAAAGGATCTTTCTCAGCCCGGGCAGTTTGCCTGTGCGGAAAAGGTGGAAGTGGTGGGGCCGAAATCCTCTTTGAAGCTCTCCATTCTTGGGCCGGTTCGCCCTGAAACACAGGTTGAGCTTGCCAAGACGGATGCGCGTACTCTCGGTATTGATGCGCCGATTCGGATGTCCGGTAACTTGGAAGGAACGCCTGGCTGTAAGCTGGTTGGCCCCAAGGGCGAAATCACAATCGACAAGGGTGTGATTGTCGCGAAGCGTCATGCTCACTTTACACCTGAGCAGGCTGTGGAATACGGTGTGACGGATGGAGAAAACATTGGAATCAAGCTGGAGTATGGGGAGCGTGCTCTCGTGTTCGGTGATGTGGTGGCTCGTGTCAGCCGCACAGCTGGTCTCGCTGTTCACATCGACACCGACGAGGCCAATGCGGCCGGTCTGCCCGGTACGGTAGACGGTGAAGTCGTAAAGTTCTAAATTCAAGTTTTGTAAAAAACGTTGGGCGGATGAAAATCCGTCCAACGTTTTTTCTGTGTCAGGATGTTCCGCAGGTGTTTTCCGTCTGATGGGATGGTAAACGCTTGGCAAAGCAGATGATTCGGTTCACTTCTGTAAATCCTGTGGCCAAGTGAAAACTGCGGCTTGCTGTGTTGTCCAGTTCACAGTCTGCCGCAAATTCCGTACATCCCTGTTTCGCGGCCCATGTTTCACACGCGGTCAGCAGCTTGGCGGCATATCCACGGTGACGGAAGGCTTCCTTCACGAAAATCCCTTCGAGATAGCCGACCGGGCTCGATGCAGTTCCTTCCACATAATCATGGCGGAGCTGGCACTGTGCAAAGCCTGCGGCTTCCTCTCCTTCATAGAGCAGAAAAAACTGTGCGTCTTTCCTGTTAATCAGGTGGGAAAACTCCATAATGAGTTCTTTGGTCGTATGATGTTCCCACAACAGAGTGGCCAGAAGAGATAATGTCGGAAGATCTTCCCGATGAGCTTTGCGGACGGTAACTGTTTTTCTTTGGAAGGAGAGAGGAGGAAGTTTTTTAGGGTGTCCGAGTTCTTCCAGAATACGATTGATTGCGGCAAGCTTTTCTTCGTCCATCCCGTCCCATTCCAGCATTTCGCGTGCGCTGAAGCGGCACAGGCTGTTGACACAGGGGAGATTCTTTTTCAGAATCGCTTCTCCGACATCTTCCGGAAGACGATCAGTCAGTGCCGTGATGGGGAGCAGGGAAGCGGGTTGTTTTGGGGAAAAGGAGCGATCGAATTCTGCTGCCTCTTCGGGGGTGATTTCATAAGCAGCGGATTCGTAGAAACTGCCGGAAATCCCATCCAATGCTCCGGGAAACAATTCAAAGGCCATCAGGGCGTCAAAGGAAGAACCGTCCGGGGTTGTGATACCAAAGTGACCAGCCGGTTGAAACCCGAATCGTGGGTAATAGTCGGGATGACCGTAAATCAACACCGCGCGGAATCCCAGATCCGCCGCTTTTTGAAGGGAATGGCGCAGAAGATCGCCTCCGATTCCATGCTTTTGCAAGGAGGGAAGGACGCTGAGTGGGCCGAAACCCAGGACTTCCGTTTTCCGTCCATCCGAAGAGAGAATTTTTCCCTTGGCATAGAGAATATGAGCCACGATTTTTCCATCCATTTCGGCCACAAGATCCAACTCCGGCACAAAATCCAAAGACTGCCGAAGCCGGTGCACGATGAGCGGTTCCCCGTCACAGGTGGGATTGTCCATACATCCCCAAAAAGCTTCCCGTGTCAACTCTTCCACCGCGCGAAAGTCTGCTGAGGTTTCTTGCCGAATGATCCACTGCATTATGATTCCTCCCATCCGCGTTTTCCGGAGCTTTTTTGCCGTCGGCTCCACTTCGCGATATTTTTATACAATTGCTGTTTTTCCCGAAGATATGCTTCTTTGTCATCGGAATATTTTGCTTCGCGCCGAAGTGCCTGGTAGCTTTCCCAACGCTCCTGGGGCAGCTCACCGCTTTTGATGGCTTCCCGGACAGCGCAGCCGGGTTCCGTATGGTGGGTACAGTCCCGAAAACGGCATTGGGTTTGGAGTGCTTCGATATCGGCAAACGATTCTCCCAGACCGGAAGAAACGTCCCACATTCCCAGCTCCCGCATACCGGGGGTATCAATGAGAATGGTACCATTGGGCAG
>OERR01000071.1_pt1 | contig 27567 bp, 27 predicted proteins | sample 1540051 | NCBI WGS metagenome assembly OERR01 (sample SAMEA3891884, study PRJEB23780) | metagenome | biome: terrestrial biome; feature: animal house; material: Caecal content | place: Italy | collected 2015-05-05 | reverse complement strand
CTGGAGTTGCACACCAGTTTATCTAATCAAAAAATATTTAACTGAATAAAGAAGAATACAAAAAACGGACTCCAAAGAGTCCGTTTTCTGTATTATAATTTAGATATGATCAACAACCTCGCTCGTTTCCGAACTGTTTTTTTGGCGAATGCTTGTGAAAATCTTTTTTATCAAATGATCCGTTGTTTGGAAAAAACAAAGTGTTTTCAAAAGAAACGGTATTTATCGATGATACAAAGTTAGAAGCTTATACTAATTAAGTATAATAAATCCAATTATACCAGATCATATTTCACTACATCCATATTTACCATTCCATCTGCAAAGAAACAAATTCCCTCTGCCGCAAGATCCGTATACATAACCATCGTCATGACCTGTTCTCCGTCATTAATAAACACTTCTGCACTGAAACGATCCAGAATCAACCGCAGTTTGAGTTCCCCATTTCTACTATTTACCAAGCTTCGGCGCTGATGAATGATTGCTCTTCTAGAACCAGAAAATTTTCGATCTATTTTGAGAATGGATTCATGAGGACGAAAACTAAGTGCTGTCTGATATGTATCATTCTGGGCAAAGCGCAATGCAAACTTTTGATATAATTTTTCTGGCTCCCCAGGACGCAGCGTAAGTTCCAGATCGATTCGTCTTCCTTGGATCCTGTCCAGATTGAGTAAATTGGAAAATGTAATATTATAATACTCCACTTTATTTTTCCGCATTTTTTCCAGTTCTTTCACTGGATGCTGATAAAGCTTACCATCTTTGATAAATAGTTCCCTAGGAAGACTCATCTGCCCCAACCATTTTTCTTCTGGCGAACGCAACGCACAAGCATCCCAATTCTGCATCCAACCAATCATTATTCGTCTCCCATCTGGCGCCAGCACAGTCTGTGGTGCATAAAAATCAATCCCGTAATCAATTGCCTGATCATGCTGCTCTGTAAAAATACCAGTCTCTTCATCGTAATCACCAATCAGACAGAGAGTTCCATTTCCATTATGATATTCAAAACCAGACGGCAGCATATCCTGTGGGCTGGTCAAAAGAACCCATTTTCCATCTAGCTTAAAAAAGTCGGGACACTCCCACATCTTTCCAAAACGATTGTGATTTGATGCAAGAATACTTTTAAAATTCCACTGAAACCCATCCAAACTTGTATATAGAAGTATTTGTCCGCTACCATCCGATGGGCGATTTCCTACAACGCAGCAGTATGTGCCATCTTCTTTCTTCCATATTTTTGGATCTCGAAAGTCATACTTGCTGCTTCCCTCAGGAAGATCCTCCGCATCCAGCACAGGATTATTCTCATACTTCACATAATCTACTCCATCTCCAACAGCCAGACATTGCGTCTGTATATCATGGAATTTCCCATTTTTTCGTTGTTCTTTTAATACTCCAGTATACATCAACAGCTGTCTACCATCTGGGAGCGTTACCGCACTCCCAGAAAAGCAGCCATCTCTGTCATAAGTCTCATCTGGCGCTAAGGCAGCTGGAAGATAATACCAGTGCAGGAGATCTTTGCTCACAGCATGTCCCCAATGCATAGGTCCCCATTTTAAATCATATGGGTAGTATTGATAAAACAGATGGTACTGTCCTTTATAATAAGAGAAACCATTCGGATCGTTCATCCATCCTGTACGTACAGACAGATGAAAGCCTGGACGCTCCTCTTCCTTTATCATTTTTTCAGCCTCTTCTTCATATTTTCTAGCTTCACGCAATGTTTGACTTGTCATATCCAACTGATTCCTTTCATTCCATTTCTGCAAGAGATTCCTGATAGCTATCAAAATATTTTTGTTTAATCTGGAGGTATTCAGATAAACCGTATTCTTCCATTTTCTGAAGGTATTCTTCCCACTCTTCTTCGATACCACCATTCAGAATCCAATCTGCTTTCTTTTGTTCCGCATATTTCTTAATATCCGTATCCAACTGTGATACTCTGTTCGTATCTTCAATGCTCATAAATACATTCGGATACACATACTTGCTATGCATATCATCCAAATAGACCTCGTGCATATTGTCCAGACGCCATTTTGCATCATCTGGCTGTGTTACATACACATCATAGTAATCATTTAATACAGCTAACGGTCCATTGACAGACTGTGCTTGACGTACTTCCACTGGTGAAGCGTCTCCCAATTCCAGATGTTTGAGCATAGGGTCTCCCTCAGCATTGGTACTCATCTCGAAAATATTATCTGCATCTTTCTCGCCATAGGTACCCCAGTTGTTTTGCGGTGACTGCAGTGGATCATACATCTGATCAATCCATGCTGCGGCAAGAGCGGTATCTCGGCAGCTCGTAGTTAGTACGCATCTACCTCTGTCAAATCCACTCGTTTCACTGCCGTTTTGACGAGTAATGTTAACCAAACCATCTGGTCCCGCCAAAGCTGGAAGCATTACATAATCTTCATAGTTATCAACATTAGCAATATCCCACGTGAAGCAAAGTCCGTATCTGTGGTTCTTGCCTTTTGCCACGTAGGAGGACCATTCTTGTGTAAATGCCTCTGGGTCTACCAAATCCTGTTCCACCAGTGAATGAAGCCATTCAACCCCTTCTTTCCATCCTTCTTGAACCGTTGTATAGATTACTTCTCCTTCATCTGTCACTGCGAAATGATCTCCCGTATCTCCGTATCCTTCTCCAAAACCATTGATTAGAATGGCTGGATCTTGGTCACCGTTGTTAATAATAAACGACATTGGGATCACATCTCCCTCGATATTAAATTCTGCCTCTAATTCATCCGAATGATCTCGAAAGGCAATCAGTACCTGTTCTAATTCCTCTGTACTCCTTGGTATTTCCAGGCCAAGAAAATCCAGCCATTTCTTATTGATATATGGAATATTTCCAATCGCCTGAATTGCTCCTTTCCCTTCTCCGAGCTGTTCAATCCATGGGAAGGAATAAATATGTCCATCTGGTGCAGTACACATCGTCCGATACTCTGGATACTTCTCAAATACAGCTTGAAGATTCGGCATATATTTATCAATCAGATTTTCAAGTGGGATAATAATTCCTTGTTTTGCATATCGAAGCAGGTCGTAATCATTCATCCCTGCTGTGAATAAACCGTCTGGTAAATTACCAAACTGGGCTAGTGCCAGATTTTTCTTGTCTGCAAACTGATCATCCACAAAGCACGTCCAATCGATATGTACATTTGTCTTCTCTTCCAACCTTTGGAAAATCAGTTTCTCATTTGGCTCCTGCGTGGTAGTAGCTGGAGCGCTTGTAATAAAGGAGAGCTCTTTCGTCTCCTTCAGTGGAAAAGCAACCTCCTCCAGTGGTGTATCTGGATCTGTGTCCGCTCTCTGTGCATCTCCGCTGCCGCATCCAAATAGGGACAGTGTCAATATCAAGGACAGACCCAAGCCCGTCAGTCTCTTTATTCTTTTATTCATCGCTTCTCGACCTCCTAACCCTTGACAGAACCAACCATGATTCCCTGGTCAAAATACTTCTGGAAGAACGGATACATGATCAAAAGCGGCAAACTCGATACAACGATAGTAGCATATTTGAGAAGTTCCGCCACTTTTGCCATTTCTGCCGTACTCTGAATATCTGCAATCATACCTGGCTGCGGTGTATTTTGTACTAAAATAGATCTTAATACTAACTGCAATGGCTGCATATTTGCATCATTTAAATAAATCATCGCATCAAAGTAACTATTCCACATTCCTACAAAAGACCATAGCGCCAATACAGCAATAATTGGCTTACATACTGGCATCATAATCTTAAAAAAATGCTGTATCTCGTTTGCTCCGTCTAACGACGACGCTTCCCGGAGTTCTGTCGGAATGGACTGGAAATAGGTTCTTGCCAGAATCATGTTCCACACATTAAATGCTCCTGGAAGAAGGATCGCCCAGACGGTATTAACCAAATGTAGATTATTTACAAGAATGAATGTAGGAATCATTCCACCTCCAAAGAACATAGTAATCACAAAGAGTACATTAAAAAAGTTTCGTCCTACAAATTCCTTCTTAGACATCGGATATGCTGTCAGCAACGTAACAAACACAGAGATTACCGTAAATGCCGCCGAGTAGAAGAAGGAATTGCCGAATCCTCTCCAAATCATGTCATTTTCTAATACTCTCTTGTATGCGTCCAGTGTCCAATCCTTGAAGTTGAAACTGATTCCCTGGTTATTCAACACGTTCGGATCCATAAAAGACGCAAGAACTACATAGACCAGTGGAACAAAAACCGCAAGTACAAACAATCCCAGCAACGTATAGCCACTCCCGAGGATCATGCGGTCTGACGTTCTGAGTTTCATTTTTCTTCTTGTCTCCATAGCCAAATCCCCCTTTATAATCCTTCACCGTCATTGAGTTTCTTTACAACCCAGTTTACAAACACAAGTAATACTACGTTGATGATTGAGTTAAAAAGCCCTACAGCCGTCGAGTAACCGTAATCACCATTTAACAAACCGAGCCTGTATACATAAGTGGAAAGAATTTCAGAAGCTGGAAGGTTCATGTCTGTCTGTAATGCGTAGGCTTTTTCAAATCCGATACTCATGATATTTCCTGCCTGTAGAATGAACTGGATCACAATGATGTTCTTGATCGCAGGGAGCTGTACGTACCATATTTGCTGCAAGATATTCGCACCATCTACAACCGCTGCTTCCTCCAAATCTTTACTTGCATTCGATAATGCTGCTGTGTACATGATGGAAGACCATCCAGCTGTCTGCCAGATACCACTCGCTATATAAATCGTCCGGAATGCTTCTGGCATGGTCATCCAGTTAGTAGAAATCCCAAATAGGGAATTGATTGGTCCTACTGGCGAGAGAAACATACGTACCATACCACAGAGTACGATGACTGAAATAAAATTCGGCGCATAAATTAAAAGCTGGATCTTCTTACGAATCCCAGTCATGCGGATTTGGTTAAGCAAAAGTGCAAGGATAATCGGAACTGGGAATCCCCACAGGAGGCCGAATATACTCAGTTTCAACGTATTCATCAAATAGTTCATAAAATCAGGTGATGACAAAAATCTTCTGAAATAGTCCAATCCGACCCATCGACTTCCAAGAACACCTTCGATAACATTGTAATCCTCGAATGCAATTAGGATTCCTCCCATAGGTCCGTACTTGAAGATTAACGTAAGCAAAAGTCCTGGTAGAAGAAAGAACACATATAGCTGCCAGTTTTTCTTTACATATTTCAGTTTTTCTTGAGACGTTTGATTCACAGTAACTGCCGCTGCTTTATTTTTGCGGAAAACTTTCATTATTTGCCCCTCCTTTTTTACATTTGCACCATTCATATTTATTGACCGGTCTTATTTATGTATGGCACCTTTAAAGGTTGTTTTTATAATATCATCACTTGTGCATAATGTCAACATATATTTTGCATTTGCACAATATTTTTGTGTTTCATATGCAACTTTATGCAATGTACATTATTTCCCATTCGATTTTCTGTCATTGTTTACAGATTTTCTCAACTTTATATTTGACAAATTGCACACAATCATTTAAATTAAATGTGAGAGTATAATTTTTCTAATTGGGGTATTTATTATGGAAAAGAAAGTTACAATTCAAGATATTGCAGACAGCCTTGGACTTTCCAGAAATACAGTGTCAAAAGCACTGAATAACACAGGAGTGCTCGCCGATGATACACGAAAAAAGATTCTTGAGCGAGCAGCTGAGATGGGATACCGCAGGTTCATTTACCTGCAACAAGATCAGCCCACCCACAATACAACTCCAGGCGAGATGGCGCTGATTTCCCAGAACATGCCTTATGGATCCCACTTCGGGATATATGCGCTCAACACATTTCAGGAGAAGATCAGTCAGAACAATTACCGTCTCATCATGTTTCCATTAAGAGATGAAGAGATTGCCACACTACAGCTTCCGCTGGGTTTTGACAAAGAAAAAACAGCTGGAATCATCTGTATGGAGCTGTTCCAGCCAGAATATATAAAAATGCTAAATACACTTGGTATCCCGCTGCTGTTTATCGATACCGCATATAATACAGACTTCACACAGATCGATGCCGATTTCCTAATGATGGAAAATAGGACCAGCGTGTATAATTTAACGGATACACTGATACAGAAAGGCTACACCAGCCTTGCATTTGCTGGAAACCGTAAGCACTGTCGCTCTTTCCTGGAACGCTATCAGGGATTCATGGATGCAATAATGGAAAACGGGCTTACTCCGCACACAACACAGTTTGCGAACACCAATGTTTTTGCGAGTACATCCCTCTTGGAGGAGACGATCAAACGCACACTGCAGCTGCCAGAAGTATTTGTATGTGCTAACGACGCAATCGCCATTGACCTCATTCATTCACTGAAAAAGCTGGGTATCCAAATTCCAGAAGAAGTATTGATTACCGGATTTGACAACTCTAGCGAATCACAAATCATCGAACCTCATCTAACTACTGTTGACATTCCCAGTTCAAGGATTGGATACATCGCTGCTGACCTGCTTCTCTCACGCATCCGTGAACCAGAAACACCTTATCGGATCACGTATGTACAGACAACCGTAAAATACCGTGAATCCACTGGTAAATTATAATTACATTTTGTGCTTAAAAAGTCGCTGCCACCAGTTTTACGGATGGCAGCGACTTTTTAAGCACAAAAATGGGGCCACTGCTCCATAGATGATAACCCATCTATTTTGCAACGACCCCAATACAAAAAGCAACTGAAGTTTTAAGAATTTCTTTTCAAATTCTATCACATTTTTTGATCATTATAGGCAAAAAACTGAAAACGGATTCCAAAGAGTCTGTGTAGAAATTTTACATTCTGTTTTTCTCGCCCCAGATACAAAGCTGGTCGAGAATTTTCATTAGTGATTTTCCACGTTCACTGAGCATATATTCCACCTTAGGTGGAATCTGCGGATACTCTTTGCGGATAATAAGCTGATTCGCTTCCAATTCCTTTAGATTACTGCTCAGTGTTTTGTCCGATACTTTTTTTAGATATCGTTTCAGTTCGTTAAAACGCACTACTTCAAACTCCATGAGACAGTACAGGATTACCATTTTATATTTTCCAGAGATTAGTGACATCGTATAACTGAAACCTGTTTCTTCAAAATTTGCATTTTCAATATAATTCTTTATCATCTTTATACTTTCCTTTAATATAGTACCTTTCTTATATATCAGTACTTGTTTTTCTTTTGGTGAACGCTATAATTATAAGTGATGACACGATGAATGTCAATCTCATCACAAAGCGAGGTACAAAAAATGCGAAAACAACTTAATATCACAGAAGGTATTTTCCCAATGCCAGTTTTAATGATTGCAACTTATAACGAGGATGGCAGCGTAAATGTAATGAATGCTGCCTGGGGAACCATGCAAGAGCGCGACACCGTAGTACTGAACCTCACTGAATCCCACAAAACAGTAAAAAATATTAAAGTCAGGGGTGCCTTTACTGTCAGTATTGCAGATGCATCCCATGTTGTGGAAGCGGATTATTTCGGTGTTGAATCTGGAAACCACACTTCGGATAAATTTAAAAACAGCGGTCTGACAGCTTCTAAATCTGAAGTTGTGGATGCCCCTGTGATCAATGAATTTCCTTTATGCTTAGAATGCCGTTTTATCGAATACCAGTCCAATGAATATGGATGCGGCGTAATTGGTAAAGTAGTCAAAGTCACCGCCGATGAAAGCGTTATGGAAGGCGATAAGTTAAATATGTCTCTAGTCAATGCAATCGCTTTTGATCCATACACCCATGGCTATTACAAAGTCACTGAACGGGTAGGAGAAGCCTTTAAGGATGGTTTAAAACTGAAAAAATAGCGAAAAAAAGAGTCTTGCCTCAGTGCAAGGCTCTTTTTTCAAACAGGAATTATCTCATCTGCTTGTAAAAGCAAAACTTTCTTATTCGCTCCATTCTCTACGCATACTTTCTTGAGCGAAATGTACATTTTTACTGAAATTTTGCACGTAATTAACTTGGATATGATAGATTTACGTCGATTTTGAAGATAAAATTATAATATATTTTTGTATTTAAATGAAGAAAGGACGATTTTCATACAAACAGTAACTCATGATTTAGATGAGAAAACTCTCTCCTTTTTCCTGTGTACGACCTGTTTATGATCTTCACTCTTGAAATAAGATAAGTGTCTTTTGATGAGAGGTAAGGTGATTCTTATAAAATCTATCATACTCTATGGTAGTCATTATGGAAGTAGCCGCCGCTATGCGCAAAAGCTTTCAGAACAAACTAATATTCCAGCAGTCTGCTATAAAGATACTCCATCCCTTTCCGATAAAAATCCTATTATCTATTTAGGCAGCATGTATGCAGGCGGTATTCTAGAGCTTAAGAAAACCTTGCATGGTTTTTCCCTTCGAGACAGGCAAAAGCTAATTCTTGTCACTGTGAATCTATCCGATCCAGAACTTCAAGAAAACCAGAAAAATATACGACGCTCGCTGCAAAAACAACTTCCAGCCGAACTATATAACAAGGCAAAAATTTTTCATCTGCAAGGTCCAATTAATTATCAAAAACTTTCGCTGCTTCACCAGACAATGATGCTCCACCGTTCTTTACAAAACAAGCCTGCTGAAAAATGGAACAAAGAAGATCAGGCATTTATAGAGACCTATGATAAACAGGGAGATTTTGTCGAGATGCACTGCAACCAATTATAGATGAGATAAAAAAAGATATCACTGCATAAGAGGAATTGTGAAAACAATTTTAAAATGAATTCTTTCGATGCAAAAAATATAATAAATACAGCTCTAACAATATTTTTTAACATGAATAGGAGACAAGCGAAATGTATAAAACTATGATTATTAAATATTCCCCCAAAGTTAAAGAGATGGCAGACCAAGTGGAAGAAACAGCCAACCAAATGGAACAGGAAGGCTTCGAGCTAATTTCCTTTTCAATTATGCCATCTTCTAAGGGAATTCTAATTTTTAGAAAAACAGAATAAAATTCCTACACTTTTTATCCTCTATTTCTATTAATAGCAATAATGAGTCTGACTCAAATAGCTACGCACTGCGTAGCTATTTAAAAAAGTTAGATGAAACTACTTTTCCTCAACTAACATACTCATTAATTTCTATCTCTTTCATTTTCGGTTTTGGAAGCATCCAAGTCATTCGACCAGAGGAATCTTTGAAAAATACAATATGCCAATGGCTAATAGTTCCCTCTTCATCTCTAGATGTACTAAGATGCTCCAATTGCTCTTCTATTTTTGAAACAGGAAGTACAACTAATGTTTGTTCGTTCCTGCATCCATAGACAATATATCGTTTTTCACAATCTTTTAGTTCATCTAAAGTTTTTTTACGATATGCGAACCAATATTTTTCTCTGCTACCCTGCGTGTACATTTTAGACGTAGTTATTACATAACCACATTTACCATCCTTCGACTTATAACTTTGTCTTCCAATTCTAATTAAATCAGTTCCTAATCGTTCCGCAAGTCTCATTACACATTTATCAGCAAATCTCACTTGTTTTCTAGGATTCTCATTTGACCTTCTGAAACCAACAACTTCCTGTACAAGTTCTGTTTCTGGCTCTATTTCTTCATAATTGATCCCTAGAGATTCACAAAAAAGATGTTTCAATTTATCAAATCTCTTTGTGCAATAATCGGTATAGTATTCCTTCAAAACGGAGAAATCTTCTGGTTTCTCATATGGCATGTCCATCCATTCTAAGTCATCACTTTCCGTAAAACTATATTTTCTTTCAACTTCTGCAAGATCAATATAATGCAAATATTTCTTATCTTGATAAAAGTTTTTCGCACCTTTACTCCTATTTACATACTCCGGCAAGTAGCAAAGATTAGCAATGCTGCTAATTGGCAAACCTTCGCCATTACAAGCCTCAATTAATTTACGCATTTGCTCTTTCGGCGCAATATGTTCAATGTCGAAACGATCCATTGATAACTGATCCATCGCTGTGAATGTTTTTAAATAAATGCAATTCAGAATTACATATTCTTCGCTCCGAGGATTTGCAATACTTTTCCTTTCTGCCCGAAGCATTGATTTCTCAAAAAATCCATCCAAAGCTGCTCTCCATGCACGGCTCGAAATTTCAATTCTATATCGGTTTGGCTTTGCAGCACTATGTATTTTATGGGTACCACCTTCTCCCCAATAATTTGTAATGATATCATATACATAATATTGGACAAGATTTTTAGCAATGTTCTGCTTACGCTCATTCCACGTATCGACAATAACGCTATAATCGGTTCCTGAGTACATTTCCTTAAACGTTGTTGAAATCATTGATAAAATCTGATATTTCGAATGAAATATTTTATTGGCATTACGAGAGTTTCCTTTAAACTTTGTAATAATTAATATAGAATCACGAACAAACTCGATTGCCTTATATAAAGCATTTTCAAAGGTATTAATATCCAAAACAGTCAAATTTCGATGCAATGTTTTAATGCGATCCGTATCATTCAAGCAGGCATTCACCAATTCAAAAGCCAATGGGTTAACCGTGTCTTCTGGAAAATTTCTATTAAATGCTAAAATATCATATTTTTCAACCAAGTATTTACCAAGCCCAAACAAATATTCAAACGCAGTGACCTTTTTTTCTGTTCTCATTTCTTCCCGATTATAACCGTGAATCTTAAAATCATCTTGCTCAAACGTATCATATTTTTTAATAATATGCTCTACAATCGCTGCATTTTTTACGACAAATTTTTGCTTAATCGGCCATGCTGCGGCATACACTTCATACTGGTCCAGCGGAGTACCTTGTGAATTAATTCTATCAAAAATCTCTGGAAGGTTATCCTCATCACCTGTATAAACAATAACTGGAATAATCGTATTAGCAATCTTATCATACAAGTCTTGGCGTTCTTCAAAAAATGTCTTAATTATTTCAATTAACTCTTCAATCGGCTCAAACCCAGCTGAAAACTCATCCGCAATCTGCTTTGCTACAGAGAAATACTGCAAATTTTTAAAAGTTTTCTGTTCTTTAATAAATATAGTAAGAATACTTCTAATTTTACTATAAAGCATCTTATCGTCCTGCCGATGAACCAATGCAAGAACATTCGCACAAAATTCATCTGAAATATTATCATCATAAAAAAATGCTGTAGGGTTCATCATATATTTTTTTATACTATTACCACGCTGCAAACCATCTACTAAAATATAAGTTCGTTTATTATCCTCGTATGTTTCATAAAAAAGCATTGTACCAACGGGATATCCCTTAATTAAAGAATCTATGAATTTCTCTTCCTGTGACCTTTTCCAACGTTTCCCCCTCTGAAACATCGGAACTACGATTCTTTTATTATCTTTATGCATATCTCGCAAAGCATTTGACAAGTCCTGAAGGCTCCAATTTTCACAAGTACATCCTGCCATATTCATCACCATCCAGAGTAAAATTTTCTAAATACATTATAATAAAAAAAGATTATTTACACAACAACAAAATATCCTTCATAACTTTATAATATCTAAAAATTTAAATTTTATGTTCCATTTTTGTTGATAATTACGCCCAATATGATATAATAAATAAAAAACATAAAATTAGAATTGTAGAGGTGAGGTTATGAACAAATCTTATACACTTTTGATCAGTGTACTATCTTGTATCTTTAGTTTATTAGCTATTGCAATTGGTTTTGCTCTAGTAAGTGGTTCTAATATGAGTTTTCCTTTACGCTTTCTTTCTAACTTCATTTTTTTATTACAATTTGCAACAACAATCGGGATAGTTTTTGCATTAAATAAAAGTTCAAAAAAATGATACAGCAGTTTATCAGCCTGCAATATTGTAAACGTGACATACGCTAGAAACAGGATAGCAGCTATTTTCGTTCCAAAGAAAAATCGTAAAGGGAAGCGAGAAACAGTACCCAGTCATACAATTTCAAACCAAGGAATCATTTTTTATATCATAAATACCGCCACCTTGCTCTATGAAGCAGCAAAGTGACGGTATTGTTTTCATATTGATTATCTAAATTAGAAGCTGTCGATACCTTTTGGAAGATAAAATTTTATTTTTTATGGACTAACACAAACAGAACTTCATTTAGATTTTTCTTAACATGCCTTTTTCCACTATGGGATTTTACCAAAGCAGAACTAATCTGTTATTCTACATTACGGTTTGCTCATCGTCAAAGATTACATCTTTTTCATATATACAAACTTCACAGCACAGCCAAGTATCATTTGGCTAACAGCAACTATAATCAAAGTACAAAAGACAACGGTATTGAAATAACCAACAATAATCGCTACAATGATTATTATGGCAGAAGAAATAAGTAACATCGGCATCCCTGCCTTGGCACGGATTGTTTTCATACGTTCATCATTTTCTTGATTATATTGGAGTTTCAACAGCGTTTCATCATGAAGGACTTTTGAATATTGTATAATCCTTAAAAGTGCCAAGATTCCTCCAGCAGCAGTCAGCCCAGATTGAAAACTAAAGATAACATTGGCTTTCATTGTATCGGAGGCAAAAAAAACGTCGAATATGCCTAACACAATGGCTGACAAAACAATAAAACAAAAGATTCCCATCCTGAATTTTAGTAAATTTCTGTATTTTTCCACCTTCACATTCTCCTCTCATCGAGATATTCTGATAAATCAAAGACTTCTTCAATGCTCAAACCAAAATAATGTGCAATCTTATAGGCCAAGGGCAATGAAGCAATATATTTCCCTGTTTCAATGGAGGTGATTGTTTGCCGTGTTGTCCCTACTGCCAATGCTAATTCTTCCTGCGATAGCTTTCTCGCTTTACGCAGTTCTCTGATTTTGGTATCCAAAAGTTTTCCTCCTTGTCAATTAAAATGCAATGTCTACTTTGCATTTTCAGTATAGCACACTTTGCAAAAAATAGCAAGTATACTTTGCAAAAAAATACAGAGAAAGGTTAAGCCTCTCTCTGCACTGTCAAATCAATTATTGTGCCAGCAATACGGAAAGTTTAATTTCCTTTCCAGTGTCGCTTAAATCATATAGTCCACCATCTTCAATGGCAACGTGGAGTTCGTATAGCTCACCTTCGGTCAAGCTTGTGACAGCTTCACCATCTTCGGTTTTGATACTCCAAAAATCTGTGTTCATCTCCAACAACTTACCATTTGTATCATAGGCATACAGTTTCTTATCTGCTGTATTTCCAGAAAGGTTATTCATACGAATCGCAACTGTAGTAGTAGGATGAACATTTTCGATGGTAATGGTGTTCAGCCAACTGGCAACACTGCCTTGACCGCCAGCGGCTTCAAACGCTTCCTGTGTTAATACATTTCGCATAGCCATATCCAAATCTACCTGACGATAAGGCATTTCTGGCAAATAAACAAACCGATCTTGCAGCCGCAGCAGCTCCAAATAGCCAGTAGGACAATACAAAGCGTTGCCGCTGTTGCCTGCATACATACCGATGGCCATATTGTTGTAGCCGTATTTACTGGAAACATCCATGGTAAATACGGTTTTACCAGTTTCAAAATCCAAAATGATATACTGCCACATCCCACTTTCCATATCCTGCATATAACCGTAAATATATCCTGTGGCAGTGGAGAGCTTTAGCATGGAGGTGTCCCGCAGATCACTGCGACACCAGATGCTCTGCATCTTGTATCCGTCATCTGTTTTTACGGTGTCGATCCGCTCCACACCAGGCAGTACCATTGTGTTGCCCTGTGCTATCCAGTTTGCATCATAAATATTGTCATAGCTCTGAATAGAAGAATCACTATCGGCGTTTGCCAGATTTGCACTGCCTGCACCAAACCAGTTGCAAACAATGGTGCTGACGGTACCTGCACCATTATCATAAACGATGGCAGAATTTTCAACGGAGACTTGCATTTCCTCTGGCAGCTCGTCAATGACCGGATGACTAGCTACGATCTCTCCAGTTTTCATATCCAGCGCCAGAAGATTCACTGGATTCTGGTTATCTGTGAACATGACCAGATTTTGCGTCAGAGAAGGAGAACATCCGCTTCCCCATGCTAGGCCGCCGCCAGTGGTCTCATCCCCCTCTGTGCTGTCCTTTGCACCGATACTTTCATAAGGAGTACACCACACTACCTCCACGCCATCTTTTGCACGGAGCAGATAACAGTTCTGATTGGTCAGGATCACCGCACCTTCCCGAGAGGATGCAATCCCATTTTCCGCACCTTCACCAGGGGCTAGGTCATATACAAATACCGCCTTCGTTAGATCTATGTCCTTGCCTGCAAGGAGGTCGTCAATCGCAGAGCGAGCAATATAACCTAGAACGCCCTGCTGCTCCCGGTCGGGATAAATACGAAAGCCGCCAGTGGCAAACCAGAGATTTCCTTCATAATCAAAGACAACGGACAGCAGATTTTGCTCCAGTTCCTTGCCTAACACAGCTTCTGCCGCTGCCTTGATGTTGATGTCCAGTACCTTTTCAAACTCTGGCAGAACATTTCCACTTTCATCGGTAGCCTGGAGCATCAGAACATGGTTATGATTGGTCGGACAAACGATGCGGTTTTCCGCATCTACAAAGGAATAAGAGCTTTGGATCACATAACCACCACCATCATGCTTAGTGGGAGAAAAATAACCCAGTGTTTGGGTTTCCTCTGCGTTAATATCTCGGATGGCAATGCCGCCCAGCAAAGGCACAACAGCGTGACCGTAGCTGTCGAAGAATACCGCAGGGGAAGCATTGGGGTTGGTGGTCTCATAAGAAACATTGATTTCGGAATGGATTCCAATCGGCAAAACCTCGTCAGTAGTGTCGGTATTATACCCGTCGTGGTGGATGTTAGCATCGCTGCTTGCCATATACGGATTGGGGTCAATGGCTTTTGCAGCTAACGCCTTGATGGGAAGAATCGTGCTGGTTGATCCAGCCTCTTTCTCCTGTGTCTGATTACAGGCTGTCATACTGAAGCAAATTACTACGGTCAGTGTAATAGCAGTTACAGAATGGGTAAACTTTCTAAGTTTCATTATAGTCTCCTCCTTATGTCAGTTCCTGTTTCGTTTCATGTGAGTCTCAAATAGTACGGTCAATCCATGGGAAAAGGCTTCTGGCGTAATGGGTTCCAGAAGAAAATATTCGATCCGCAGCCGAAACGCCTGAAGGGAAAAATCAAGATCACTGCACCACATAATGCCGCAATCAGGGCAAAGGGAACGAAGATGCTCAACAGCGTTCAGTCCCGCTACGCCTGGCAGCGCAAGAACAATGCAGGATGGTTTTTCATCCAAAATGCCATGGAAGAATCGTTCCTGATCGTTATGCAGTTCAATCTGCGGGAGCAATCCCCTGCTCATACAAAAGCGAGTAATCTGTTCCACATAATTCCGACCGTCTCTTGTACGGTCTGTCAATACAGCGATACGATACAAAATTCCTCCCCCTTTATCTTAAATTTCTATACATCACAGCTGCGTATGGTTCTCAATAGTACTATTAATATTATTCTATGAGGTTATGGAAGTTTTTCAATAGGGTTAGCACGAATCGTTAAAAAATAGCACGAATTGTAGTTTGCAGAATGGAAAACTCCAAAATTTTGTGGTATCATTATTATGGATAATTATATAAAGGAGTCCACACGAATGAGAATTGCCATTGTTGATGATATAGCAGAGGAACGCAAACTGTTATATAATTGGCTTGAGAATGTCCTGAGCCGCCGCAGCGTTCATGCAGATATATTTGAATATGAAAATGGAGAAGATTTCCTCGCTGCTGCTAAAGAGCAGCCTTTTACTATTTCCTTTCTGGATATTTATATGAACGGAATCACGGGAATTGATGCCGCCGTCGAGCTTCGTACATTTAACAAGGATGATCTTTTGATCTTCACCACCACTTCCACAGATCACGCCTTAGAAGGTTTTCGTGTTCGTGCTACCCACTACCTTGTCAAACCATACAACGAAAAAGACATTGAGATTTTAATGGATGAAATCCTGTCCCGTATTCCCAAACCTGACAAGTATATGGATGTCAAAGTGGGCGGCAGTGACATTCGTCTGCGATTTTGATATGGTATAAAAAAAGTTGACACCCCATACTCAAGGATTTGAGATATAATCAAGAGAATAAGGAGTGAACAAAAATGACAGAAAACAGACAATACGACCATGAATACAAAGTACAGGCAGTGAAGCTGGCGAAAGAAATCGGACAAGCAAACCAGAAAATCAGATGATCTCTTAAAGCGTAATTTCCATGCGGAAGAACCGCTAACCAAATGTATCACAGATATCACAGAGGTGAAAGCCAGTGATGGAAAACGGTATGTTTGCGCTGTTTTTGACTGCTTCGATTCCAGCGTGATCGGTCTGGCGATGGATACCAATAGGAAAGCCCCGTTATGTGTACAGACACTGGAAAACACTGCTAAGGCATACCCTGGTATCCGAGGAGCCATTATCCACAGCGACAGGGGGAGCCAGTACACCAGCCAGCTTTACCAGGATACAATCCGTCAGTACAACATACAGCAAAGCATGAACAGCGCAGGCGGCAGATGCCACGATAATGCCCGCTGTGAAAGCATGTGGGCGCGGATGAAATCAGAATTGCTGTATGACCGTTATGATACAGAAAAAATGACCACGGACGAACTCAAGACAATCATCTGGAGATATTTCATCAGCTACTGGAATAACCGGAGGATTTGCTCCACCAATGGAGGTCTGCCTCCGATGCTAAAACGACAGCAATACTATGATACACTGAAAGAAGCAATATAGGATACAAAATCCTTGAGGAAAATGTGTCAACTAATCTTGACAATATCATGCAGAATTTGTGTTCTGCACGAAATCATTCTTGTTTTAGTTCGAGAATGCGAACAAACTTAGTGAGTTTCGCAATTACCTATTATCAACTAATATTTTACAGCACCTCTGCAATAGCAATTTTTGTAAGAGTGTCCGCTTTTTCTCGTCCTTTAATATCACTTACTTCTGCCATTAATTCATTTGCCACCCGCTCTCTATCATACTTCAAGCGTTCTAACATCGGCTTATGCTTTATTTCAAAACTCTTAAATATATCATCCCAAGTAAGCGCATATACTTCACAATTAGCAACTTGGAATACTAACCCAACTTTTCCTTTATCTTCAAATGCTTTATATTGGCTTTTAACATAATCATCTACTTCTTTACATACGGCAATAAACTTCCATTTCCGTAATTCACTATTGAATTAAGGCTGTCTTCTAACATAATCCATATAATCTTCTACTTGGCGTAATACTTTTTTCGTTAACAGAACTCTCGGTGCTTTTAATTCAACAACAATATTTTCTTCCAGTGTTGTTTCAAATGTCGTTTCGATATTTCGCGTATTACACAAAAAAATGTCCATACGTCGTTCATTTTCCGCATCTGAATTTAATTTTGCTGTAACATCCTCTTCTCCATACAAAATATTTCTATATTGCTCTAGCGCCTTTTGCATTCTCTGATCAGCACTTGCCAAATTGTACTGTTCACCAAAAAGCCAAAAATGTCTTTCTACAATTTTCTGCACATGGTCACGTTCATTTGCAAACTTCGTCAAATCATATACAATACTTTTTAATAATTCTATTACTTTATACCTATCCTCAATAAACTTGATAGTATCAATGATATTCTCCAAAGATGTCTTTTTTAATATCATTGAAAAATCAGTTCTTTGTTGAGGTGATAATTCCACAACCTGCTCTATTATAGTTAAAACATTTTCTCTCTCTTCAGAGCTCAAAAGCAAATTCAAAAAACCTAATAACGATTTTTCCTGAATATGTTTTAATTTATGAAAAATCAGTGGCTCTAATTTAAAAATTTCTTTTGTTACCCTCTTCAAATCATTCTTACGCATTTGTCCATATATATCGTCTGGAAATTCTGGGAACGTTTTTTTTCTGTTATCATTGCTTCAACTGCTTCTTCTGCTTTCTCTGATAAATATACACTAATTTTTTTCTCAATAAGCATTTGAATCTCTTTATGCAATTTTTTCAGAATCTTTTTCTCATCTGGAGATTCGAACATATTAATCTGGATATCATCATGATCACCTATAACATTTTCCTTGTCATCAAAAAATTCTGACTTCACAAACACACTATGATTAAAGTTAATCGTATTCCGATTAAAAGTTGTAGTTCGATTTCCTTTCAACACGTTTTTGTCATCAAAATAATAACAACAGAATTTTTCAGAGATTGATTCCTGCCATACAACTAAGTTAATCTCAAATCTATATCCTTCAATTGTAACCATAGATTTTTCACTCAACTCTGTGTTTATATACTTTTCATAATCAATCTTTTCATCATTAACTACTATTTCTACATTTTTATTTTTATATAGGTACAAAAACCAAGCAAAATCTTTAAGTAATGCTGGCTCTATTATTTCAAAGTTCATATTCTCCGCAGTTAATGTATTTATATTGGTAAATTTCACTTCTGTTCCGGTTTCTTGTCTATCAGATAACTGTGGTTCAGAACAATCAATCACCTCTTTTTTATCACTGGACATATTAATATCATATTCTTTATAGACATCATTATCTTTATAGACAGTATGCCACTCTGCATTATTTGAAAAAGCAATAAAAGAGAAGCGTCCCTTCCCTTTATTCGCCTTGGATTTCATTGGTAATGACAGTAAATTCTTCTTAGATGCCAGAAAAGCACCAAAAGTTTCCCCCAATTCATCATAATTTATTCCATCGCCATTATCCTTTATAATTAATTCCTTAACTCCAAATGCTTCGTTAAGTGTATACTCTATATTAACTTTTTTAGCATTAGCTTCAAAACCATTCCAAATATATTCACTTATAGCAGCTTTGTAATCACTTGTGATTCCAGAAGAATCAATACTCTGATTTTTAACACTTACAGGTATAATCATAATATTCGCCTCCCATATCATCATAAGTATATCATTATTTCTAATGGTACGTTCATGATTTTAGATAACTTCAAAATGCTTTAGTGCATCTTTGATAGCTTCTACTTTCTCCGCTGTCGGATGTTTTCTCGGCTGTTTCAATTCTTCTACCGCATTAGGGGCATCGTACATCGGCAAGCCTAAATCTCGTTTAACCTCTGCGATGTATGCGGTATGTACTTTGAAGCCGTACTTTGCTTCTATGTACTCCTTAATCATCTTATAGGTAACTCGCTCTTTCGGCTTGTACGCTTCGGCTCTTTTAGCGATATTATCAAGCGGTACTTTACCTTCTCCCTCGCCAAACTCCACTTTTACGCTGATTGTGTTGTCAGGTTTTTTGTGGGAAAGCAGTACTACCGTCTCCACATGTGTCGGCAGTCCCTGGGGAACATATTTCCCCAGCCCCGTTACTGCCTGATGAGCACATTTTTTCTGATACATTTCTTTCCAAAATATCTTTATTTTCCAGCTCCATTATGACACCTTTTTCCCTTTCTGATTTGCTTTATAGTCTGCTTTTGCATCGTCCACTTTCAAGTCCTGATTACATTTCAGAACAAAAGTCAGTTTATATGGAGAAGGATCGCCGTTTTCATCATAGCCACCGACAATTACCTTTTCCACGATGCTTTCAAACACGATACGGTCAAATTCATCCAGGATATCTTCATTTTCCAGTGTCTTCCGAAGCTGTTCCATACGCTTGCTTATATTCTTTTGCTGTCCGATATTTTCTTCCAGATAAGCCTTTTCTTCTGTCATCTGATGAAGTTTCCGCTGAAAACTCAGCTTCTTTTCATCATAGTCTTCCTGCTCTATTTTACCATCAATCAACAGATCTGTTAACCTGCTTTTTTTCGTTTCAATACTGGATATATCCTTCTCCAGCTGCTTTACCCGTTTTAATTCAGTATCATCTTTCAAGACATCTTCAATGGTACACAATACGGAATCCAGAACATCATCAAAGTTATCTGCCAACAGTCGGAATGCATCCAGAAATGCATTTTCAATAATTACTTCATCAATCGCTTTACAATTGGGACAATTACTGATTCCATTCTTGGTTGCATTCATGCACTGCCAGACTGGTTTTTTCGTTGTAGTCGTCTGGTGTCTTGTTCTGCGGGAAAGTTTATGACCGCAATACCCACACTCCAGCATACTGCTGAATGTAAATTGTCTGGTGTATCGTTCTCTGTTCCCGGTTGTCTCCATCAGCCTTGGTCTTACACGCTTCAGGCGAATTTGTTCTGCTTTATCCCAGATTTCTCTTGAAACAATAGGTTCATGATGATCCCGGATATAATACCTCTCCTCTTCCCCCATATTGGCAAGCCGTCTCTTCGATATGGGGTCAACCGTAAATGTTTTACCAAGAAGAACATCTCCCTTATATTTCTCATTTTTGATAATACCCATCACACCATGCGTATGCCACTCTACAGTTCCACGCTTATTTTTGATCCCTAATTCCATCAACCTTCTTGCAATACTCGAGGTACCATATCCCTGCAGATACAAATCATAAATAAAACGTACCGTTTCAGCTTCATGCTCGTTCACAGTAATTGTTTTAGTCTCCTTGTCGTAATCATACCCAAAGCATCCATTGAATCCAATTAGTTCGCCCCGCTTCATTTTCATTCGTAATCCCATCTTCACATTCTCCGAAAGGGATTCTACCTCTCCCTGTGAAAGAGAACTAAGAATGGTAAGGAGCATTTCACCATTCATGTCCAGTGTATTAATATTTTCTTTTTCAAATATAACGGCTATATTCCGGTCACGGAGCATACGCACATATTTCAACGTATCCTGTGTATTTCTGGAAAACCGGGAAATGGATTTTGTAAGGATCATATCAATTTTCCCATTCTGGCACTCCCTTATCATTTCCTGAAATCCTTCCCGTTTGTCCACTTTCGTTCCGGTGATTGCTTCATCTGCAAAAATGCCTGCCAGCACCCATTCCTTATTTTGGCGTATTTTTTCTTCATAATAAGATTTCTGAGATACAAAGCTGCCAAGCTGTTCATCTCCGTCCGTAGATACACGGCAATATGCCGCAACACGGATACGCTGAACCGGTATCCCCATACTTCGTCTTCCCACACTATTTGTTGTTGTTTTCGTTGCTTCTAAAATCTGAACCTGTCTCATACCCATAAACTACCTCCATTTCTTTTACCTGCCACATTTTTCTTCTTCTCCATCTGGCTTGTTTCTTATTTTGCAATATGATTTTATCTAAAATAATAAATGTGAACGAATGTTGCATTGCTGTGTCTTCCATTGGTTTTCTCAACTTTCTACTTTTTATGCGATTGCCTTCCTTGGATCATCGCTACGTTCCCCTGCAATCAGATAACTGTCCATCAGCTTCCGTCTGATTTTTTCATATTCTTTTTCTGTCAGAAGTTCCAAACGGAATAACTTTGCAAGCAAAGCTATTTTCTTTACATATTCCAGTTCTTTCCTCATTTCTTCTTCCCCCCTTTCCTCATGATTTTTCGACATCACTCCCTTCGATTAAAAATCTTGCACTTGTTTTGGCTTCCATTTGTACTATCTGCTGTCAGTATTACAACTGACCTCTATCAGATCTGAATCTGAAAACTGGCAGCTTCCTCTAGGGCATACCAGCCGTTGCCGGAGTATCTTCAACGCTCGCCTGAATATAAAATACTACAGGGTCGTGGCATCTTTGTTGGCAGATCATACAGCTCATTTCATTTTCAAGGTTCAAACATTCGCTTTTATGCGAATTATATTATACTGTCATTATATTTCGCTTTTCTGTTAATGTCAAGCTTATTATTCGCTTTTTAGCGAATGTTTCTGTTTACAAAACCGCATTATGAGGTTAAAATATTAATATCAATAAGAAAGCAGGGATCTGATATGACGATTGGTGATAAAATAAAAAAAATCCGGACATTCCGGAAAATGACACAGGCTGAACTTGGTGCAGCCCTTGGGTGGGGTGAAAAAGGGGCGAATCGTCTTGCCCAATATGAAACGAATTACCGAGTTCCCAAAAAAGAACTGGTGACAGAAATGGCTAAAATCCTGGATGTAAATCCATGGACACTATATGATGCCACAACAATGGATGCTACTGAATTCATGGAGCTTCTGTTCTGGATAGACGAATTTAATCCGTCTGCAATCAACTTATTCCAAATGGAAACTTATCCCGGAGAAAAATGCAATTCTTCCGAAGATACCGCTGTCCGTTATCACGATAACGATAGCTGGCCTGCACATCCACCGGTGGGATTATGGATTAATTATGGGCTTGTCAATGATTTTATGAAAGAATGGGTAATCCGGAAAGAAGAACTCAAATCCGGTAAAATTACAAAAGACGAGTATTTTGAATGGAAAATCAACTGGCCGCAGACCTGTGATGATTGTGGGAAACATGAACCGATGAAGCAGTGGAGAAAATTTTCTGCAGAAGTTAGCGAAACTTAGCAGAACTTAAAATTTATTATGTATTTAACAATTATGGTATTAAAAAGCACTGAAAATCCTAAAATAATAGTTTTTCAGTGCTTTTTTGTATTATTTTTTCAAAATTACTACACACACAAATACTCAAACAAAACTTAGCGGAACTTAGATTATGCCCAATAAGGAATATATTTTTTGTATCTAGGTGCTGTATCAGGATCCATTACCTTAATATAACCACTATCAACAGCATTAGCAATAATTCTTGAAGCTTTTGACTTTTCTTTTTCTCCTAATCCAAAAATCTTACGTATATCAGCATTTGAAATTCCTTCAAAATTGACATATGCCAAACATGCCTGCATATAACATGTCCTCATACGATCTTCTTTTGTAGTTAACTCAAAGGGCACCTTTGCAAACAATACTGCTTTTGTAAATTGATTATTCTGATTTTCAATTCTGGGAGCAAGCAACTCATTTTTACCTGTAGACTCAACTATCTTATCGTAGCCACTACCACGTTCTTCGCATATACCACATTTATGCATAAATCCAGCAATATTTTCATTTCGAGATATAGGAACAGAATCAACAATTCTTTCAATTGCTACCAAAGGTGCTCCGGCATTCGAAAACTCAATTCTGTTCTTAAATACTTCAACCATAGGATTTGTCCCTCGTTGTTGAAGATCCTGATGAATCATTGCATTAGCTAGCATTTCACGAATCGCAATCTCTGGAAAACTGACAACGGATTTTCTGGTAGCTTCTACTATCACCTCTTCCTGTGGAATAATTGTCATAATGTATTGGACTATTTCTTCATGTGAAAATGCATAACCGGTACAAAATTCCTTTTCCCTGATTGCATCCAGCCTGGAATTTTCTTTATACCAAATAACTCGAACAGATCTTCTATGCAAAGATTCGAATTTCTTCAAATCTTTTGCAATCATCAAAGCACCCATATTAGTAATATCCCATGTCCCGGCATCGTTTCTTTTTATAAATTTTTCATGCTGTAAGTCTTCCAATACTTTATCTCTGTTTCTTGGAATTGGCATTTCGAGTTTATCATAATACCTAGAATAATCCAGTAATGATATCATCTCATCCTCATCTAAACTTCCCATTGCAATTCTTAATTCATATGGTGTGCAATCAAAAGTCCTCCATAATTCCCGTTCTTTATCAGGATATTCTTTCAAGTTCTTCTTATTTGTTCCAATTCGTATATATTCTACTCCTGAAAATTGAACCGGTTGTTTCTCAGCACATGGAATCTCCAGTATGACAACCATTCCTTCATCCATAGGAACCTCAAAAAAGCGAAAATTAATCCTTGGCGAAAGCATTCTGGAAAGCCACGCTTCTAGTTCCTCATTTCCTTTTTTCATTTTTCGATACTGAAATTCAGTTCCCAAAATTTTATGAGTGTTATCATCTATGCCCCAAACCAAATACGCTTTCGGCCGTTCGCATAGTGCAGCCGAATTGCTCAGAGCAGAAATATATTCACCAATCAACTGTGGCTGCTTATTATTACATTTAAATTCTACCCACTCAGTCTCGTCCGGAAGCTTAACAAGCTCCCGCACAAGACTTTGCAGATACTCTACTGATCTTATCGCCATAAAATCACCCTCTAACTTTGCAATTAACATTATTTTGAAAGAACATCTCGAAAATTAGCATGAACAATCTTAATAATGTCTGGTTCGTTATAATACCGTGCAACTAACTCATATATTTTTATCAAATTGTTAAATGTGTACTTTTTTCCGTCAATCTTTGTGAACGGCCCATCACTTTCAATCAATACTCTTGTTTTGGGTATCGAATACAATGTTTCTTTGGTTTTTTCATTTGTTACCATGTTGGAATTAAGCGAAAAATAACATCCAATATCCAGTAATTGTTGCAATTGCTCTCTGTTTCCATTAAACCAATGAATAATACATCTACGAGGACGATACTCTTTCAAAATGCATATTGCTTCTTTTTCCGCTCTTCTAAGATGCACAGACATTAATTTATTCTTTTCTGCACACACTTTTGCAATTTTCTCAAAATACATACATTGTTTATTACGTGAAATATAACTTTGTCTTGAAAAATCAAGTCCAACTTCTCCTACATAATTGGTTTCATTGACCAATTGTGTAAAATTATAAAAATCCGTGTCGCTTAATGATGTCTCCTGTGGATGGAATCCAAGTGCAAATTTCAAATATTTTGTTTCCGGATACATACGTTTACAAGACACATATACTCCAGGTGAGTTCGTCATACACAATGTATATTGTTTTCTTTCATTAATTCCGACATATATTTTCTGATGGTCTTTGTAATGATCCAGATGGAAGTGTGTATCAATAAGATGTTGAATCATAACCCAAGATACTCCATCATCCTGTGATCACCGGAAAATAATTGTACCAAATCATCTATACTTTTCTTATATAAAACTAAAAATTTCTCAACTTCCTCTTCCGTTAATTCCCCGACACATCTAATATATCTTTTTAATTCCTTATCTGAGGAGTGTTTACAACGATAAATGCTTCCAAGCACTGCTCTTAAATCAGCACTTTTTTCACTTTCTTCATATGCCATAAGAAACTCATAAGCTTCTCCTTTATAGGAATATTTTTTTATCTCATCTATATCCAAAAGCGAACTCTTACGAATCAAACAAGGATAACAATATCCACAATTTATAGGATATTCTTTTGAACCATTTCTATTGTACCGCGCTAAACAAGGATGTGAACATGAAATTGTATCTGCATAACAACTTTTAAATGCATTGGTATTTTTTACCTGTTGCACAATCTCTCTTTTAGTATTGTACGCAAAAAAATTTATAATAGTGTTTTGTATTCCTACTTTCTCTAGAATATCGTTAAATTGTCTCAAAAAGTACGGATGAGTGGTACGTGTACTACATGTCCCTTTTCTTCCTCCCGTCAATGGAATATTAAGTCCTATAAATCCATTTTCAGGAATATATACCGGAACATTCCTTCCTAAAATACCAGCTATACTAAGTGCTGCACATAAAAACAATAGTGATCTTCCTCGAGAGGTGTTTTCACTTCCCTTTAACCCGCCTTCTTTTTCGCTAATAGGTGCCCTGGAATTCGCCGTAAAACTAATAAATTTAACAGATTGTTCTGGATAAAAACTCTGAAAAGTACTGGCAAATAAATTCTGTCTTTTGGCAAGTTTAGGATATTCATTATGTCCAACTAGGCAAGGAGAGGCGCCTTCTTCTAATAGTCTAATTGCACCACAAAAAGAATCCAATCCTCCCGAAAACAAACATACACAATCACAAGCCTGAACATTCAAATGAATCCTATTTGCATGCTCTCTATAGCTATATATTACTTCACTTTTTCTAAATACAATATGCCAATGATCTCCCGTTAAAAATCCAAGCGCTTTTTCCCATTGTATTTCTGTATCCTTCCATTTATCATATTCCAATACCGGAATAGATACATTTATTTCTCTAGTCCAACAATCTTTGAACCTTCTTCTGGATACTCTTTTATCTAAAGCAAAAATACTCAAACCTATTATAAATAGATCTTCATATATTGCAGGGATCTGCATTTGATCCATCCGGTACCAGCTATCTGTTATATTGGTAAATATCGTACTATATTTTTTTCGATTAATCGAAAAAACATATGCGTCTTTCCATCCGTCATCTGGCTTTTTCTCTTGTTCCTTATCGATCCAAAACTGCATTGCTAATCCTCCCCATAATACTTTTCGAACACAGATAAAGCATCTCTCAACGCATCTTCTACTACTTGTGCTGTTCCCATATTAGAAAAATCAACTGTTCTCAAATTATCCAAGTTCAAATCACCATCAATGGTATTTTCTATGTATTCGTGCATGTCATTTAAAATTTCAGATGTTTGTGCCGGTGTTTTTCCTTTTGATATTTTTTCTTCATATCGAAAGTCAAAATTTTCTTTTATGTATTCCTTCAACATTTCTTTTAGCAGTATATCAACTGAAACAGTCCCTATATCTGCAATATCTTCTATTTCTAAATTATCCATAGCCTGTGATAATGCATCTGCTGCCATATTATCTTCTACAGTTGCTCCAGAATTTGTAAATTCATGCAGTAATTCTGTCCATACAACTTCTGACGGCTTCCCTACAAGGTCTTCCCTATTATATTCACGCAAAGCATTGTCCAGTCCCCCAGACGCAACTTTTTGTGCAAAACCTAAGACTCCTGCTGCCGCTGATTGGAAACTACCACCTGTCGACATGTCTGTTTTCATTGCTGTAGCATATTTACTAGCAGCTTTTGCTTTCGAATCATAATCTCTATTGTTTATAAATGACGTCACTGCTCTTTTCGCTGTTGACCAATGCAGTGTTGTTGGTGCTATATATCCTTTCGATGTACCCATATTAGCTTTTCCTCTGTTCTTTTATTTCTGCAATCTGCTCATCTGTTAATGTTCCTTTTTTTACCATTATTTCTAATACAGTATTTATACTTCCTGTATCACTATTATACATTGTTCTTAATGCAGCCATATCACCTGCTCTTATTGCGACTGTTGATTTTCCAATTGCCTCCACTATTTTCCCTTTATACGTATCAAAATTCAAAAATAAATCTCTTATGATAAAAAATTTCATTTCGCCTTTTTCGATTTTAGGTATAATAATCTTAAATATATCCGCAACTTCTTCTGCACTCAATTTTTTCATATCTTTTATAATAGCCGCCATTTGACCAGCTTTAGATCGTCCAATTCTTTCCAAAATTTCTTTCGTATTTTTACTGAATCCGGATTCATCAATGCTAAAGCTTTTCAGATTTTCTCTTGTTAAATAAAAATATTTCTCTAAACGATATTTTTCCAATTCAACAGGTTTACATTCTATCCACTTTTTCATTTGTGCCGTGTTCCATGGATTTTGACCATCCATATTTCCTTCCTGGGATTCTGTTCGAATTTGCTTGAATTTTTT